>Ga0214472_10003309_pt1 | contig 17071 bp, 18 predicted proteins | sample RVTome_6_FD_207662 | JGI IMG/M metagenome (GOLD analysis project Ga0214472, IMG submission 207662) | Soil microbial communities from uranium-contaminated site in the Upper Colorado River Basin, Wyoming, United States - RVT140D175 | ecosystem: Environmental > Terrestrial > Soil > Contaminated >... | reverse complement strand
TCCGGCGGCCGCCCGGGCGTCGTGATCGACTGGTACACCTCAATCACGGCGTCGTTCATGGTCTCGAGCTCGCCGCGGACGAGCGCGCCGAGCGTGGCGTCGTCGCCGGCGGCGACCGAGGGCGACGGCAGGATCCGCGACAGTCGTTCGGCCCGGAGCGCCATGGCCCGCTGCCGTTCCTGGTAGTAGGCCGTCGCGATCTTCTGCGCGGCGTCCAGCACCTCGTCAACCGGCGCGCTGAACCAGCGCTCGGCGCTGTTGCGGATGATCTCGCTGCCGCTGATCAGCACGAGCACCGACGGGATGATCGTCATGGCCAGCAGCGCGGCCACCAGCTTTCCCCGGAACTTGGCGAACGGCGCCGACCGCCGCTGCTCGACCCAGAGCTTCAGGAGGTTGCGCGCGAGGACGAACACGAGCGCCGCCAGCAGCGCCAGATCGACGGCCAGCAGGGGATACAGCAGGACGTCGGCGAGCAGCGGCAGCGCGATCTCACTCGTGCGGCTCGACAGCCAGAACAGGCCGGCCAGCACGCCGACCAACAGCATCGCGATGATGGTCAGCACGCGCGGGTTGTCGAGCAGGCGCCGCCTGGGCTCAACGGCAACCGGCACGACCGGACTGGCCCGGCTTTCCATGACCTTCCGCCCCTAGCGAATGTAGGTGAAATCCGCCCGCCCGGAGCCGTCGTCGCCGCCCCAGGGCCACAGCGAGAAGCGGCGCCGCGGCCGCTGATAGAGGCGCACCTGCAGGTAGTAGTCCTCGTTCGCCTCGAGCGCCGCCGCCGGCTCGAGCGAGACCTTCTCGAACACCGTCATCCAGCGGCCGACCAGCTCCTGGTCGCGCGTGCTTTCGGACCACGTCACCTTGTCGCCCTGCAGCTTCGACACCTGATAGGTGTCGGTCAGCGTTTCGTACTTCGCCGACGCCGACACCTGGACCTGCGCGAGCGTGTCGTCGAACCAGAGGACGGCCGAGCGCCGGAGCGCCAGGAGGTAGACGAACTCGACGGTCAGGCCGCTCTTGACCAGCTCGCGCGCGTCGCGGTCGAACGTCTCGGCCGCGGTGAACGAGGCCAGCACGCGGCCGTCCGTCACGAGCGGCGTCACCACGATGCCGCCGGCGGCCTCGAGCGCCACCAGGCCGGCGAGCCACAGCCCGATGATCGCCACCCGGCCGCGACGCGTCATTCCCGCGACCTCAGCAGCTCGTTCAGCTCGTGTTTGAACTCGTCGAGATCGCGGAAATTCCGGTACACCGAGGCGAACCGGACGAAAGCCACCTTGTCGAGGTGCCGGAGCTCGCGCATCACGCGCGCGCCGATTTCCTCGGTCGTCATCTCCCGCTCGGCCTTTTCCTGCAGGGCGCTCTCGACCTGGTCGGCGACGCCCTCGAGCGCGGCGACGCTCACGGGGCGCTTCTCGCAGGCCTTCAGCAGGCCGGCTACGAGCTTCTGGCGCTCGAACCGCTCGCGCCGCCCGTCCTTCTTCACGACCATGTAGGGGATTTCGTCGATTCGCTCGTAGCTGGTGAACCGGCGGGCGCACGACAGACACTCGCGACGGCGGCGGATGACCTCGCCCTCCTTGCTCTCGCGGGAGTCCACGACCTTGTCGCCCAGATGGGCGCAATACGGGCACTTCACGACCGGCGTCCCCGCTGCCTACGTCTTCTCATGCGTGACCTCGTCCTGGAGGCCTCGGAGCCTCGCGAACGTCAGTCCATCCTGCCACATGAACACCAGCCCGACGAGCGTCACGGGCAGAAACGACACGACGTGCAGGACGAGGCCCGCCGCGGCGGCGACGTCGGGGTTGGCGCCGAAAAACCGGGTCACGGCGAGCAAATACGCGTAATGGAAGGCCCCCATGCTGCCGCCCGGGGTCGGCACGGAGACCCCCACGACCAGGAACATCATCACCAGGAACGTGCCGGGATAGCTGAACGTCAAATCGAAGGCCAGCGACGTGAGCCAGATGCCCAGCGCCAGCGACAGCCACAGCGGCACGGACCAGAGCATGGCGATCGCCAGCAGGCCGGGGCGGCGCATGATCGCGAGGCCCTCCGCGAACGTGCGGACCAGGCCCGCGAGCGCGTGGCCGAGGCGGCGCGGCAGCCACTGCCCCAGCGCGTTGGCCCAGCGCCCGAGCCGCTCCGGGTGTCCGGCCGAGGCGAACAGGACCACGAGCCCCGTCAGAGCCGTCGCGGCCGCGATGATGCCCGACGCGCGAACCTCCGGTCCGACGTCGACGGGAATGAACGGCATGGCGGCGGCGAACAGCAGCAGCACGGACACCAGATCGAGCAGCCGCTCGACGACGATGGTGGCAAACGACGCGCTTGCCGGCAGACCTTCCCGGCGCGCCAGCAGGTACGGCCGCACGACCTCGCCCGCACGCGGGATCAGGGTGTTGACGGCGAACCCGATCACCGTCGTGCGGAACGCCGTGCGGAACCTGCTGGGTCCGATCGGCGCGAGCAGCGACTGCCAGCGCCGCGCGCGAAGCAGGTACGTCTGCAGCGTGACGAGCACGGCGGCGACGATGTACAGCGGGCTGGCGCGCGCGAGCGCGGCGAAGAGCTCGCCGAACGCGACGTTGCGCAGGAACAACCACAGCAGCAGAGCCGTCAGCGCGGCAATGAAAATGGCGTGCCAGGGAACTCGGGCTCTGGAACTCGCGGTCGGCATAGCGCAGGCGCCCGTACGTCGCCGCGCGAGTCGCGTGGCGGCCTAGGTTCTACTATAAGATTGGCGGCAAGTCCATGGGCAGACGCGAGTTACTGATCATCGTCGGCTTCTTCGCCGTCGGGTCGCTGCTCTATTGGTGGACCGCGCCGCCGGCGACCGAGTCCTCCAGGTTCTCGCTCGGCCGGCTCGTGGACGAGATTCGCGCGGACATTCGGCGAGACTCGAGCGACACCACCTTCACGCACGCCGGCACGATCGCACTCTCGGGGTCGGTTGCCGAGGTCCGGCTGTCGGGCGTGACGGGCGACGTCTTGGTCACGGGCGAGGACCGCGCCGACATCGCGTTCGAGCTGCTCGTCCATTCGACCGGACCGGATGAGGCGACCGCCGTCGAATACGCCAAGAGCACGGCGCTCGTCGAAGACGACCTGGGCGGCACGCTCGGGCTGCGCGTGAGCTACCCGCCGGAGGGGCGGCAGCGGACCGAGATCGTCATGCGAGTGCCGAGCCGCCTGGGTCTGCGCGTCGAGACTCAGAGCTCGTCTAACACTTCTGTTATCAGTGACTTACGGGCTGTCCGTCTCGAGGGCACCGTTGGCGAGACGACACTCGAGCGCATCGCCGGAGAAGTGAGCGGCAGCCATCGCAACGGCCGGCTGACGGTCACCGGTGCCGGGTCGGTGTCGCTCACGCTGCAGCAGTCGCGCGCGACGTTTGCGGACGTCACCGGCGGCCTGGCGCTCAACGCCACGCGCGGCGAGACGCGGATCGTCGGGTCGGGCGGCGCGATCGAGATCGAGCAGGCGAACAACGAGCTGCGCATCGAGGAACATGACGGCGCGATTCGCGTGAGCGGCTCGGGCGGCCAGGTGGAGATCGTCGGGCCGCGGCGTGAAGTCGAAGTCGACGTGCGTCGCGCCGAAGTGGAGGTGGTGCTCGCCCGCGCGGTTGGGGTGACGGTGATCACGACCGATGAGCCGCTCCGGCTGGTGCTCGAGGGCCAGCCGGCGATTACCCTCGACGCGGTGATCGCCGGCAGCGGCGAGATCGACGCCGGCGACGTCGGGCTCACCGCAACACGGGGTCAGGATCAGACCTCCCTGACGCACGCCTTCGCCGACCCCGCCCCCACCCGAGTCGTCCTGCGCAATCGGCGCGACGACATTGTGATTCGCAAACGTTAGTGATAGGCTGCGGCTTCTTTCGCGAAGCTCGATGGCCTCGTCAGTCGTCCTCGACACGAACTTGTCCGGCTTGCCGCTCCTGCGGCGCGGCAAAGTACGCGACGTCTACGATCTCGGCACCGAACTGCTGATCGTCGCGACCGACCGGATCTCCGCGTTCGACTACGTCCTCGGGACGCCGATTCCCGACAAGGGCAAGGTGCTCACACAGTTGTCGGCGTTCTGGTTCGAGCGTATGGGCGACCTCGTGCCGCATCACCTGGTCTCGGCGGACATCGACGATTTCCCGGCGTCGCTCCGCGCGCACCGCGACCTGCTCGACGGCCGGTCGATGCTCGTCCGCAAGACCGAGCCGCTCCCCGTCGAATGCGTGGCGCGAGGCTACCTGTCGGGGTCGGGCTGGAAGGACTACCGCGCCGGCGGAGTGGTCTGTGGCATTGCGCTGCCGCCGGGGCTGCGGGAGTCGGACCGGCTGCCTTCGACCATCTTCACGCCCGCGACCAAGGCCGAATCGGGCCACGACGAGAACATCAGCGAGGCCGAGGCCGGCCGTATCGTCGGCGCCGAACTCATCGCCCGACTGCGCGACCTGACGCTCGCCATCTACGCCCGTGGAGTCGACCATGCCGCCGCCTGCGGCATCATCATCGCCGACACGAAGTTCGAGTTCGGGACCGTGCGCCGCGCGGTCTCGTCCCGCCGCAGCGATGAAGGCGCGAAGGACGACCTCCTCCTCATCGACGAGGTCCTGACGCCGGATTCGTCGCGGTTCTGGCCGGCCGACGTCTATGAGCCCGGCCGGGGCCAGGCCAGCTTCGACAAGCAGTTCGTACGGGACTACCTCGAGGCAGTCGGCTGGGACAAGCGGCCGCCGGTGCCCACCCTGCCCGGTGAGGTGGTCGCCCGAACCCGCGAAAAGTACCTCGAGGCCTACACCCGGCTGACCGGCCGGGCGTGGCGGTTCTAGGCCATGCGCGACGACCTGGCAGCCCTCGTGCAGCAGATGATCGACAGGGGCATCCTCTTCGACGATGCCCAGCGGGAATTCGAGCGCATGTTCATCACGCGCGCGCTGGCCAAGAGCAACTTCAACGTCTGTAAAGCCGCACGGATGACGGGGTTACACCGCAACACCCTCAGCCGGAAGGTGGCGGCGTATCGGATCAACAAGAAGACCGCGTAGTTCCACGTTCCCGGTTCCGAGTTCAGAACCGGGAACCGGAAGCCGAAACCCGGCACCAGGAACCCGGAACCCCCTTGACCCAGCTTCCCGCAGTCATTAGAATTAGCAGTCGGCCATATCGACTGCTAACAGTCAGGGCATCCGACTGCTAGCGGTCCACAATAGTTCACTCGCAGGGACGGCCCGGACCGGCCCCGCCGCTCGCGCGGGGCGCCCCGGGCCGCTCGGGAAAGGGACAGCCATGAAGGTGAGACCACTGCACGACCGCATCATCGTCCAGCGCATCGAAGAGGAAGAACTGAGCGCGGGCGGCATCATCATCCCGGACACGGCCAAGGAGAAGCCCCAGCAGGGCAAGGTCATTGCCGTCGGCAAGGGCAAGATTGAAAAGGACGGCAGGGTGACGCCGCTCGACGTCAAGGCGGGCGATACCGTGCTGTTCGGCAAGTACGCGGGCCAGGAGATCAAGGTGGACGGGGACGAGTATCTGATCATGCGTGAGGAAGAAGTCCTCGGCGTGATTGAGAAGAAGTAGCCGGACGGGTTTGTAGTCCGGCTACTGCCGGACCTCATCACGGAGATTCAGCAATGGCAAAACAGATTGTGTACGGAGAAGAGTCGCGGCAGGCCATCCTGCGCGGCGTCAACGCCCTGGCCGACGCGGTCCGGGTGACGCTCGGTCCGAAGGGTCGGAACGTCGTCATCGACAAGAAGTTCGGGTCCCCCACCATCACCAAGGACGGCGTGACGGTGGCCAAGGAGATCGACCTGAAGAACCCGCTCGAGAACATGGGCGCCCAGATGGTGCGCGAGGTCGCGAGCAAGACCTCGGACACGGCCGGCGACGGCACGACCACCGCGACCGTGCTCGCCCAGGCGATCTTCCGCGAGGGGATCAAGATGGTCGTCTCCGGCGCCAACCCGATGGAGCTCAAGCGCGGCATTGAAAAGGCCGTCGACGCCATCGTCAAGGAGCTCGAGAAGCTGTCGAAGAAGGTCGACGGCAACCAGATGATCGGCCAGGTTGGCACGATCTCGGCCAACAGCGACGAGACGATCGGCAAGATCATCGCCGAGGCCATGGAGAAGGTCGGCAAGGACGGTGTCATCACGGTCGAAGAGGCCCGCAGCATGGAGACGTCGCTCGACGTCGTCGAGGGCATGCAGTTCGATCGCGGCTACCTGTCGCCCTACTTCGTCACCGACCCCGAGCGGATGGAGTGCGTGCTCGAGAACCCGGTGATCCTCATCCATGAGAAGAAGATCAGCTCGATGAAGGACCTCCTCCCGCTGCTCGAGCAGGTCGCCCGCGGCGGACGGCCGCTGGTGATCGTGGCAGAGGACGTCGACGGCGAGGCGCTCGCGACGCTCGTTGTCAACAAGCTGCGCGGCACGCTGCAGGTCGCGGCCGTCAAGGCCCCGGGCTTCGGCGACCGCCGCAAGGCCATGCTCGAGGACATCGCGACGCTGACCGGTGGCCGCGCCATCACCGAGGACCTCGGCATCAAGCTCGAGAACATCAAGATGGAGGACCTCGGCAAGGCCAAGAAGATCACCATCGACAAGGACAACACGACCATTGTCGAGGGCGACGGCAAGCAGGCTGCGATCGAGGGCCGCGTCAAGCAGATCCGCACGCAGATCGACGAGACGACGTCCGACTACGACCGCGAGAAACTCCAGGAGCGCCTCGCGAAGCTCGTGGGCGGCGTGGCGATCATCAAGGTCGGCGCGGCCACCGAAACCGAGATGAAGGAGAAGAAGGCCCGCGTCGAGGACGCCATGCATGCGACCAAGGCGGCCGTCGAGGAAGGCATCGTGCCGGGCGGCGGCGTGGCGCTCCTGCGCTGCCTGAAGGGCATCGACGCGCTCAAGCTCGAAGGCGACCAGCAGGTCGGCGCCGGCATCGTCCGCCGGTCGATCGAAGCCCCGCTCCGCTGGATCGCGTCGAACGCCGGCGTCGAGGGCTCCATCGTCGTGCAGAAGGTGAAGGAGTCGAAGGAGACGAACTTCGGCTACAACGCCGCGACCGACACCTACGAGGACCTCGTCAAGGCCGGCGTCATCGACCCGACCAAGGTCGTGCGATCGGCGCTCCAGAACGCCTCGTCGATCGCCTCGCTGCTCCTCACCACCGAGGCCATGGTCTCCGAGATTCCTGACGAGAAGAAGGACGCTCCTTCGCAGCACGGGGGCGGCATGGGAGGCATGTACTAACGGGGAATCGGGGAATCGGGAACCTGGAATCCGGCGTCAGCAATACAACGGGCCCGGCGGTACACACCGTCGGGCCCGTTTCATTCTCCGGCGATCGCCAGGCACCCGCACGCCCCGAGAGCCGAGCGTCAGTCGGGCCCGCGGGCCCTTAATGCAGGCGGAACTCCAGGATCAGCGTCACGAGCACGGGCACGGGTTTGCCCTGTAGCGTCCCCGGGCGGAACAGCCACGCGCGGGCGGCGCGGATGGCCTCCTGGTCGAGGCCGTACCGCGCGTCGAGTGACTTGACGATCCGCACGTCGCCGACCGTGCCGTTCGGCAGCACGACGGCTTCGAGCTCGACGATGCCCTGAATCTTCGCGCGCATCGCGTCGCTCGTGTACTTCGGCTGCTCCTGGCGGACGAGCGTCGGGTCGGTCACGCCGCTGCCGGGCCGGAATGCCCCGCCGCCGAACCCGCCGCCCTCGCCAGGGCCGATGCCGCTGCCCTGGCCCGGTCCGACGCCCGTGCCGCGACCGGAGCCACCGTATGGCGTCAGCGAAATCGCGCTGTCGCCGCTCGCAAGGAGCGCCGTCGCGTTGCGCGTGTAGATGGGTGCCGTGAGCTGCGGCAGCTCTTTCGGCTCCAGCCGCACCTCCTCCGGCGGAGGCGTCACGGGAATCGGCTGAACTTCCGGCTTCGGGACCTCGAGCGGCCTGGGCTGCGGCGGGGCCGGCGTCGGACTGCCGCCACCGCCACCGCCTGGGCCTTGCATGCGCACGAAGACGACGTCGTAGTCGGGCACCGGCGGCGGCTCGAAGATCCCGTCGGGCCGGAGCAGGACGGCCAGCATCAGCCCGGCGACGATGGCCACATGCGTCGCGAACGACGCCCACATGGCGCGGCCGAGTTTGCGCTCGTCTTTCCGCTCGAAAATCGACTCCGCGCCCAGCCAGCCCGAAGACACCACGCCACCACCCGGGGAGGCCTGCGGAGCGGCGGTCGATGTCTGGCGCGGTGTCATAGCTAACTGGTCTTGTCTGAACAGTATACCGGTCCGGGCGCGCCGTCGTTTCCGACGCGCGCCTCACCGGGGATCAGTGCAAAACAGATGCCCCGGAGGCGCGAAGCGCCCGCGGCCCGGGAACGTGCGTTCGCGCTGTCCTTAAGACGCCATGTGTCCACCGGAGGTTTTGGCAGTCCCGCAGAAGGGGCGGTGTTAAGATGCAATCGAGAGCCGGCCCCGCCGGCGGGAGATCGCCATGCGCCTCGGAATGCCGGAGCTGCTCGTCATCCTGTTCATCGTGATCCTGATCTTCGGGGCCAGCCGGCTCCCGGAACTCGGCCGCGGCATCGGCCGCGGGATCAAGAACTTCAAGGACGCCACCAAGGAAGGCGCCGGCACCGACAAGCGCGACGCCTGATCGACTCCCGGGAACCCCGAGCCGCGGCCGGATCGTCCTCACAGCACTACCCGCGTATTCCCCACCCGCCGCGTCACGCGCGTGCGGTCGAGCCACTCGAGCAGCGGAATGGCGTACTTGCGGCTCACGCCGTAGCGCGCCTTGAACGTGGCCACGTCGATGGCCGTTCCGGCGCCGAGCGCCCGGATCTCGTCACGCAGCCGGTCGAGCCGCGCCGGATGAAACGGCAGACTGTCGAGCCGGACCAGCTTCTGTTCCCGCGCCAGACGGCTCAAAAGGCCCTCGACGTCGGCCGCCGGAAGGCCGGCCGCCCGGGCCAGTTCCGATGCGTCGGGAGGGGAGAGCCCGCCCGCTTGCACCGCCGCCAGCGCGACGGCCGCCGCACGAGCCAGCTCGTCGGCCAGTTGTGGCGCATGACTCGCCAGCCGCAGCCGGTCCGTCCCGGCCACACGCCCGGCAGCGGCCAGCCGCTCAACCACGTCGGCAAACAAGCCACCGGATCCGGCCGCTACGCGTTGCGCCAGCTCGGCGCGCGGCAGCCCGATCTCGGCCGGGTGGGCGGCGTGGAAAGCGGACAGCACTGCGAGCAGACGGGACTCCAGGCCGGCGACGATGGCTGAGTCGAACAGCCGCCCGCCGACCGTCGTCGCCCACCCGGCCGCAGCCGCCGCGGCACTCGCGTCCGACGCGGCCGTCGGATCGAGCCCGCCGCGACGGACGAGCGAGATCGGATCCATGCCAGCGACGGCCGCTTCGGCCAGCCAGCGGCGACACGCGCCGTCGTTCGTCTGGAGGTGCTCGAATCGCTCGATCGCCGCCGCCCTTCGCAATCGCCCGGGCGGCGGTTCCGGATCCAGCACCAGCGCGCCGCCGATCGTGACGGGCGGCGAGCATGCGCGCAGGACGACCCGATCGCCTCGCGTCAGCACGGCCGGACGATCGAACCACAGCCCCGCGAATGCCTCGCCGGCGCGCGGAACCGCCACGCTGGCCTGCCCCGGCGCGGCGAGTGTGAATGGGTCCGACGCACGCGAGCGGACCGCGGCGATCGCCACGCGCGCCAGCGTCTCGCTGGTGCCGTGGTGGACGCGGACGCGCGCGCCGTGCGGGAGCGGCCGCGCCGAGTCCAGCAGCCGCAGATGCACGTCCGCCCGCCGTGTCACCGGCAGGCTCCCGGCGGTCGCGAGCGTCACGCCGCGCGCCAGGTCGCCGACCTCGACCGCGCCGAGATTGAGCGCCACACGGCGAGGCGCCACGGCGTCGGCCGCCGCCTCTCCGTGCACTTGAACCCCTCGCACTCTCACCTCTCGGCCGTCGGGCAGCGCGGTGAGCTCGTCATTCTCGGCGACGCGGCCCGACACGAGCGTGCCCGTGACGACGGTGCCGAATCCCCGGACGGTGAACACGCGGTCCACCGGGAGCCGGGTCAGCCCGGGCCGCTGCTGCCGCGGCGCGACGCCCGCCATCGACGCCAGTGTCTTCCGCAGCGCCGCCAGGCCCTCGCCCGATCGGACAGACACGGCGAGCATCGGCGCGCCGTCGAGAAAGCTTCCGTCCACAGCCTCGCGCACCTCCGCCATGACGATCCCCAGCGTGTCCCGATCCACGAGGTCGCTCTTGGTGACGGCCACGAGCCCGTGCGTCACGCCGAGCAGCCGGCAGATGTCGAAGTGCTCCCGCGTCTGCGGCATGACGGACTCGTCGGCGGCCACGACGAGCATCACCGCGTCGATGCCCCCGGCGCCGGCCAGCATGTTGCGGACGAAGCGCTCGTGGCCCGGCACGTCGACGAGCGCGACGTCGGCGTCGCCCTCACGGAAGTGGGCGAAGCCCAGGTCGATCGTGATGCCGCGGGCCTGCTCTTCCTTGAGCCGGTCGGGATTGGTGCCGGTCAGCGCCTGGACGAGCGCGCTTTTTCCATGATCGATGTGGCCCGCCGTGCCGATGACGACCGACCGCATGCGATCACCGATGCCGCCCGCCGCGCCGGGTGGCGCGCTCGCGCCGGCCCGGGCGGCCGTTGCTCTTCCGGCGATCCGGCTTCTGGCCGGCCTTGCCGGGCCTTGCGGCCTTCGGCCGGGCGCGACCGGTTCTCGGCCCTCGGTGGCGCTCCGACGTCCGGACCGCCTCGAGGATCTCCGTCAGCCCGAGATCGATCTGCCGGCGCTCGAGGTCCACGCGGATGAGCTGCACGCTGACGCGGTCGCCCAGCCGGTAGACCCGTTCGTTGTGCTCGCCCTGCAGCACGTGGGCGCGCTCGACGAAGCGGTAATAGTCGTCGGCCATGGTCGAGATGTGGACCATGCCCTCGACGAAGTGCTCGACGAGCTCGATGTAGAGGCCGAATGCCGAGACGCCGGTGACGTAGCCGTCGAACACGTCGCCGACCTTGTCGGCCATGAACCGGACCTTCTTCCACTGGACCAGCTCGCGCTCGGCGTCGGCGGCCCGGCGCTCGCGCTCGGACGTGTGGCGGGCGATCTCCGGCAGGTCGTCGGCGAGCGCCGACCGGCGCTCGTCGCCGACCTGCCCGCGCGACTCGCGCAGCAACCGGTGCACGACCAGATCCGGGTACCGGCGGATCGGCGACGTGAAATGCGTGTAGGCCTCGGCCGCGAGCCCGAAGTGGCCGAGGTTCGCGGCGTCGTAGCGCGCCTTCTGCATCGTCCGAAGCAGCAGGAACGCGACGGGCTTCTCCTCCGGCTGGCCCCGGATCTTCTCGACCAGGCGCTGGAAGTCGCCCGGCTCGAGCCGGTCGGCCTGGCCCGACAGGGAATAGCCCATCGTCGAGATGAACTCCTCGAACAGCTCGACCTTGGCGGGATCCGGCTCCTCGTGCACGCGGTAGAGCGCCGGGACCTCCAGCCGCTCGAGGTGCGCCGCGACGGTTTCGTTGGCGAGGAGCATGAACTCTTCGATCAGCCGGTGGGCCGCGTTGCGCTCGGCGGCAATCACCGCCTCGACGAGGCCCTCGTCATCGAGGACGAACTCGGATTCCTTCAGGTCGAAGTCGATCGAGCCCCGGCGGCGCCGCCGGGCGTGCAGCACGCCGAACAACTCGTGCATCCGCTCGAACATCGGGACCAGGTCGCGATTTCGCTCCATCGCCTCCGGATCGCGGTCGGTGAGGATGGCGTTGACCTCGGTGTACGTCATCCGCGCCTGGCTGTGAATGACGCCGTCGTGCGTCTCGTAGCGGACGACGGCGCCCGTGCGCCGATCCACCTCCATCAGACACGATTGCACCAGCCGGTCCACGTTCGGATTGAGGCTGCAGAGGCCCGTCGCCAGATCCGGCGGGAACATGTGCACGGCGCGCTCGGGGAAGTACACCGACGTGGCGCGCTCGTAGGCCTCCTCGTCGAGCGCGCTGCCCTCGGCCACGTAGTGCGCGACGTCGGCGATGTGCACCCCCAGCCAGAAATTCCCGTTGGGCAGCCGGTCGATCGAGATCGCGTCGTCGAAGTCGCGCGCGTGCTCGCCGTCGATCGTCACCGTCGGCCAGCCGCGGAAGTCCGTGCGGCCCCGAAGGTCCTTCTCGCGAATCGCGCCGCCGAGGCGCCGCGCCTCGGCCAGGGCCGCGTCCGAATGGCTGTCGGGCAGGTCGTACTTGCGGATGATCACCATCGTGTCCACGCCCGGCGCGTCGAGCGCGCCGAGGACCTCGGTGACCCGGCCGAGCGGTGGACGGGTGGCCGTCGGCCAGCGCGTGATCTCGACCGTGACCATCGCGCCGGCCGACGCGCCGCGCGCGTCGGCCGGCGCGATCTGCACGTCCATAACGAGGCGCCGGTCGAACGGCACGACGAACCCCATGCCCGAGTCGTCCAGCTCGTACCGGCCGACGATCCGCTGCGCGGCGCGGTCGAGAATCCGGACGATCCGCCCTTCGGCCCGATCGCCGCCTCGCCGGTGCTCGACGCGCACGACGACCCGATCGCCGTGCATCGCCTGATTCAGGTTGTTGCCGGCGATGAAGATGCCGGCCGGCGCGTCCGAACCCGATGGCTCGGGATCGACGAACGCGAAGCCGCGCGGGTTGGTCGAGACCCGGCCGACCACGAGGTTCATGCGGTCCGGCAGGCCGAACCGCTGGCCCCGGATCTCGACGAGCGAGCCCGACGCGACGAGCGCGCGCAAGCGCCGCTTGAACGCGGCGCGGGCGTCGCGCGAAATCCCGAGGGCCTGCAGAAGCTCCCTGGCGGTCGCCGGGTGGTCCACCGTGTCGCGCATCCGCCGGAGGATCTGATCGTCCGACAACATGTGCGCCAGTCTATCCTTTCAGGCAGCGCCGGCGGCCGGTCACCCAACCGCCGGCGCCCATTCGATGTCTACTCGTCCAGTGACGGTGAGCGTCGCCTCGCTCGTGACGATTGGACCCGCCGCCCCCGTGGCCGACCTCGGCGAGCCGGAGCGCGTGCGGGTGCTCGTCCGCGCGGCGCAGGCCGGCGAGCGCGCCGCCTTCGGCACGCTCGTCGAGATGCACGAGCGCGCCGTGTTCCGCACGGCGCTCGCGGCGCTCGGCGACGCCGGCGAGGCCGACGACACGGCACAGGAGGCCTTCGTGATCGCCTGGCAGCGCCTGAGCGGCTTCCGCCACGAGGCGTCGTTCCGGACGTGGCTGCTCACCATCACGTGGCGAAAGGCACTCGACCGGCGCCGCCGCCAGCGCCGGTGGTGGTCCCGCGCGGCGTCCCCGGACGCCGGCGCCGGGACGGCACCGGTGGACCGGCTCGAAAGCGCATCCGCGGATCCCGAACGGCAGGCCGTGGCCGGCGACCTCCTGAGAAAGGCACGCGCGGAGATCGTGCGACTCTCGCCCAAGCTGCGCGACACGCTGCTCCTCGCCAGCTCGGGCGAGCACAGCTACGAGCAGATCGCGACGCTGCAGGGCATCCCCCTCGGGACCGTGAAGTGGCGAGTGGCCGAGGCCCGGCGGCAGCTCACGAGACGACTCGGCGACCGGCCCGGAGGCCCGCGATGACCCACGCGCACGACGACCTCATCACGACGGCCGCACGCTCGCTCGTCGCCCGCGAGCCGGCCCGGCCGCTTCGCGCCCGCGTGCTCGAGCGGATCGACCGGCCGGCGCCGCGCCACGGCAAGGGCTGGATCAAGCTCGGACTGCCTGTCGGCGCGGGCGTGGCACTCTTCACCGCGGTGGCTGTCAGCCGGCTCCCCGGAATCGATGCCTTGCCGGCCATCGGGCCCGCTCCGGCGCTGGCCGAGGCACGTCCCGCGTTCGCACTGTCGCCGCCGCTCCCCGACTCGGGGCCGTCTCCCCGGTCGCACGGTCGGGCCGCCGCGGCGTCCGCCGACGGAACGGACGTGACCATCGTCGAGTCAGCCGCGGAAGTGGCCTGGCGGGCTGCCGCGGTTCCACCCCTCGCCGAACCGGCGGACCTGGTCATCGCCGTCAGCCAACCGGCGGCTGTCGCGATCGCTCTACTGGATGTGCCGGCGCTCACGGCGCCCCGTGTCGTCGTGCCGCCGATCGACACGGACGCGTGGCGGCGCGAGCGGTAGATCGCGTCGTGCTTCAAGAAAGGATCACCCATGCGCAGTGCTCTTCTTGCCGCCTCGTTGATGCTCGGGCTGGCGCCGCTGGCGTTCGCGCAGCAGAATCCGCCCCCATCGCCCGTTTTCGCCAACATCAAAGTCGAGTTGACCATCAGCGACACCTACGCTGAAGCGCCGTCCTCGAAGACCGTGATGCTGCTCGTGATGGCGGGCGATCGCGGCATGGTCCGCACGTCGAACCGCCTGTCCAACGGCCAGGGCGTCGAACTCAACGTCGACGTGCACACACTCCTGCTGACGAACGGCGCCATCCGACTCGGGCTCACATTCGAATACACGCCGGCCCAGAGCGCCGCGCCCGAGTCGCGCACGCTGCCGGCTCAACTCAACGAGTCGCTGACGGTCGTGCTGCAGGACGGGAAGAAGCTCATGGTGTCGCAGTCGGCCGACCCTGCGACGGACCGGAAGGTGACGGTCGAGGTGACCGCCACCGTCATCAAGTAACGCTACGACCCGCCGACTTTCTCGATGACCCGGAGCGCCGCCTCGGCGGCGTCTCGAGCATCGGGGTTGTATGTTTCTGCCTGCTCAGCCGCGTCGCCGAGGTAGGCCAGCGCCACCTGCAGCTGACCCGCCCGTTCGGCCTGCCCTGTTTCTCGCAGGCGGGTCTGCAACCGTTCGAGGGCCCGCCCGGCCGCGGCGAACCGTGTGCGCGCGTCGCCGAAGCGTGACTGCAGGAGGTTGACCTGGCCTTCGAGCACGAGCACGCGGGCCTCGAGAAACCCCGCCTGCTCGGCCGCGCGTCCCGCCGAGAGCTCCGCAGCCGACCGGCCCGACCCGCCCACGAGCCAGCCGGCGGCAAAGGTGACGACGGTGGCCGTGACGATCCAGATTGGTTTCACTAGGCGTGGAGCCCGGAAGTGGGAACCCGGAACGGATAATCAATGCAACGTATCAGGTTCCGTCCAGCCGGAGAGGTTCGTCACGAGATCGAACTTGCGCAGCAGGCGGCCGAGGACTTCTTCCGCGTCGGCGCGCTGGCTGAGCCGCTCGAGCTCCGCGAGGATGCGCGAGAGCGCCCGTTCGGCGTCCTCGATCGCCCGCTCGGAGTAGTACTCGCGCTGGCGTTCCAGGCACCGGTGATGTTTGATGAACTCCTCACGGAAGAAGTTCGCCAGACAGTGGCAGTCAGAACCGCAAAACGGAACTGGAGGGAGTGAAGCGTCCGGACTGACGAGGCGACTCTTCAACGCCATTTCGGCTGGGGCTATCTTGCAGTCTAGGGCGACCGGCGGGTCGTGTCAACCGGAGTTACCCAACGCGGCGCGCAGCAGATCGGACACCACCTTCGGGTTCGCCTTTCCTCCGCTCGCCTTCATGACCTGCCCGACGAGAAACCCCAGGCTCGACGCCTTCCCCGCCCGGTACTGCGCAACCGCGTCCGGATGCCCCGCCATCGCGGCCGCGACCAGCGCGGCGAGCGCGCCGGCGTCGCCGACCTGCGCCAGCTCTTCGGCGTCGATGATGGCCCGGGCCGACCGGCCGCCGCTCCACATCTTCTCGAGCACGTCCTTGGCCACCGTGCTCGACACGACACCTTCTTCCGCGAGGCGAACCAGCTCCGCCAGGGCCTCGGCCGGGATCGGCACGGCCGCCATGTCCTCCCGGCCGGCGAGGTTCAGCCGCCGCCTGACTTCGCCGGAGAGCCAGTTGCCCGCCGGCTTCGCCGGGGCACCGGCGCGCACCATCGCCTCGAAGTAGTCGGCGCCGCCCGCGAGCAGGCGGACGAGCAGGTCCGCGGCGTAGGGCGCAAGGCCGTAGTCGCGGACAAACCGCGCCTTGCGCGCGTCGGGCAGCTCGGGCTGCGAGGCGCGAATCTCGTCCACCCACGCCGATTCGACGACGAGCGGCGGAAGGTCGGGCTCGGGGAAGTACCGGTAATCGTGGGCCTCCTCCTTGCTGCGCATCGACTCGGTCGTCCCGGTCGTGCTATCCCAGAGGCGGGTCTCCTGGTGGACGGCGCCGCCTGCCTCGAGCACGTCGGTCTGACGGGCGATCTCGAACTCCAGCGCCTTCTGCAGGTAGCGGAAGGAATTGACGTTCTTGACCTCGGCCTTGGTGCCCAACACCGTCTGCCCCGCGGGCCGGACCGACACGTTGGCGTCGCAGCGCAGGCTCCCCTCCTCCATGTTGCCGTCGTTGACGCCGAGCGCGACGAGCACCTCGCGGAGGCGCGAGAAGCACTCGGCGGCGTCGGCCGCCGAGCGCAGGTCCGGCTCGGTGACGATTTCGATGAGCGGCACGCCGCTGCGGTTGAAGTCCAGGTACGACACCGCGTCCGAGTCCGGGAACCCGTGATGGAGGGATTTGCCCGCGTCCTCCTCGAGATGGATCCGGGTCAGGCCGATCCGGCGGGAGCGCCCGGGCTCTCCCAGCTCGACGAATCCGCCCGTGGCGAGCGGCCGGTCGTACTGCGAGATCTGGTAGCCCTTCGGCAGGTCCGGGTAGAAGTAGTTCTTGCGCGCGAACACCGACTCGCGCTGCACCGTGCACCCGAGGGCCGCGGCCGCGCGGATGGCCAGCTCGACCGCGCGTCGGTTGAGCACCGGCAGCGCGCCGGGCAGCCCGAGGCACACCGGACACACCTGCGTGTTCGGCGACGCCCCGAACCGCGTTGAGCAGCCGCAGAAGATCTTCGTCGCTGTCAGCAGCTGCGCGTGGATCTCGAGTCCGATCACGGGTTCGAAGAGCATGGGAGAATCCTAACGGTCCGAGGGTCCGAGGGTCCGACGGTCCGAGGGTCCGAGGGTCCGAGGGTCCGAGGGTCCGAGGGTCCGAGGGTCCGCACCCCCGCACTCCCGCACCCCCGCACTCC
>Ga0214472_10003308_pt1 | contig 17083 bp, 13 predicted proteins | sample RVTome_6_FD_207662 | JGI IMG/M metagenome (GOLD analysis project Ga0214472, IMG submission 207662) | Soil microbial communities from uranium-contaminated site in the Upper Colorado River Basin, Wyoming, United States - RVT140D175 | ecosystem: Environmental > Terrestrial > Soil > Contaminated >... | reverse complement strand
CGCGACCGAGCTCGTAGACCCTAATGGGTGCGGTGAGATCCCCGCACTCCACGAGTGCCTGCTCCTTGGAGTCGGTGACGACTCGCGCCGCTTTCTGAACGACCTGCCGGTCGATCTCCCGTCTCGTCGCCACGTTCGCACCGATGGCGTAGACATGCTGTCCCGGACGCAACCACTCCCCTCGTATGACACGTGCATTCTTTGACACTATATTGGCCCAATGATAGAGTCGCCACCGAACTTTTCGTCGGTGAGCTTGGTGGTCTCCTCGGATTATCGATTCTGTCCACGATGCGGTGGCCCCCTCGCACTCAAGTTGTTGAAAGTCGGCGATCCGGAGCGCTTGCTGTGCGAGGTGTGCGAGTTCGTGTTCTTCCTGGACCCCAAAGTGGCCGCGGGTACGATTTTCGCGATCGACGGGAAGATCATACTCGCGCGACGCGCGATCGAGCCCGCTTATGGGAAGTGGGTTTTCCCCGGTGGTTTCGTCGATCGCGGTGAGACCATCGAGGCCGCGGCATTGAGAGAGACACGTGAGGAAGTGAAAGTGGAAGTCGAGCTCGACGAGCTGATCAATGTCTACTCGTACGAGCATACTCCGGTCGTGGTGTTGGTCTATGCCGCCCAAGTGATTGGCGGTGAGCCGGAGGCGGCCGACGAATGCCTGGAAGTCCGCGGCTACGAGCCCGGAAAGATCCCGTGGGACGATCTGGCGTTCACCAGCACCCGCGACGCCCTGCGGGACTACATTCGCAGATACTTATGCCCCAAAAATTCCTAAGCAAAGTCGTACTCGTCACCGGGGCCAGCCGTGGCATAGGCCGGGCGATAGCGGAAGCGTTCGCCGACGAAGGAGCCCAAGTCGCCATGCTCGCGCGGACTCTCGAACCGATGGAGAAGCTGGCCGATGAGCTCAACCGTCGTGAAAGACGGGCCATTGCCATCCGGTGCGACATCCGGGTGAAGTCCGAAGTCGATGCAGCCCTGGCCGAGCTCGCCAGGACCTGGGGGAAGCTTCACATCCTGGTGAACAATGCCGGCGTTTCTGGACGCACTCCCCTGAGTGAGCCGTCCGACGATCGCTGGCATGAGATCTTGACGACGAACCTCACCGGAACGTACTTCGTCACGAAGGCCGCACTCGGGCTCATGAGCTCGGGCTGGGGACGCATCGTCAATATGTCATCGGTCCTGGGTCGATTCGGCGTTGCCGGCTACGCGGCATATTGCACGTCCAAACACGGCGTGATCGGGTTCACGCGAGCACTGGCCCTCGAGCTCGCCTCCCGCCAGATTACCGTCAATGCCATCTGTCCCGGCTGGGTCACTACGGATATGACGGAGCAAGGCATTCGGGAATCCTCGGAGGCAATGGGAGTGTCCGCGCAGACCTTTCGCGAGGATGCGATCGCGGCGGTTCCCCTGAAGCGCTTCATCGAGCCGGAAGAGGTCGCCAAGCTCGTACTCTACCTGGCGTCCGACGATGCCTCTGCCGTCACCGGGCAGACCTATAATCTTTGTGGCGGGCAGACGATGGATTGACGACCGCCAGGAAGCGGAGACGATTTTGAATGCACCCGTTCTGATCTTTGGCAAGGCCGGCTGACCCTACACCACGGCGGCCCGTGAGGACTTCGCCAAGAGGAACGTCCCCGTCGAGTACTTCGACGTCAAGACGCAGCCCGAAGCGATGCATCGGATGCTCTCTTTTTCCGATGGCCGGCGCAGCGTTCCGGTAATCGTGGAAGGCGAGAAGGTCACCATTGGCTGGGGCGGCACCTGAGCGGTGTGAAGCCGGCGGTCGCCGGGTGGGCTCACGGATGTGGCTCACGGATGTGGTAGGATACGCTCCTCGAAGGAATTCTATGGAGTCGGATCCTGCCGCCCTCGGCGCGAGTAGCCGCTCGGAGCCAGTCGCACCCCCGCCAGAACAACCATGGTGACCGAAGCCGGGCAACGCCTCGTCGCACAACAACCCCGCATCCGGCTCCTTTCCTTCTTCGCCGATCCCTTCGACCTCTCGATGGCCGCGGCCCGCACCTGCTACATGCCGCGCGTGGTCGAGACTTCGGAGATCACCGACCGGCAACGAGAATCCATAAGCCGAGCCACGTATGGCGGGGGCCATCACACCGTCTATCAACACGCCCACTTCGTTTTCGGAATGGAGAACATCTCCCGGCAGTTCGTCTGGAGTTATCTGCATAGCCACCCCTTCTACAACTCGGAGCAATCCAGCCAGCGCTTCGTCCGTCTCGACAAGGTGCAGGCCTTCATTCCGCCGGTGGAGGGAGAGGCGCGAGCCGTCTACGACGGCGCCATCGTCCGCGCATGGGAGCACTATCGACGGCTCACCGATATCTTAGAGCGCGACACCTGGACGATCATGGCCGAGCTTCGCCATTTCGATGAGATGCACGGCGGCGAAAAACGCAGGAAACGAATAGAACGAGAGGCCGAAAAGAAGGCCATCGAGACCGCCCGCTACGTAATCCCCATCGCCGCCCACACCTCGATGATCCACACGATCTCCGGCATCACGCTGCATCGCCTCCGTCGGATGCAGCAGGCAAACGACGTCCCTCACGAGGCGGGAGTCGTGATCGACGAGATGGTCCGCGCGGTAAGGGACATCGACCCGATGTTCTTCGACAAGATCGGCGAGCCTCCCCTCGAACGGCAAGCTCTGCCCGAGTTCGGGTTTCCCGGCGTTCGGCAAGACGCCGAGTCGTTCTGTGAGGATTTCGATCGGAAACTTGCCGGGAAGACCGCGAAGCTGGTCGATTACTCCAAAGACGCGGAGGAGCTGGTGGCCGACGCGCTGCGCGCGGTGCTCGGCCTATCGAAGGCCGAGTTGACGACCGAGGAAGCCCTGCGACGACTCCTCGATCCACACGTGAATTCTCTACGGACCGACACGCTCAACGTGGCCGTGCATTCCCCCATGATGCGGGCGTTGTTCCATGCGAACTATGTCTTCATGAAGAAGATCAGCCATACCGCCGATTCACAGGATCAACGGCACCGCATGGTTCCCGGCTCGCGCCCCCTGATGACTCAGACCGATACGCGCGCGTCCGACTACATCGTCCCGATGCTCATCCGCCGCAACCCGGAAGCCGAGTCGATTTACCGCGAAGCCATGGAGGAGGCATGGAACGCGAAGAACCGACTCTTGCAGTTGGGTGTACCGCTCGAATGGGCCCTCTACGTCCTTCCCAACGCAAAAGCCCTCCGCTTCGTGGAGTCCGGTTCCTTGATCTATCTGATCCACAAGTGGACGATGCGCACGTGCTTCAATGCGCAAGAGGAAATCTACGAGGCATCCATGGACGAGCTCGATCAGGTACGCCGCGCGCACCCGCACATCGCAAGCTACATGGGTCCACCTTGTGTGGTTCGTAACGGCGTGGTCTCGCCTCGATGTACGGAGGGAGATCGATTTTGTGGCGTGTCCGTCTGGCAGAGCTTTCCACACGTAGAGCGGCGGATCTAGTTTTCAGCTCCTTCAGCAGGCAGCCGCGCGCTTGCGGTAGGCCGCGAGGAGCGCCAGCGTCATCTCGCCGGGCCGCCCGGTCCCGACCTTTTCGTCGTCGACGCGGACGACCGGGACCACTTCTCTCGTGCTGCTGGTGATAAAGACCTCGTCAGCCCGGTACAGCTCTTCCGGCGGGAACACGCACTCCTCCGTCGGAAGCCTGAGCTCCTGGGCCAGGCTCAGCACGAGCTCCCGCGTAATTCCGGCCAGAATGCCGACATCGACCGCCGGCGTCTTCACGGTTTTTCCCTCGACGAGGAAGATATTCGTCTGCGACCCCTCCGCCACTTCACCGCGATAGCTCAGCATCACGGCTTCGTCCGCGCCGCGCGCGTAAGCCTCCCGCATCGCGAACATATTGTTGAGCAAGCTCGAGGTCTTGATACGCGGGCTGACGCTCTTCGGATGATTCCGCACGACGTCGACGACCACTACCCGGATGCCTTCGGTGTAGAACCGCGACGGCACCTGAGGAAGCGGCTTGACGAGGATGACGATGGTGGGGCGGCGCGTCGACCCCCGGCGATAGTCGAGCTCTCCCACTCCCGCCGATACGATGAGTCGAACGTAGGACTCCGGGTTGGAAGCGGCTTCCAGCGTTTGCTGGATCCGGCCGATGATCTCCGGGTCGCCGACGTCGAGACGGATGTCCAGGCTCGCGGCGGACTGTCGAAGCCGAGCCAGGTGTCGTTCCAGAAGGAATGGACGACCATGATAGGTGCGCAGCGTCTCATAAACGCTCGCACCGAAGACGAAACCCTGATCCAAGGGAGACAGAAGAAGTTCGTTTTCGTCCCCCAACTTGCCGTCGACGTTCACCCTAATGGCCATCTGGACTCCTCGAAGTCGGCACAAACCAGTAACATTAGCTGGACTTGTCAAACGTAGTCAAGACGCGATCGCACCTTCCTCGCCCGCTTCCCTGCGACTCTCCTGCAACATCCCGGTAACTGGGGGCAACGTGTCGGAGAATAGACGAAGAGATATACTGCTGCATCATGCTGGTACTCACGGGCTCCGAGATGCGGGAGGCGGACCGCCGCACCATCGAGGAACTTGGGGTTCCAGCACGCTCCCTCATGGAGAATGCGGGGCAAGCGGTCGCTCGAACGATGGCGCGGGAGCTCCCAGATCTCCGCAAGCGTCGCGTCGCCGTGATTTGCGGCAAAGGCAACAACGGTGGCGACGGACTGGTCGTGCTGCGAGCTCTCGCGTCGCAAGGTGTGTCCGCCAAAGCCTGGGTGCTTTCCTCGTTCGAGGATCTCTCCGGCGACCCACGTCACAACCTCGAGGCTGCGTTGGAGGCGCGCCTTCCGGTCGAAGCGACGCCGGATGAGTCCAGCTGGCGCCAAGCCCTGCCCGAAATCTCCACGGCGGACGTGATCGTGGACGCCATTCTGGGTACGGGCCTGACGCGGGCGGCCGCGGGGCTCCTGGAGCAAGTCATCCGCGACATCAATAAGCTACCGGGCTTCAAGGTGGCCGTGGATGTCCCGTCCGGGCTCTCCTCCGACACCGGCGAGATCCGCGGGTTGTCGATCGACGCCGATCTGACCGTGGCTTTGGCGGCGCCGAAGGTTTGCCACCTCGTCCCACCGGCCTCTCTGCGCTCCTCCCGATTCGAAGTCGTCGATATCGGCATCCCCAGGTCGGTACTGGAGAACGTGGGAGGGCGCATCCGGACCGTCGAGCCCGATGAGCTGCGCGAGTTCCTCCCGGGTCGTAGGGCCGAGGCGCACAAGGGAGACTTCGGTCATCTCCTCATCGTCGGCGGCTCGGTGAGCAAGCCGGGTGCGGCAGTGATGGCGGCTCATGCCGCGCTTCGAGCCGGCGTGGGCCTCGTCACCGTCGCCGCTCCCCGAGGAGCCCTCTCTCTCATGGCGCCCGCCTTGCCGGAGGCGATGTGGGAACCTTTGGATCAAACCGCGGAGGGAGCCATTGCCGCGAGTGCTCACGGACGCTTGCAAGAGCTCCTGGGGGGCAAAACATCCATGGCCATCGGACCGGGCCTCGGTCAGAACCCCGAAACCGTCGGGCTGGTGAAGCGTCTGGTGGTCGAGAACGAGCTTCCCATCGTGATCGACGCCGACGGTCTCAACGCTTACCAAGAGGATGTCGGTGCGATTCCGCCCAAGCGACCGCTCGCGCTCACGCCGCATCCGGGAGAAGCGGGGAGGCTCCTTGGCCGCGCGGCACGCGACGTCCAGAAGAACCGGCTCGAGTCCGTACGCAAGCTCGCGGAGCAAACCGGCGCCTTCGTGCTCCTCAAAGGGTACCGCACGCTCGTCTGCGATCCCCCGGGCAACGTGTTCATCAACCTGACCGGCAACCCTGGCTTGGCCACCGGTGGAAGCGGAGACGTTCTGACCGGAGTCATCGGCGCGCTCATCAACCGACTTCCGGTGAACGTCGCGCTCCGCGTCGCCGCCTATCTCCACGGCTTGGCCGGAGACTTGGCGGCGGCAGAGATCGGTCAAACCTCTCTCATTGCCACCGATGTGATTCACTTCCTACCGAAGGCGTTTCGCCAGTTGGGGGCCGCGTGAGCACCTTGCCCGCGTCCACCGAGACGATCCTCGTTAGTGAATCCCCCGACGAGACCTTCGCCATCGGCAAGATGCTGGCCTTGAAACATCCCAAGGGAGCGTGCTTCTATCTGGAGGGAGATCTCGGTGCCGGAAAAACACTTCTCACCAAAGGGATTGCGGCGGGCTATGGAGTACCCCCCGATCGCGTCGTGAGCCCCACGTTCGCCCTGGTAAATCGATATAGTGCCGGCAGTCGAACGGTCTATCACGTCGACCTCTACCGTGTCGAGACCGAGCGCGAGCTTGCCGAGCTCGGACTGGAAGAACTGGGAGAGGAGCGCCTCGGCGATCAGGAAGAGGGGGCAACGGTGATGGTGGTAGAGTGGTCGGAGAAGATGGATGCTCTGGGAGGCTACCGGAGACAGAATGGGGTGCGAGTGCGCCTGGAGGTCGTCAACGCTGACCACCGACGGATCCGAGTCACCGAGACTGGAGCAGGAGTGGAGCTTTGAAAGAGCTGAACGGCATCATCGCGCCAATTCCGACCAGCTTCGACGAGCGTGAAGATCTGGCGCTCGATCGCTTGACAGAGAACATCGAACGCTGGAGCCAGTCCCGTTTGTCCGGCTTCGCGGTTTTGGGTTCAACGGGTGAGTTCGTTTATCTGGCGCGTGAAGAAAAAGAAAGAGTCTTGGGTCGGGCTCGAGAAGCCATCCCCGCCGACCGGGTCCTGTTGGCCGGCACCGGTTGCGAGTCGACGCGAGAGACGATCGCGCTGACACGGTTCGCGGCGAAGGCGGGGGCCGACTTGGCGCTGGTCGTCACGCCTGCCTACTACAAGCGGGGCATGAAACCCGAGGTCCTACGTGCCCACTATTTCGAGGTCGCGGAGAACAGTCCGATACCGGTCGTGCTCTACAACATCCCGGGCTTTACCGGGTTGAACTTGTCCGCCGAGCTCGTCGTGGAGCTCGCCGCCCACTCCAACATCGTGGGGATCAAGGATAGTTCGGGAGACCTACCGCAGTTGCAGGAAATCTGCCGCCTGGCGCCGGATGATTTCGCCGTGCTGACGGGAGCCGGTAGTCTGCTCCTCGCCTCCCTGGTCGCGGGCGCGCGCGGAGCGATACTGGCCGTCGCCAATGTGGTGCCTGATCTCTGCGTCGACCTCGTCGAGGCCTTCCAGCGCGGCGACCTTGCCCGCGCGAGAACGCTTCAACACCACCTCTCACCCATCAACAAGGTAGTCACTTTCGACTATGGTGTTGCCGGACTGAAGTCTCTCCTGGATCAGATCGGTTTCTACGGAGGCCCCCCGAGAAGACCCCTGCGCGGTGTTTCGGCCGAGGTGCGCGAGAAGCTGCTGGAAATCCACGATCGAGCGTCGCGGGTGGCGGTGAGCGGCTCGTGAACGTCCGATCTGCGGCGGTCCTCATCGCTCCCATCCTTTTCGCATGCCGCGCGGCGGAGCCGCCTCGTACTCATGCCGGCATCAACGTCTTGCTTCTCACCATCGACACGTTGCGCGCCGACCACCTCAGCGGCTACGGCTACCCCCGGCAAACCAGCCCGGCGATGGACGGGCTCGCCGCCCGCGGCGTCCTCTTCGAGAACGCGTTCACCTACTGGCCGAAGACCCGAGGAAGCTTTGCCGCCATGTTCACATCACTCTATGCGGCGCAGCACGGTCTCACGGTTCGAGAGCGCGATCTACCCGATTACAACCAAACGCTGGCGGAGACGCTGAAAGCGAGCGGCTATCAAACCGCGGCAGCCGTGGACAACGGGAATCTCGATCGTGAGCTCGGCTTTGCGCAAGGCTTCGATCGGTACGAGCAGGTCTGGCTCACCGCGGATACGGAGGTGAAGCGTACCGAGCAGCTCACGCGTTTCGCCATCGATTTCATCGAGAGTTATCAGCAGCCGGAGCCATTCTTCTTGTGGATTCACTACGTCAATCCCCACACGCCGTACGAGCCTCCCGAGGAGCTGCTCGCTCTGTTTCGGGGAGACGAGATCGTGCCGCGCGGCCCCAAGCTGGAACCGGTGGTGGGCTACCATGGCGGCGTCAACCGCCATCTCCCGATCGCCGGTGAGTCACATTGGGGAGACTACGTCGACCGCTACGATGCCGAGATCGCCTTTGCCGATCGCCACATCGGGCGCGTTCTCGAGGCGTTGGACAAGAGCCCACACAACGGCTCGACGCTCGTCGTTCTCACGTCCGACCACGGTGAGAGCCTTGGCGAGCATGACTACTACTTCGACCATGGGTTCGACCTGTTCGATCCCTCTCTTCGCGTTCCCCTCATCCTGTCGTTTCCAGGTATCTTGCCGCAGGGGGAGATCGTGCAGGCCACCGTATCGACCCTGGACATCTTTCCTTCCGTTCTCGACCTAGCTCAAACCACTTTTCCACCGGACCTGCAGGGGCGTTCTCTCCTGCCGCTGGTGCGCCACAGTGAGGATCGGCTACACGATCGGATCTTCTTTCAGAACGATCATCATCTTCTCGGCATTTCCGACGGCCGCCTGAAGCTGATCTCGTATCCAGAAACGGAACAGGGCGAGGGCCACTTCGAGCTATACGACACATGGCGCGATCCGCACGAGCTAAACGATCGCTATCGGGAATCTCAGGACGCGGTCTCGCCGCTCGAAGCGGAGCTTTCGAGCTTCCGCACGCGCACCGTGGCTTGGCAGCAAGAAACCGATCGCCGCCGGCAGGGAGTCCCGCCTCGTGAAGACAAGGAGCTGTCCGAGGAGACGATTAGGAACCTGGAAGCGCTAGGCTACTTGGGCGGCGAGAAGGACTGAGGTCTTTTAGCCGGCAGGGCCGGAGAGCCTTCAGCTCGCGCGCAGTCCTTGCCGACGAAGCTCGATGGCCTGGTCGAAGTCACCGGACGGCCGCCAAACTACGTGGTTGCTTCATCGAACCTAGTCAGGCGGCGGTGGGGCCCCAGGCCGGTTGATCGATGAATCGAGGCTGCCAAGCCGCAGCCCGCCACTAGCGCTAGATGTTGTCCGCAGCGTCTAAACGGTGATCTGCACCAGGCTCGGCGCCTCTACACCCTTACACACACGGCAGGTCTGATGCTCCAGCACGTCCCGCCACATTTGTTCTCTCATGTGACGCCATTTCGGGCCGGTCCAGATTTCCTCGATCGTTTGCCGCTTGATGTCCCCTACCGCCAGTCGTCCCTCGTAGTCGGTGCAACAAACGGTGACGCGGCCATCCCAGAGGATCACGAACTGCTCGTTGGGAGCCGGACAGTAGCCATCGACTGCCTGTCTGACCTCTTCCGGTTGGATCACGTTGCCCCAGCTGTGAAGCCGCTTCCAGAGGAGATCGACTCCGGGAAGCAAGGTGTAGCGTCCGGTATCTTCCTGGTGCTCCAGGAACCGGAACCCGCCCTGAATGGCATCCATGTTGTGCACTCGCGGCGCCAACCCGTACTTCCGCTCGAGTGACCGGGCGAAGGCGATCCACTCCACCAGCACCCGGCTGGCGCGACTCCCTTCACCGACGATGTGGATTCCGGGTGAGCCCATGGTATTCATCACGTCGATCTCGAGGCGGGTCGAAGCGGAGAGCGCTACCTTTCGCTCGACCGCCATCCGGACCTTCTCCATGTAGATGTCGAACGTCAACTTCTTGTTGATCACCTTGCGCGTCTCGAAAGACTCCTCATCGGGCGTCTGGTAGCTCAGGATGAAGTTCGTGAGTCCGGCATGATAGAGCCCATCGACGAGCTCGGGCGTCAACATGCTGCAGTTCGTGTTGAGCTCGATGGGTATTCCTTTCGACTCGGCGTATGCGACGATATCGACCAGACGCGGATGGAGCGTGGGCTCACCCATCTGGTGGAGCTTGACCGGATAGAGTGGCCCGAGCCTCCCCTTCTGCTCGGCAATCATGTCGAAGATACGGCGCGCTTCGTCGACGCTCATCATCCCGCGCTTTCTTTCCATGATCTCGTCGGGACAGAACGTACAGTGGAAATTGCAGACGTTCGTGAGCTCCACGAACAGCCACCAGATCGGATAGACGCGCTCCGGCGATTTACGAATCGAGGAAAGCGGCGCCTTGGCCGTCAGATTGGCGACGTCCTCTGGCAGGTCGGGCGAAACGGAGACACGTGATATGAAGAAATCCTGCCTCAGCTCGAGCCGAAAGCTCGCGCCGAGATTCTGGACGGCCTGCGGATCGAAGTCCTCGATGACGAAGCGACACCGTTTCCAGGTCGGCTCCGCGGACTCCACGCCGCTCCAGAACTGCTCGGCTTCCTTGTAGCGCCCGTTGTAAGGCGCAGACGAGTCCGTGGAGCTGTACTGGAGCCGAAACGTCCCGAAGCTCTTTCCGAAATAATCGACCTCGATGACGAGCCGTTGCGCCACTTTTTCGCGGAGACCAGGGGCGACGACGAAGTAGAGATATTGCGAGTACCGGTCGGGAGTGGCAGCGGTCAATCCTTGGCGTCCAACGAGCTCGTAGCGGCCGTCGCCTTCGTTCATCATCCGGAGAGAGCCATCGCTCGTCGAGCCCTTCTCGACAGACAACTCCGCACGGACTTCGGCCCTGCGACGTAGGAGTAGGGCGCTCACCCGATCGAGAACCGCGGCCATCGTATCGGGCAGTATACCTTACCGAGACAGTCGCCTCAATAAGACTCCGTCACCGGCGGAGATTGCTGAAAGGATTTCGCGATCTCGTCGATCCACGGCTCGACGTCATGGTACACGGCGGTTTGAGTGATGAACTTGTAGATGAAACTCCGGCCGTTGTCAACGAAGTAGAACGTACGCTCGAGATAACTCGCCAGTTGAGTCTCCGTCGAATAGAGAACCGAGATCCCTTCTCCTTCGTTCAGCGTACTGTGCCGCACGAGCCGATAGTTGTCGCCCAAGAGCTCGGTCCTCTGAGTGTAGAAGCCTTCCAGCGTTGTTTCCGGCGCAATCGGCGTGACACTCACCTCGAGCGTCGCGTGGATGGTCGCCCCCGCCTCGTCGACCGCCAGAGGTGGACTGAGAAACGCGACGAAGAGGGACTCTCCAGGCTCGCTCAACTGGCTCGTTCGCTTCCACGACCGGGGATAGGCGAACTGTAGTCCAAGCTCCGGACGCGCGTACGTTTCGAAGAAAGCCACCCGTTCCACGGAGAAGTCGTTCCACATCGCGTCCAGGGCGGGACCGTAGACTTCGACCGTCGGGGCTTCGCCGTGGGCATAAATGCCATACAGCGTTCCGTCGATGGAAATCAGTGCCAGGCGGGAGCTCTCCGCCTCGTCCTCGGAGACGAAAGCCCACGTCTTGCCCTCGTGGCCGTGAAGCGTGAAGGCGCTCTCTTCGGAGACACGCTGCCCATCGGTATAGCGCTTGGAAAGCTCGTCGACGCTACCTCCGGAAGGCATGGGACCGTTCATGACCTGGACCCGGATACCTGCCCGCTCGGGAACGTCCACCGAGGGACCGGTGAAGATCTGCATCAAGAACCCGCCCTGCGAGCCGACCTCCGTGCTCCAGCCGGCCGGCACGGGCAATGAGATCCCGAGCGACTGAGAGTAGACCGTAATGGATGTCCCGCCGTCCCGGCCGCAGGCGGGCAACCATGCCCCGATGCAAACCAACGCCAGCGAGGCGAAGGTGTGTCGTCTAATCCAGTTGGTAGTTGGGAGCTTCCTTGGTGATGATGACATCATGGACGTGGCCCTCCCGGTGTCCGGCCTGGGTTATCCGAACGAACTTGGCCCGCGTCTTGAGCTCCTTGATGTTCTGGCAGCCGCAGTAACCCATTCCCGATCGGAGACCACCGACGAGCTGCGTCACGACTCCGGCGAGGCTCCCCTTGGACGGAACCCGCCCCTCGATGCCCTCCGGCACGAGCTTCGTGGCCTCGACGTCCTGCTGGAAATATCGATCGCGGGTGGCCTCGCTCATCGCGCCCAGCGATCCCATCCCGCGATAGGTCTTGAAGGTGCGTCCCTGGTACAGAACGGTCTCGCCCGGACTCTCGTCCGTGCCTGCGAAAAGGCCGCCAATCATCACCGAGTCCGCTCCCGCGGCGATCGCCTTGGTGATATCGCCGCTGAACTTGATCCCGCCGTCGGCGATCACCGGCACGCCGGATCCATTGGCCGATCCCGCGCAATCGAGGATGGCCGTGATTTGGGGCATCCCGGCTCCGGAAATGACGCGCGTCGTGCAAATGGACCCCGGTCCCATTCCCACCTTGACCGCATCCACGCCGGCCCGGATCAGATCGCGTGTCGCTTCCCCCGTGCCCACGTTGCCGGCAACGACCTCAACATCCCCAAAATCTTTCTTCAGCCTTTCCACCGTTTCCAGGACTTTCTTGCTGTGTCCGTGGGCCGTATCCACGACCAGCGCGTCGACCTGGGCTGCGACGAGCGCATGCGCCCTTTTCAGGGCTTCCTCTCCGACGCCGATGGCGGCGGCGCAGCGTAACCGCCCGAGCTCGTCCTTGGAAGCGAGCGGGTACTTGATGGCCTTCTGGATGTCTTTGACGGTGATCAATCCCCTGTGGTTGTAGTCTTCATCGACGACCAGAAGCTTCTCTATCCGGTGCTTGTGAAGAATCTGTTTGGCCTTCTCCAGGTCAGTCCCCACCGGGACGGTGATGAGATTCTCCTTGGTCATGACGTCCGAGATGCGGAGATCCATTCTCGTCTCGAAACGAAGATCCCGGTTGGTCAGGATCCCGACCAACTTCCCGTTCACCACGATCGGCACGCCTGAGAACCGGTACTTGGCCATGACCTCCTGGGCTTCCGCGATCGTGCGGTCGGGAGTCATCGTGATCGGATCGACGATCATGCCGCTCTCCGACCGCTTGACTTTGTCCACCTCTTCGGCCTGCTGCTCCGGTGCCAAGTTGCGATGGATGACGCCGATCCCGCCCAGTTGCGCGATGGCGATGGCGAGGCGGGATTCGGTCACGGTATCCATACCGGAGCTCACGATCGGAATGTTGAGCAGGATACGTCTACTGAAACCGGTCGTGGTATCGACCTCAGATGGGAGGACATCGGACTTCTGAGGAACGAGCAGAACGTCCTCGAACGTGAGAGCGACTGGAATGTGTGGCTCGGTCACCGCGCACCCCCTCGGCGGCGAACTACGCGCCGCAACACTTCTTGTATTTCTTTCCGCTTCCGCACGGGCAGGGTTCGTTCCTTCCCACCTTCGCGGTATCCCGCTTGACGGTCTTCACCGCGGCGTTGGCTCCGCCCTGGGACTCTCGCCTGGCAAAGGCGGACGGCGACGCGCCGGGATCGTTGAAAGAGAGTCGGCTCGGTCGCGGCCGGGGCACGCTCTCCCCCACGCTTTCCCGGACCGGCTGCAAGAGGAACAAGTACCGAACGATCTCCTCCTCGATCCGCTCCCACATCGCCTCGAACATCTGAAAGCTTTCCTTCTTGTATTCGATGAGCGGATCGCGTTGCCCGTATCCTCGGAGCCCGATGCCCTCCTTCAGATGGTCCATCGCGTAGAGATGGTCCTTCCATTGTGAGTCTACGATTTGCAGCATCACAATGCGCTCGTGCGTGCGCATGAGCTCGGGTCCGATGAGCGTTTCCTTGTCTTGATACTTTTCCTGAATCTGCTTCCACAGGGTCTCGCGGATCTCATCGCGATTGAGGCCGTCCCAGTCGAGCACGCCCAACTGAGAGCTCTCCAGACCGTACTGCCGACCCAATTCCCGCTGGAACCCTTCCTCGTCCCACTCGCTGGGATCCGCCTCTTGTGAGACGAAGCGGTCGAGGTTGTCCTTGAGGATCTCCTCGGCCAGCTCCAGGACGTATTCCCGCTCGTCCTTGCCTTCCAGAATCTCACGCCGCAGGCGATAGACGGCGACGCGCTGGGCGTTCATGACGTCGTCATACTCGAGCAGGTGCTTGCGGATCGAGAAGTTCTGGCCCTCGACCTGTTTTTGAGCGCGTTCGATGGCGCGCGTGACCATCCCATGCTCGATGGGCACACCTTCTTCCATACCCAGGCGTTGCATCAGTCCGCTAATCCGATCGCTCCCGAAAATCCTCATCAGATCGTCTTCCAGCGACAGGTAGAAACGGGAGCTCCCCGGGTCACCTTGACGGCCGGCGCGCCCCCGCAGCTGGTTGTCGATGCGGCGGGCCTCGTGTCTCTCGGTGGCGAGAATATGCAATCCCCCAAGCTCCACGACCTTCTCGTGCTCTCGCGCGACTTGCTTCCGGGCGTTCTCGTACTCCGGTTTCCACGTCTCTTCCGGGGCTTCGCGGAAATCCACGCCCTTGTCTTTGAGCGCCGTGCGGGCCAGGTACTCGGGGTTTCCTCCCAAAAGGATGTCGGTACCACGCCCGGCCATGTTCGTCGCGATGGTCACCGCCCCCAAGCGGCCCGCTTGGGCCACGATCTCGGCCTCCATCTCGTGGTATTTCGCGTTCAGAACGACGTGCTTGACGCCCGAACGCTTGAGGAGCTGAGACAGCTTCTCGCTCTTTCCGATGGACGTCGTGCCGACGAGAACGGGGCGACCGAGCTGATTGAGCTCCTTGATCTCCTCGACCACCGCGTTGAGCTTCTCGCGCTCGGTTCGGTAAACGAGATCCGGATACTCTCTGCGGATCAAATCGCGGTTGGTAGGCACGACCACGACTTCCAGGTCGTAGATTTTTTCGAACTCCGGGGCCTCGGTCTCGGCCGTGCCGGTCATGCCCGCCAATTTTCCGTACATCCGGAAGTAGTTCTGGAAGGTGATGGTGGCGAGTGTTTGGTTCTCTCTCTCGATCTTGACGTGTTCCTTGGCCTCGATGGCCTGATGGAGACCATCTGACCAACGGCGACCGGGCATCAATCGACCGGTGAACTCGTCGACGATGACGACCTGCCCGTCTTTCACCATGTAGTCCACATCGCGCTTGAAGAGCGCGTGAGCGCGCAGACCCTGATAGACATGGTGGAGGATATGCATCTGGGACGGATCGTAGAGATTATCCACCGCGAGCAACGACTCGCAATGCGGCACGCCGTCCTCGGTGAGCGTGACGGTGCGGGTCTTCTCGTCGATGGTGTAGTCCAGATCCCGGCGCAGCTTGGGAATGATGCGATCGATCTGGTAGTAGAGATCCGTCGACTCTTCCGCGGGACCGCTGATGATGAGCGGTGTGCGGGCCTCGTCGATGAGGATCGAATCGACCTCGTCGACGATGGCGTAGTGAAAGAGCTTTTCCACCTCTTTCCCATCCCTGTTCTTGACGGTCTTGGGAAAGATCCTGTGCACGAAGAGCGAGGGATCGAACTTCATGTTGTCGCGAAGGTAGTCGAACCCGAACTCGTTGTTCGTCCCGTAGGTGACGTCCGCCCGGTACGCGCGCTGACGCTCGGTATCGTTGAGCTCGTGCTGGATGGTGCCGACCGTCAGTCCCAAGAACTGGTAGAGCTTGCCCATCCACTCGGCGTCGCGACGGGCCAGGTAGTCGTTGACGGTCACCACGTGGACACCCTTGCCGGTGAGGGAGTTCAAATAGACGGGCAGCGTAGCGACCAGGGTCTTGCCCTCCCCGGTCTTCATCTCCGCGATCTTGCCCTGGTGGAGCACCATCCCGCCGATCAGCTGGACGTCGAAGTGACGCATCTCGAGCACTCTTCGACTCGCTTCGCGACAGACGGCGAAGGCTTCGGGTATGAGATCGTCGAGAGGCTCACCCCGCTCCACCCGTCCCCGGAACTCGGCCGTCTTCGCGGTGAGCCGGGAATCGGAGAGCGCCCGTATCTCGGGCTCGCGCTCGTTGATGAGGGTAACGAGCGGCAGGAGCTTCTTGAGCTCACGCTCGTTCTTGCTGCCAATGAGCTTGGTGAGGATGGTGTTAAACATCGGATGAAGAACTAATTACGACGATCAGCACGATTGATAAACAGCCAGTCTAGCAAATGCCCCGACGCTAATCAATTGAAAGTGCTCGGTTAAGACCCGGTTGAGCCCGAAATGAGAGCCTCGATTGACAGAAACCACCGGAGGGGCCCCGCAACACCGGGGCTACCCAAGGGCTCGCGGCCCTCAGGGGAGGCGAAGGTCCTTGATGACGTCGAACCAGGTCTCGGCGATGACTTGGTAGCCGTTGTCGTTGGGGTGAAGGCCGTCCGGTCCGATCAACGTCAAATCGCTGCCGAACGCTCGCTCGTGTCCCGCGATGGGCACCTGCTGCGCGTTGGCTTCTTGACGGATGATGTCGTTCAAGCGAGGCACATTCTCTGGTGCCAGCGCCCGGAAGCCGTCGGGATTCATCGGGGGGTACGTACCGATGACGACCTGAGCCCCCTGGCTCTTGATCGTATGCATCATTTCCACCAGATTCTCGCGCAGCAAGGTGAAGCGAGCTTTCTCGTTCGTGTTGATGTCGACCACGCCCAGCCACAGTAGCACCAGATCCGGATCGTGGATACGCAACTCTGCCGGGAGTCTCTCGAGTCCGGCACTGGTGGTCTCGCCTCCGATTCCAGAGTTGATGAGGGTGAACCGATCGTCCGACGCGCCCCTCAGGAGGCGTTCCAGTTTGGATTCAAAGCCCTCGATAAAAGACAGCGTCGCGAATCCAGGCGCGGCGCGATGGGTCGTGCCGAACGTGAAGCTGTCACCAAAGCAAAGAACACGTATGGTTGCGCGGGCCCGCGCGGCGCGCGGGTCGTAGACGCTAACGGCCGCGGGGTCGAGCGAGCTTGCGTGCTCAGTGGACGGAGCCAAGGGCGTCGTCGCGTCGCACGCCGACAACACCAATACCAGCAACAATACGCCTGTTCGCATCGGGGCTCGGTGGATCGTCCTGCCGGATCTGAAGAGGCTTCGGGGAGACAAGAACCTTATTTTGGAACGGCGCCATGCACATTGCAAGTTACCGCCCGTCGCCCGGTGAGACTATGGGCCGCAGGGCACCATCACTCGGGATGGCGAAAAGCCTATGGCCCACCCGCGGAAGCCGTTTGGCGGCCGCCGGAAACCTGGAAGCTCTTGTTGTACTCG
>Ga0214472_10003307_pt1 | contig 17088 bp, 15 predicted proteins | sample RVTome_6_FD_207662 | JGI IMG/M metagenome (GOLD analysis project Ga0214472, IMG submission 207662) | Soil microbial communities from uranium-contaminated site in the Upper Colorado River Basin, Wyoming, United States - RVT140D175 | ecosystem: Environmental > Terrestrial > Soil > Contaminated >... | reverse complement strand
GCAGCTGCTCGCGGTTGCGATAGACGGGCAGGACGATCGAGAGCGATTCGCCGGCGCTCAGCTCGTGCGGCACGCGCTCTCCACGGCGTCGATCACCCGCTCCTGCTCCGCCTCGGCGAGCGTCGGGAAGATCGGCAGGCGGACGAGCGAGGCGGCGAGCCGCTCGGTGCGCGGCAGCGCCGGCGCGCGCCCGACCGCGCGCCCGAACGGCGAGGCGTGCAGCGGCACGAAGTGCGAGGCGGCGCCGACGCCGAGCTGGCGCAGGCGGGCGAGCAGGCGCGCCCGCCGCTCCGGCGCGACGAGGACGGCGAAGACGTGGTGGCAGCTCTCGCCCTCGACGCAGCGCACGACGCGCAGCTCGCCGCGGCGCTCGAGCTCGCCGAGGCCGGCTTCGTAGCGCGCAGCGACCGCGCGCCGACGGCGGGTGATGTCGTCGAGCCGCGCCAGCTGAGCGCGCGCGAGCGCGGCGCCGAGCTCGGGCAGGACCAGCGAGCTGCCGAGGCCGACCCAACTGTAGAAGGCGACCTCCCCGGCGAGGAACTCGTCGCGGTTGGTGCCTTTCTCGCGGAAGATGCGCGCCGCGCGCGCCGCCCCGGGATCGGACACGAGCAGCGCGCCGCCCTCCCCGGCGACGACGTTCTTGGTGGCGTGGAAGCTCAGGCAGCCGAAGCGGCCGAGGGTGCCGCAGGAGCGGCCGCCGAGCCGGCTGCCGAGGGCGTGGGCGGCGTCCTCCACTACCGGCACCGGGCTCGCCGCCGGGTCGACCGGATGCCCGGCGTAATGGGTGACGACGAGCGCGCGGGTGCGCGGCCCGACGAGCGAGAGGGCGTGGTCGAGGTCGATGTTGAGGTCCGGCTCGCGGACCTCGCAGAAGACCGGCCGCCCGCCGGCGCGCACCACGGCGTTGCCCACCGACGGGAAGGTGAACGAAGGCAGCACGACCTCGCCGCCGGCGAGATCGAGCAGGTGCATGGCGATCTCGAGCGCGTGCGTCGCCGAAGAGACGGCGAGGGCATGGGACACCGCGAGCCGACGGCCGAGCTCCGACTCGAGCTCGCGACACTCCTCGCCGTTGCCGGCGAGCTCGCCGCGCGCCAGAACGCGCGCCAGAGCCTGGCGCTCGGCGTCGCCGATCCACGGTCGGTGCAGCGGAACGGAGGTGTCCGGCGGGCGGTCCCTCACAGCGCGAGCGCGGCGCGCACTTCGGCGCCCGAGGCGGGTACGAGCCCGAGCTCCGCGGCGAGGCGCACGACGCGCTCGACGAGCTGGCGGTTGGTCGCTGGCGTCTTCGCGGCGTCGAGGAAGAGATTGTCCTCGAGCCCGACGCGCACGCCGTGGCAGTAGAGCAGGCCGAGCAGGTTGGCGCGCAGCTGCTCGCCGCCGATGCCGGCGAGCGAACGCACGAGGTCGTGCGGCAGGTGGCCGAGGATCGCCGCCAGGTCGGCCGGCGTCGTGCTGGCGGTGCCGACGTTGCCGAGCAGGATGTTGGCGTAGGCCGGGCGGCGAACGACGCCCTCGTCGACGAGGCGCGCCGCCGCCCGCGCCATGCCGAGGTCGAAGATCTCGAGCTCGGGCAGGATGCCGCGCTCGGCCATGCGCGCGGCGAGGGCGCGCACCGTCTCGGGGCTGTTGACCACGCCCTCGCGCAGGAAGTTGAGCGAGCCGAGGGTGAGCGACGCCATGTCGGGGCGGGGGTCGATGTCGAGGCAGGCGGCGCGGCGCTCGACGTCGGTCACCTTGCGGCCGCTCGTCGAGACGCAGACGAGAACGTCGGCCGACACGGCGCGGATCGCCCGCACGATGCGCTCGTAGGTCTCCGGCCGCCAGTCCGGCTCCTCGTCGTCGTCGCGCGCGTGGACGTGGACGATCGAGGCGCCGAGGCGGATGCACTCCTCGGCGTCGCGCGTGATCTCCTCGACCGTCATCGGCAGATGGGGGTTGTGCCGCTTCCGCCCGACCATGCCGGTGAGGCAGACGTTGAGGACGAACTTGCCGTGCAGGCTGCGGCTCACGACGCTTCCTCTCTGCGCTCGGTGCGGGCGGCGGCAGGCCGTGGCGCCCGGCAGGAACGCGATGCCTTCCCGAGTCGACGGCGGATGCTATCGCGGCGACGGCGTCCGGGGCGTGGCCGCCGCGGGCGGTAGGATCGGCCGCGAGATCCTGGCGAATGGCGCATCTCGTCCCTCGTGCGGGCCCCGCTGCCGATTCCCGGCGCCGGGCCGTGGCCCTCGCTGCTCTGGCGCTCGGCGTCGCGTGCCTGTTCTGGCCGCTCTTCGAGCGCATGGTCGCGGGGCCGAGCGACTTCGGCGGCCACCTCCGGTTCGCCCGGGAGATGGAGCGCGCCCGCGCCGCCCACTCCGAGCGCTTCGGCTTCGAGTTGCTCGTTCTGGCGCTCTCGCGTCTGTGGGCTCCCCCGCGCGACTTGGCGTCGGCGGCAATCCTCCTAGCCACGGCGGCGACGGCGGCCAAGGCGGTGCTCTCGGCGCGCTGGCTGGGGCGCGAGATGGCGCCGGCGCGGGCTGCGGCGGTGGCTGCCGCGCTGCTCTTCCTCGCGCCGATCACCTTCGCCGCCCGCCACCCCTTGCGGAGCGCCCACTCTGCGGTTCACCTGGGTCAGATGTCGGGGCTGATCTTCCACAACCCGACGACGGTCGTCGTCTTCCCGTTGGTGCTCGCCCTCTTCGTCGCGTCGTGGCGCGGCCGAGCCGTCTCGACGTCGCTGCTCGCGGCGCTGCAGTGCTTCGTCAAGCCGAGCTACGTCGCCGCCTGGCTGCCGGTCCTGCCGGCGCTCGAGGTCTGGCGGGGTCGACGCGGAGGTCTCCGGTTGGGGCGGATCGCGCTGCGCACGGCGGCGATCGCGGCGGCGCCCGCCGCCGTGCTCGCCTGGCAGTTCCTGACCTCCGACAGCCTCGGCACGATCGTGGTCGGGCCCTGGCGCGCCTGGCGCGTGTACTCGGCCGACATCCCGCTCTCGATCGCGCGCTCGCTCGCCTTCCCGGCGCTGCTCGCTGCCGTCCACTGGCGCGAGGTGCGGCGGCGCCCAGAGCACTTCTACGCCTGGGCGGTCTTCGCGGTGGCGTTCGCCCAGTACGCGCTGCTCTACCTGCGCGGCGAGGGCTATGCGGGCAACTGGAGCTGGGGGCGCTACCTGGCGATCTACGTCGTCTTCCTGCTCTCGGTCGAGCTCTTCGTCCACGTCGCGGCGCGCCGCGAGAGCTGGCGCGGCTGGCGCGCGGCGGCCAACGGGGGGCTCGCCGCTCTCCTCGCGCTGCATCTCGGCTCCGGGCTCTTCTACTACTGGCAAGGCGTGCGTAACGGCCTGTGGTGAGGCCGGACGGCCGGCGCGCTCAGCGCGGCTCGATGTCGCGCTGGCGCACCGTGGCGGGCACGCCGGCGACCAGACAGCGCTCCGGCACGTCTGCGAGCACCACCGCGCCGGCGGCGACGACGGCGCCCGCGCCGATCGACCGCCGCTCGGTGACGATGGCGCCCATGCCGATCCAGGCGCGATCGCCGACCGTCACCACCCCCGCCACGTTGGCGCGCGGCTGCAGCGTCACCAGATCACCGATCGTCGTGTGGTGGCCGATGGCCACGCCGCGGTTGACGAAGACGTGCGCGCCGAGGCGCGTGTTGCTGCCGACGAGGACGCCGGTCGAGACCACGGTGCCGGCGCCGAGCTCACCGCCGGGCAGGATCAGCGCGCTCGGATGGACGAGGCGCACGAAGCGCGCGCGGTCGCGCACCTGTTCGACGTAGCGCTCGCGGCGGGTGGTCGAGAGGGCGCAGACGCAGGCCGACCCCGGTGGCAGGTCGTCGACCCAGACGATCGGACGCCCGCACAGCGCTCCCCCCGCCTTGTCGCGATCGAGATTCTCGACGAAGGCCGCGACCTCGATGCCGGCGTGGAGGGCGAGCGCAAAGAGCTCCTCGGCGAGGAGCCCGGTGCCGAGCAGGTGGAGCCGCGTGGCGGCGCCCGCCCAGCCTCCGTCGCCCCCGTCGGAGGGAGCCGCGCGATCGGGCGTCATGGGCGAAGAGAGTCTAGACGCGGCCGGCGAAGCGCGTCGAGGAGGAGAAGGGCGTCGACTCGCGTAGCATGGGCTTTCGTCGATGCTCAAAGCTCGAGAGCCCTCGGAGCCGGCCGCCGGCGCGACGTCCCGCGGCGCCGGCGACCCGCGCACCGATCGCCTCCTGCTCGTCGCCCTGGCACTCGCGGCGCGCCTGCCGCGCTTCGGCGAAAGTCTCTGGTACGACGAGGTCTTCTACTCGACGCACGAGCGCTTCGCGACTTGGCAGGAGATCCTCGACTCGCTGCTGCGGTCGATGGCGGCGCCGCTCTACCGTCTGCTGCTCTTCGGCTGGGTAGCGCTCGTCGGCGACCACGAGGTCGTCGTGCGGCTGCCGTCGCTCCTCTTCGGCCTCGGCTCGATCGTGCTCACCTACGAGCTCGCGCGGCGGTGGATCGACGTGCCGACGGCACGGCTCGCCGCCGCCTGGCTCTGTCTCGCGCCCGCCCACGTCTGGTATTCGCAGGAGGCGACGCCGTACGCGCTGCTCGCGCTCCTCGTCGTCGCCGCGGCGCTCCTCGCGGCGCGCTGCGCGGATCGCTCTCCGACCTGGGCCGCGGCGGGCCTCGCCGCCGCCGCGCTCGCGGCCGCCTTCTTCACCCACTACCTGGCGATCGTGGCGGTCGTGCCGCTCGCGCTCCTCGCGCTCTCGGCGCCGCCGCCGGCGCGCCGGCGCCTGCTCGCTGCGCACGCGCTCGCCGGGCTCGCGGCGGTCGCCCTGGTGATGGCGAAACGATCCTCTGGCAACTTGCGCGCCGGGCAGGGCTTTCTGCGCGAGTTCGACGCTTTCGAGGGGTGGATGTTTTTCGGCCAATGGTGCGCGCACGGCAACACGCTCTGGCCGACGAACCCGTACCGTGCCTCCTTCGCGGCGCTCGCCGCGCGGCCGGGACTGGTCGCCGTGCAGATCGCGGCGGCGGTCGTGCTCGCGCTCGGCATCCGCCGCGCGCTCGCCGGCGGCGCTCGCCAGCGCCTGCTCGTCGGCTGCCTCGTCGCCCTACCGGCGGCGCTCTGGGCGCTCAGCCTCGCCGGCTACCGCCACCTCTACATCGAGCGCTACGCCTTCTGGGCGCTGCCGTTCTACGCGCTGCTCGCGGCGTGGGGGGCGCGGTCGTTCGCCCGGCCGCGGGCGCGGCAGGTCGCCGCGGCGCTCTGGCTCGCTCTCGCGGCCGCGGCGTACGTCGGCTGGTACGTCGAGGATGAGCGCTGGACGGTCTACAAGCAGAACGCCGACTGGCGCGCGGCGGCGGCCGAGCTGGCGGCGAAGAGCTCGCCCGAGTACCCGGTGCTCGCGATCGGCGTCTCGCGGACGCTGGCGCTCCGCTACCACCTGCGCCGGATCGGCGCGCTCGACTCGGTCGCCGTCTCCGACAGCGACCTCCGCCGTATCGATTGGGCCCTCGACCGTGGGATCAGGCGCTTCTTCGTCGTCGAGGATCTCGACTGGCGAGGAGATCTCGCCCGGGCGCTCGCGGCGCTCGACCAGCGCCCCGGTCTTCGCCGCGTGGCCGTGCGCGAGCACCGCGGCGTCCGCCTCTTCGAGTACGAAATGCGCGCGGACGACGGCGCCCGCAGGCCGACGTCCGGCGCGGCGGAGACCGCTCCGCGGCGGTCCGAACCGGGCGGGTAGCCGCGGGCGCGTCGCTCGACGCGGCTCGGCCGGTCAGCCGCCGGACCCGCCGCCAATGCGCACGAGGGGTCCCGCGCTCTCGAGCGCGCGAAACTCCTCCGCCTTCGCTTCGAGGCCCTGCGCCACCGCGAGCTCGGCGCTCACCCCCTGCTCGGCGGCGAGCTCGCGCAGCTGCTGCGTCAGCTCCATCGAGCAGAAGTGGGGGCCGCACATCGAGCAGAAGTGGGCGGTCTTGGCGCCGTCCTGCGGCAGCGTCTCGTCGTGGAAGGCGCGCGCCGTCTCGGGGTCGAGCGAGAGGGCGAACTGATCCTCCCAGCGGAACTCGAAGCGAGCGCGGGAGAGCGCGTCGTCGCGCTCCTGCGCCCCGGGCAGCCCCTTGGCCAGGTCGGCGGCGTGGGCGGCGATCTTGTAGGCGATGACGCCCTGCTTGACGTCCTCCTTGTCGGGCAGCCCGAGGTGCTCCTTGGGCGTCACGTAGCAGAGGAGCGCCGTGCCGTGCCAGGCGATCATCGCCGCCCCGATCGCCGAGGTGATGTGGTCGTAGCCGGGGGCGATGTCGGTGACGAGCGGCCCGAGGGTGTAGAACGGCGCCTCCTGGCAGATCGCCTGCTGGCGGTCGACGTTCTCCTTGACGAGGTGCATCGGGATGTGGCCCGGGCCCTCGACCATCACTTGGCAGTCGTGCCGCCAGGCGATCGCGGTCAGCTCGCCCAGGGTGTCGAGCTCGGCGAACTGCGCCGCGTCGTTGGCGTCGGCGATCGAGCCGGGACGCAGGCCGTCGCCGAGCGAGAAGCTGACGTCGTACTCGCGCATCAGCTCGCAGATCGCCTCGAAGTGAGTGTAGAGGAAGTTCTCGCGGTGGTGCGCCAGGCACCACTTGGCGAGGATCGAGCCGCCGCGCGAGACGATGCCGGTGACGCGCTTCGCGGTCAGCGGGATGTAGGCGAGGCGCACGCCGGCGTGGATGGTGAAGTAGTCGACGCCCTGCTCGCACTGCTCGCGCAGTGTCTCCATGAAGACGTCGATCGAGAGCTCCTCGGCCTTGCCGCCGACCTTCTCGAGCGCCTGGTAGATCGGCACCGTGCCGATCGGCACGGTCGAGTGGCGCACGATCGCCTCGCGCGTCTCGTGGATGCGCTTGCCGGTCGAGAGGTCCATCACCGTGTCGGCACCCCACTTGACCGCCCAGTCGAGCTTCTCGACCTCTTCGGCGATCGAGGAGGTGACCGCCGAGTTGCCGATGTTGGCGTTGATCTTGGTCTTGAAGCGCTTGCCGACGACCATCGGCTCGAGCTCGAGGTGGCGGACGTTGGCGGGGACGATGGCGCGGCCGCGGGCGACCTCGTCGCGCACGAGCTCGGGGTCGACACGCTCGCGCTCGGCGGCCCAGGCCATCTCTTCGGTGACGATCCCCGCGCGCGCGTAGCGCAGCTGGGTCGGCGCCGCGTCGCCCGAGCGGCGGTCGATCCACGCTTTGCGGAGCAGCGGAATGCCGTAGCTGTTGGTGAGAGTCGAGGCCATCGCCGTCCCTCCGCCGGTGCGAACCGGATCAGGTTCCAAGGGTGTCATCTCAGTCCGGCACCGCACGGCGCCGAACACCCCTCGCGATGGGAACGAGGATATGGCCCCCGCCGGGCGAGATCAAGCCGCGGCAGCGGCGCCTCAGGCGGCGCCGTCGGTGTCGACGAGCAGCCCGAGCAAATCCGAGGTGGTGAGGATGCCGACCACCTTGCGCTCGCGGGTGACGAGCAGGCGGTGGATGTGGGAGTGGATCATCTTCTCGGCGACTCTCGAGATCGGCATCTCCTCCTCGACCGCGAAGATCGACGGCGTCATGATCTCGCCGACGGTGGCCTCGGAATCGGCGACGCGCAGGCCGGCGAGGTCCTCGGCGTTGAACTTCTCCTCCCAGTTGCGCAGGTAGAAGTCGGGCTCGGGGTGGTCGAGCACCGCCTGGTCGCGCCGCCCGGTAAAGGCGGCGGCGACGTCGGTCAGCGAGACGACGCCGATGAGCCGGCCCTCGGCGTCCTCGACCGGGGCGCCGGAGATCTCGTTGTCGGTCAGGAACTCGGCGAGATCCGTGACGCTCATCTCGTCGCGGACGGTGAGCACGTCGGGATTCATGACGTCGCGCGCGACCAGGTCTCGCATGGCAGCCTCCTCGTCTTCGCCGCCGGCGCCGGTGCCGACGGCTCCAGGCTACCGCCGCTCCGTCCGCCGCGCTACCGCGCGGCGGGGTGGGCTGCGCAGGTTCAAGAACAACGAAGGCCTTCTGTTTAGGGAGGTCGATTCGCCGGTCGCCGTGCCCGACGCTACTTCGAAGTCGCAGCGGCGGGCGGGGAAGAAGTCTTGTAGACGCGAACTCTCAGAAAACGCCGCTTGCCGACGCGAAGGACATAGGGCTCCGCGCGCGCTGGGAGAGTCGATCGCTCGAAGTCCCGACCGATGACTTCACCATCCAGGGCGATGGCTCCCTGCCTGAGGAGCCTTCGGGCCTCGTTGATGGAGGGAACGAGGCTGTGGAATCGAAGCAACCACAGCACGTTGGAATCGGTATCGGATTCTTCCACGAACGGAACTTCGTCCGGGAGGCCCTTGGCGGCGAAGACGCGCTCGAACTCGGCTTCGGCCTCGGTGGCGGCGGCGCGGTCGTGAAATTGCTCCACCAGCGCCCGTGCCAGCGCCTTCTTCACCTTCATTGGATGCAGGTCGCCTTTGCCGACGTCGGCCTTCTGCCGGGCGATCTCTTCGGCGGGCGTGTCGGTGAGCAGGAGCAGCCACTCCCACATCAGCGCGTCGGGGATCGACATCGTCTTGCCGTAGATCTCGCGCGGCGGGTCTTCGACGGCGATCGCGTTGCCGAGCGATTTCGACATCTTCTCGTGGCCGTCGAGCCCGACGAGGAGCGGCACCGTCAGGCAGACCTGCGGCTCGAGCCCCTCCTCCCGCATCAGGTCGCGGCCAACGAGGAGGTTGAAGATCTGGTCGTGGCCGCCGAGCTCGACGTCGCAGCCAACGTCGGGGCGCTTCGCCATCTCGACCGAGTCCTTGCCCTGGACCAGCGGATAGAGCAGCTCGTGGATCGAGATCGGCTCGTGCGCCTGCCAGCGCGAGCGGAAGTCGTCGCGCTCCATCATGCGCGCCAGCGTCCAGCGGCCGGCGAGGCGGATCAATCCCTCGGCTCCCATCGGCGCCAGCCACTCCGAGTTGTAGCGCACGACCGTCGCCTCGCGGTCGAGGAGCTTGAAGACCTGCCGCGCGTAGGTCTCGGCGTTTCGGGCGAGCTCCTCGCGGGTGAGCTGCGGCCGCGTCGCCTTGCGGCCGGACGGGTCGCCGATCAGGCCCGTGAAATCGCCGACGAGGAAAATCACGCGGTGGCCGAGGCGCTGGAAGTGCGCCATCTTGCGCAGCAGCACGGTGTGGCCGAGGTGGAGGTCGGGAGACGACGGATCGAAGCCGGCCTTGACCGCGAGCGGCTCGCCGGTGGCCAGCGAGCGCTCGAGCTTGCGGCGCAGGTCGTCCTCCGAGACGAGGTCGACGGCGCCGCGGCGGAGGAGCGCGAGCTGCTCGTCGACGGGCGGAAACGACGGCGGCATCTGGCGGCGCAGCCTACCTCAGCGCTCCGCGGGCGGGTGGTGCGACCTCCCAGCGCAGGAGGCGGGCACGGCGCTCGTGGAGGTGCCGCTGCGGGGGCGCGGCGGCTCGCCATGTCGACTCGACCAGCGCGCGAGCGGCGGCGAGCTCGACCACGGCGATCCCGTCGGTGCCGACGGTGTAGGTTGGGGGAGAGCCGGTGGCGGCGTCCGGCGTCTCGCTGCCGGGAAGAGCCGCGGAGGTGGCCGCCGGCGCGCCGGTTTCGAGCCCTCGGAGCGCGGTCTCGACCGCGAGCCGCGCCAGCTGCTCGCTCGAGCGGAGAAGCTGAAGCCGGCGCACGATCTCGAGCAGGTTCGGCATCAGGATCGATTTCACGGCTTCGAAGGGCACCGTCGGATCGATCCAGCGACGGAGCTGGGAGTGTCGCGCGCCGAAACGGAGTTCCACGGCCGACCACTGTGTCTGAGGCCGCTGCGCGAGGGCGTGCAGCTCTCGCCACCCCTCGAGATAGCCGGCTTCGACGTGCGCTGGGCTCCACGGCCAGAGGAGCGCCTCGAACCGCTCGCGGAGGGAGGTGGGCCGGCGCGCGGCCGGCATCTCGCGGCGCAACATTTCGTGGCCGTAGACGGCTTCTCCGAAGGCAATCTCCGCGGCGCCCGGGAGCTCGGCCAGGGACTCCAACTGCTCGCGCGCGGTGCGCAAGAGCTGTCCGTACTTACCCTGGCGCAGGCCCATTTGCAGCAGCGCGAGATGGCGGACTTCGATCGCGTCGCCGAGCAGCGCGAAGGTCGGCAGCGGCTCGCGGCGTAGGGCGATCACCAGTCCACGGAGCGTGCCGAGGGAGCGCTCGACCCGTCGCGCCTCGCCCCGGGCGAGCCCCCGTTCGCCGTCGGCGGCGCTGAGTCGCGAAGCGGCGAGCCAGCGCGTCGCGTCGAGGTGCCCGCCATGAAAAAGCTCCCGGCGTGGGCCGAAGCTCGAGCGCGGCCGGCCCGCCGCCGAGGCGAGAATTTCGAGCGCCGCGTCGCTTCCGGCGAGCCAGTCGTCGAACGCCTCGAGCTCTCGCGTCGAGACGGTCTCGCCCCGCTCGAAGCTGCCGAGCCGCGCGCGCTCGTCCGCCGCGAGAGCGAGCGCGGTCACGCCACGGTTGATCGCCGGCACGGCATTCTTACTCGCGGGCACTTCGGGAGACGCGAGGCGGGATGGATCGAGGGATCCCACCTCGCGCTCGAAGCGGGCGCGTTCGCGGGCGGCGACCCGGTCGCCGAGCGACTTGCCGAGCGCGATGCGCAGCGCGACGAGCGCCGCGAGCGCGACGAGCGCCCACCCGGCGCGGCGCAGGGCGCGTCGCCCCATCATCCCTCCGACCAGCGCGGCGGGGCCGGCGGCGGCAGGCCGGCGTCGGCGCCGAGCTCGATCTCGCCGAGCAGTCGTGCGTCGCCCGCGAGCTCCCAGCGGCGGATGCGAGCGCCGTCGGCCTCGCCGGCGACCGCGAGCTCGAAACCGCCGCGCGTCAGCGCCGCGACCGGCAGCGCGAGCCGCCCGAGGGCGAGGCCGGTGGCCACTGCCGCGAGCACGCCGGTGCCGCAGGCGAGGGTCTCGGCCTCGACGCCACGCTCGTAGGAGCGGATCTCGAGCCGGTGCCGTGCGGGGAAGCGCACGAAATCGACGTTGCTGCCCGCCGGAGCGAAGGCGCCGTGCCGTCGCAGCTCGCGGCCGAGCCCGGCGACCGGGCAATCGGCGAGCGAGCGCGGCCAGGGCACGACGAAGTGCGGCACGCCGACGTCGACGAACCAGCCTTCGACGTCGCCCGCCGCGGCGACGAGCGTGCGGAGCGCGGGCGGCGCGGCGGGCGGCGAGAGCTCGAGGGCGATCGCGGTCGCACCGGCGGGGCGGGCGACGATCGCGCCGGCGCCGGTCTCGATGGTCACCGCGCCGTCGACCCAGCCCAGCGCGAAGGCGAGCCGGGCGGCGCAGCGCGTGCCGTTGACGCAGAGCGCCGCCTCGCGGCCGTCGGCGTTCCAGTAGCGCATCGCGACTCGCCCGTCGCCGGCGCGGCGCAGCGTAAAGACGCCGTCGGCGCCGAGCGACAGGCCGCGTGCGCACCAGGCGGCGATCTCCCCGGCGGCGGGGTCGCGCGCGGGCTCGACGAGCGCCAGGAAGTCGTTGCCGCCGCCCGAGACGGCGCGCAACCGCGTCACGGCGCGTCGAGCTCGACCGGTGAGGTCGGCGGCGCGGCGTTGCCGGCGCGGTCGACGGCGACGACGCGGTAGGCGAGCCGGGCGGCGCCGGCGGGCGGCGCGGCGTCGGCGTACTCGAGCCCGGCGAGCGGCGCCGAGGTCAGCCGCGCGTACTCGCCGCCGTCGGCGGAGCGCTCGACGACGTAGCCGGCGACGTCGATGTCGGGCGAAGCGTCCCAGATCAGGCGCACGCGGCCGCCGGCGACGAGGCCGCGCAGACCGCTCGGCGACTCGGGGGCGAAGATGTCGCGGTGGTCGACCTCGCGCTCGACGCGTGGCGCGCTCTCGACCGGCGGCGACACGGCGCCGAGTGTCAGCACGGTGTAGACGTAGCGCGAGCCGTAGAGCGCCCCGCGGTCGAGAAACTCGCCCGTCTCCGGCCGCAACGTGGCGAGCGGCGGGCTCCAGCGCGGCTCGACTGCCTCGCGGCGCAGCACGACCGAGCCGAGACCGCCGGCTACCGGCGTCCAGCGCAGCGCGACGCCGTCCTTCCTCGCCTCGACCTCGAGGTCGGCGGGGGCGGCCGGCGCGGCGATCGGGTGCAGGGCGACCGCGTTCGACCACGGCGAGAGCTCGCCCCGCAACGCCTTCGTGCGCGCGGCGTAGACGCGCGCTTCGGCGGCGCCGACGGCGCCCGCAGGCAACGCGACCTCCGCCAAGATGCGGCCGCCGACGACGGCGTCGGCGAGGTCGCGGCCGGCGAGCTCGAGCACGGGCCGCGCGGCGACATCGAGATCGGCCGCCGCGAGCGCCGGCGGCGCGGCGCCCGCGGCGAGCGGCTGCACGACCTCGTAGACGGTCGCCGACTCGAGCCCGTCGAGCGGCAGACCGGCGACGGTGGCAGCGGGGTAGGCGAACGAGACGAGCACGCGGTCGCCACGCAGCCGCAGCTCGAGATTGTTCGCCGGCTGCGGGATGTTGCGCGGCCGCGGCTGCGGGTCGCCCTGCTTGCCGCAGGCGGCGACGAGCGCGAGCGCGAGGGCGACACCGGCGGCGAGACGGGAGCGGTCAGAGCACATAGCGCGACAGATCCTGGTCCTGGATCAGCTCGGAGAGGGCGTTCGAGACGAAGGCGGCGTCGATGGTGAGCTCGACGCCGTCCATCTCCGAGGCGTTGAACGAGACCTCCTCGAGCAGGCGCTCGAGCAGGGTGGCGAGGCGGCGCGCGCCGATGTTCTCGGCGGTGCGGTTGACGAGCGCCGCGAGGCGCGCGATCTCGGCGACAGCGTCGGCGCGGAACTCGACGCGCAGCCCCTCGGCGCCGAGCAGCGCGGTGTACTGCCGGGTGAGCGCGTTCTCGGGCTCGGTCAAGATGCGCACGAAGTCGTCCTCGCCGAGCGACTCGAGCTCGACGCGGATCGGAAAGCGTCCTTGCAGCTCGGGAATGAGGTCCGACGGCCGCGCGACGTGGAAGGCGCCGGCGGCGATGAACAGGATGTGGTCGGTCTTGACCGGGCCGTATTTGGTGGCGACGGTCGTGCCCTCGACGATGGGCAGCAGGTCGCGCTGCACGCCCTCGCGCGAGACGTCGGGGCCCGCGCCGCGCTCGCGGCCGGCGACCTTGTCGAGCTCGTCGAGGAAGACGATGCCGTTCTGCTCGACCCGCCGCCGTGCCTCGCGCGCCACTCTCTGGCGGTCGATCAGCTTCTCGGCCTCCTCGGCCTCGAGCAGGGGGCCCGCGTCGGCGACCTTGACCTTCTCGCGGCGGCGGCGGGCGAAGAGGCCCGGCAGCATGTCGCGCAGATTCAAGCCGACCTCTTCGACGCCCTGCGGCGTGATCATCTCGAAGCTCGGCGTGCCCGAATCCTCGAGCTCGATCTCGACCTCGCGGTGGTCGAGCGCGCCGCTGCGCAGCTTGGCGCGCAGCTTCTCGCGCGTCGTCTTCAGATCGTCGGCGCTGGGCGGCGCCTCGCCGGGAGCGCCGTGTGGCGGCGGCCCCGGCGGCGGAAACAACCGCGCAAACAGGCGCTCCTGGGCGCGCTCGCGCGCCGCCGCGGCGACCTCGGTGCGCAGCTCCTCGCGCACGAGCGCGACGCCGATTTCGGTCAAGTCGCGCACGATCGACTCGCAGTCGCGCCCGACATAGCCGACCTCGGTGAACTTCGAGGCTTCGACCTTGAGGAACGGCGCCCGCGCCAGCCGCGCCAGCCGGCGCGCCAGCTCGGTCTTGCCGACGCCGGTGGGGCCGATCATCAGGATGTTCTTGGGGACGATCTCCTCGGCCAGCTCGGGAGCCAGCTGCTGGCGCCGCCAGCGGTTGCGCAGCGCGATGGCGACCGAGCGCTTGGCCGCCTGCTGGCCGACGACGAAGCGGTCGAGCTCGGTGACGATCTGCCGCGGCGTCAGCGCCTCGAGGGCCTCCGCCGGGAGCCCCGGGCTCATCGCCTCACAGCTCCTCGACCGTCAAGCGATCGTTGGTGTAGATGCAGAGCTCGGCGGCGACGTGCATCGCCTCGGTCGCCAGCTCGCGCGCCGGCAGCGCGGTGTGACGAACCAGCGCGCGCGCCGCGGCGAGGGCGAAATTGCCGCCCGAGCCGACGGCGAGCAGGCCGTCCTCGTCGGGCTGGATCAAGTCGCCCTGGCCGGAGACGAGGTAGCTGCGCTCGGCGTCGGCGACCAGCATCACCGCCTCGAGCTGGCGCATGGCGCGGTCGGTGCGCCAGTCCTTGGCGAGCTCGACGACGGCGCGCTCGAGGTTCTGGTTCGACTCCTCGAGCTTGGTCTCGAAGCGGGCGAAGAGCGCCAGGCCGTCGGCGGCGCCGCCGGCGAAGCCGACCAGGACCCGCCCCTTGCCGGCGCGGCGCACCTTGGCGGCCGTCTGCTTGACGACGGCGGTACCGAGGGTCACCTGGCCGTCGGCGGCCATCGCCACGCGGCCGTCGCGGCGCACGAGGAGCACCGTCGTCGAGTGGGAGGCCGGCATGCGCCGGATCCTATCAACGGCGCCGCGGCCGGCCGCCGCCGGCGAAGGCTCAGGAGGCGCCGGAGCGCGCCGTCTCGACCGGCGCCTGGGCGAGCGGCAGCAGGATGCGGAAAATGGTGCCGCGGCCGGGCTTCGAGTCGACCGCCAGGCCGCCGCGATGCCGGCGCACGATGCCGACCACCGAGGCGAGGCCGAGGCCACGGCCCTTCGGCTTGGTGGTGAAGAACGGCTCGAGCAACCGCGCGCGCGTCGGCTCGTCCATGCCGGGGCCGTCGTCCTCCACCTCGAGCAGCACGGCCGGTCCGGGGGCGAAGCGCTCGCGCAGCTCGAGCACCGAGGCGAGCGCTTCGTCGACCTCCACCGGCAGGGCGCGCACGACGATCGAGCCGCCGCGCCCGGCGAGGGCGTCGCTGGCGTTGCCGACCAGGTTGAGGATCACCTGACGGAGCTGCAGTGGATCGCCGGCCACCGGCGGCAGCTCCGGCGCGAGCTCGGTCGAGAGCGCGATGTCCGGCGGCATCATCGGCTCGAGCATGGCGGCGACCTCGACCACCAACGCGTCGAGCTCGACCGCGCGCGGCTCGAACTCGCCGCGTCCGGAGACGACGAGCAGCTGCTCGACGAGCTCGGCGGCGCGCGCCGCGGCGTGCTGGATCGCCTCGGCGTGCGAGCGCAGCGAGCGCTCGGCGCCGAGCTTGCGCAGTAGGAGCTCGGCGTGGCCGAGCACCGGAGTCAGCAGGTTGCCGAAGTCGTGTGCCAGGCCGCCGGCGAGCAGGCCGATGCCTTCGAGCTTCTCGCTGTGGCGCAGTGCCTCCTCGCTCCGGCGGATCTCGGTGATGTCGATCGAGACGCCGAGCATCTGGCGCACCTGACCGCGGTCGTCGCGCAAGAACGGGGTGTTGAGGCTGTGGAACCAGCGCCAGTCGCCGGCGCGGTTGCGCATGCGGAACTCGACCGCGTCGACCGAGCCCTCGGGCACGTCGCGCCAGCGCGTGTCGCGCTCCATGGCGCGGGCGTAATCGTCCGGGTGGCAGAGCTTCTCGAACGGATAGGGGGCGAGCACCGCCGCCTCCTCTTCGCTGTAGCCGAGCGCCTGCGGCACCGGCCGGTTGATGTAGACGTCGCGCCCGAGCTCGTAGTCGTAGACGAAGATGAAGTAGGGCGAGACCTGGGCGACGCGCTCGAGCAGGCGCGAGAGCTGCGCTGCCTCGCGCCGCTCGCGCTCGCGCCCGGTGACGTCGAAGAGGTAGGAGAGCACCGCCGGCCTCCCCTGCCAGTCGATGCGGCGCGACTCGGCGTCGAGCCAGCGCACGCCGCCCTCGGGATCGACGACGCGGAAGGTGTAGTGCGAGTCCATCGTCTCGCCGGCCAGCCGGCGGGCGTAGCGCTCGACGAGCACCGCGGCGTCTTCGGGATGGACGAGCTCGAGGAAGGGACGGGCGACGAGCAGCGAGCGCGGGCGACCCGCGATCCGCTCGGTGGCGCGATTGGCGATGACCAGGCGGCCGTCCTGCGCGACGACGATCGCCACCGGGGCGTCCTCGAACGCCTGCGCGAAGAACGCCGCGCTGCCTCCTGGACCCTCGTCGCGGGCCGGTAGCGCCGGCGATGCCGGCTCCCGAGCCATGCGCTCCTCCTTCCGGGTTCGAGCCTCGAGAGTAGCAGCAGCCCTGCGCCGGCGCGAGGGATCAGTCCGCTGCGCGCGAAGGGACGGCGCGGCGGGCGACGGCGTCGGCCAGGCGCGAGAGCCCGGCGGGCGCGTCGGCGAGGAAGAGGGTCGGTTCGGCGAGCTCGAGCTCGAGCAGGAGGGGATCGTCCGCGGCGCCGCGCACGAGGTCGACCCGCGCGTAGAGCAGCGGGCCGAGCCCGGCGGCGGCGAGCACCCGCTCGGCGGCGGCGAGCTCGTCGGGCGCCGCTGCGACCGGCGTCCCTTCGGGCAGGCCCGTCCACCGCCCGCCGCGCGTGATCGGATTCTTGCGCACGGCGTGCGAGTAGCTGCCGTCGAGGAAGACCAGGCAGCGCTCGCCGTCGCTCTCGACGGCGTCGAGAAACGGTTGCACCAGCACGTCGCGCTCGGCTGCCAGACGATCGAGGTGCGCCTGCGCCGCGGCCAGCTCCTCCGCCGCGACGACGTGGGTCTCCCACGAATCCGCCGACACGGCCGGCTTGATCACGATCCGGCGCCAGCCGCCGGCCGCGGCGCGGCGGGCGAGGTCGAAACGCTCGCCGCGGCGCACGAGCGCGGTCGGCACCACCGGCGCACCGCGCGCGGCGAGCTCGACGAGATAGCCTTTGTGCAGGTTCCAGCGCACGACCGCGAGCGGGTTCTCGAGCCGGGTGAACCGCTCGACGCGCGCAGCCCAGGCGAGGAACTCGTCGATTCGGTGGAAGTAGTCCCAGGAATTGCGCAGCACGGCGAGGCGCGTCGCGCTCCAGTCGAAGGCGGGATCGTCCCAGGCGACGATCTCGACCGCCAGGCCGCGTTCGAAGAGCGCGGCGGCGAGCGGTCGGTCGTCGGGATCGAGCTCGGGCAGGTCGCGGCAGGTGACCAGGGCGACGTCGGTGCTCATCGCGGCTTGCCGCCCGCGCCGGGGGTCGGTCCGTCTCCCGGCTCGCCGCGCGCGCGCGGGTGGGCGT
>Ga0214472_10003306_pt1 | contig 17088 bp, 15 predicted proteins | sample RVTome_6_FD_207662 | JGI IMG/M metagenome (GOLD analysis project Ga0214472, IMG submission 207662) | Soil microbial communities from uranium-contaminated site in the Upper Colorado River Basin, Wyoming, United States - RVT140D175 | ecosystem: Environmental > Terrestrial > Soil > Contaminated >... | reverse complement strand
TGCCCCTCCTGCTGAAGACCAAGGGAAAGACCACCACCGACCACATCTCGCCGGCCGGGGCCTGGCTCCGGTTTCGCGGCCACCTCGACAAGATCTCCGACAACATGTTCACGGGGGCGATCAACGCGTTCACCGGCGAGCGGGGTACGACCCGGAACCCGCTCACGGGCGCAGCGGGGGAGCCCGTGCCGCAGGTGGCCCGGGCGCTGAAGGCGGCAGGCAAGCTCTGGGTGGTGGTGGGGGACGACAACTACGGCGAGGGTTCGAGCCGGGAGCACGCGGCCATGTCTCCCCGGCATCTGGGAGCGGCGGCGGTGATCGCGCGCTCCTTCGCGCGCATCCACGAGACCAATCTCAAGAAACAGGGGGTGCTTCCGTTGACCTTCGTGGATCCCCGCGATTACGAGAAGGTCCGCGAGGCGGACACCGTGACCGTCACCGGGACCGAGGATCTCACTCCGGGGTCGACCCTCACTGCGGCATTCCACCACGAGGACGGCACCCGCGACACCGCCGAACTCATGCACACCCTCAACCCCGAGCAGATCGCGTGGTACCACGCGGGCGGGGCGCTGTATCTCCTGCGCGAGCAGGGCGGCGCCTAGGCGACTTGTCCGGCCCCGCCTTCCCCGACCTCGGGTCGTTTCTCGACGCACTCCGGCGACGGGGCGACCTCGTGACCGTGGACGCGCCGGTGGACGCCAGGCTCGAAGCGGCCGAGATCCACCGGCGGGTGATCGCGGCCGGGGGCCCGGCCCTGCTGTTCACCAACGTGAACGGGGCCGCGTTCCCCATCGTGACCAACCTCTTCGGAACCCGCGACCGGGTGCTGCTGGCCTTCGGCGACGACCCCCGGGAGCTGATCGCCCGCGCCGCCGCGCTCCCCCATACCCTGATCCCCCCGACGCCGGGCCGGCTGTGGGCGCAGCGGAACCTGTTGGGACGTCTGGCCAAGGTCGGCACCCGTCGGGTCAAGCACCCGCCGGTGGCCGAGGTGCGCTCCTGGGATCCCGACCTCGCCCGGCTTCCCGTCCTCACCACCTGGTCCGGGGACGGGGGACCCTTCCTCACCCTGCCTCTGGTGTACACCGAGCATCCCGACGGGCTGGGCTCGAACCTCGGCGTGTACCGGATGCAGGTGTACGACCGCACGACGTGCGGCATGCACTGGCAGATCGGCAAGGGAGGCGGGTTCCACTACGCGGTGGCGGAGGCGCGGGGCCGGGCGCTTCCGGTGAACGTGGCCCTCGGGGGCCCCCCCGCCATGATGCTGTCCGCGGTGGCTCCGCTTCCCGAGAACGTCCCCGAGCTGCTCCTGGCTTCGCTGCTCACGGGCGGGCGGTTCCCCCTCGCCGACAACGCGGCCGGGCCGTTGCCGCTTCCCGCCACCGCGGAGTTCGTGCTGGTGGGGGAGGTTCCGCCGGGGGAGCGCCGGTCCGAGGGGCCCTTCGGCGATCACTACGGGTACTACTCTCTCGCCCACGACTACCCGGTGTTCCGGTGCCGGGCGATGTTCCACCGGGAGAAGGCGGTGTTCCCGGCCACCGTGGTCGGCAAGCCCCGCCAGGAGGACTTCTTCCTCGGGGACTTCCTCCAGGAGATCCTGTCGCCGGTCTTTCCGGTGGTCATGCCCGCGGTGGTGGATCTGTGGTCCTACGGGGAGACCGGGTACCACTCCCTGGCCGCGGCCGTGGTCAAGCAGCGCTACAAGCGCGAGGCCATGGCCTCCGCGTTCCGTATCCTCGGCGAGGGGCAGCTCTCCCTCACCAAGTTCCTGCTCGTGCTCGACCGCCAGCGGGATCTCCGCGACTTCCGGGGCGTGCTCGAGCACGTGCTGGAACGCGCCGACTTCCGCACCGATCTCTACGTGTTTGGAAACCTCTCCATGGACACCCTCGATTACACCGGACCCGCTGTGAACGAGGGATCCAAGGGCGTCCTGCTGGGGGTCGGCGAGCCCGTCCGCGACCTGCCGCGGGAGTTCGGGGGGGCGTTGCCGGCCGGGGTCGAACGGGCCGAGGTGTTCTGCGGGGGGTGCCTGGCCGTGTCGGGGCCGGGAGCGGCCGAGGAGCCGGACGCGGCCGGGCGGCTGGCCCGGGAACCGGCGTTTGCGGACTGGCCGCTGCTTGTTCTCGTGGACGACGCGGCGGAGGCGGTGCGTACGGTTGTGCGGTTTCTGTGGACCGCGTTCACCCGCTTCGAGCCGGCGGCGGACATCCATGCGAAGGAGTTGTCCATCGCCCGGCAGCACATCGTGCACACGCCCCCCGTGGTGATCGACGCGCGGTTGAAGCCCGGGTTCCCCGAAGAGCTGTTCTGCGATCCCGACACCGCAAAGCGGGTCACGCGACGCTGGGGCGAGTTTTTCCCGGGGGGGATGGAGATGGGAGACTCCGGCACCGCCGATCTGGGATGAGGATGGAGTCGGGGTCGTGGGCCACCTTTCCGGCCCCACCAACGCCACGCCTCCCAGCCGGCGCCACACGGGAAACCGAGGGCGTGTCGAAAAAACCGGCAGATTTTCATGCCACCTTTTCCCAAATCCGCCGAAATACCGCACTCACCGCCCTGACCCGGATTGCGCGCGACTCCAGAGCAACTTTGAAGATACGACATATCCAGAATAGTGATATCGTGTCGCCCGGTCTGCGTTGCTCGCGCGGCCGGTCGCTCGCTGTTCTCTCGTCGGAAACTCTACAGAATCGATGGAGGAAACATGAACAAGGGCATTCCGCGCTCACCGTGGCGGCTGGGTGCCGTGCTCGCCCTGGGCATCGCGATGTCGATCGCGGTCTGGGCGTGTAGCACCGACTCCCCCGACACGTCCACCGCACCGGAGATCCAGAAGCCTTCGGTGGTCCAGTACGGCTTCGGTAACCCCGACGTCGCCAGGGTCATGAGGGTCCAGGACATGGCGACCCCCGATCTGATGGCTCGGTCCAGCGTCGTGGGCACGGCCACCGGACTCAACGCCGCCGGTGAGCTGGCAATCAAGGTCTATACCGAAGAGCTGATCCCCTCCGGAAAACTCCCCTCGAGCATCGACGGGATTCCCGTCGAGCAGGTCGTCACCGGCAAGCTCGTCGCGTTCAAGGGCCCCCCGCCCATGGACGGCGGGGGATCGGGCGACGATCCCCAGGCGCCCCAGACCGCGCCGATCAAGCTCGGAACATCGGGCGGCTGGCGCCACGATCTCGCCAACGGATACTGCTGCGGCGGGACCCTGGGCGGGTTGATCCAGAACGGCAGCGGCACCAAGTACGTGCTCAGCAACTGGCACGTGCTCTATGCCGACATCGTAGACGGCGGCAACGGCCGCACCGCCGACCCCGGCGATCCGGTTATCCAGCCCGGCCTCATCGACGTCGGCTGCAACGCGGGCGGCGCGATCGACGTGGCCACCCTGGTCGCGGGCGGCGGGTCGCTGCCCGGAGCCAACGTGGACGCCGGCATCGCCGCGGTCATCCCCGGACAGGTGGACGAGAGCGGCGAGATCCTGAGCATCGGCGTGCCCTCCTCCTCGACCGTGGCCGCGTTCGTGGGCCAGGCGGTCAAGAAGATGGGGCGGACCACCGGTCTCGGTCGCGCCGCGGTCGACGGGCTCAACGCCAGCGTATCGATCACCTACTCGAACGAGTGCGCGGGCGGCACCGCGTTCACGAAGACCTACTCGGGTCAGATCGTGACCACCAACAACCGGTGCGGGTTCCTCGCCGGCGGGGACTCGGGTTCGGTGATGTTCGAGGACGTGGACAACAACCCGCGAGCGGTCGGCCTGCTGTATGCGGGCAGCGTGACCTGCAACAAGTTCGCGGTGGCCATCGCCAACCCCATCGACGAAGTTCTGGACCACTACGGTTCGAACTTCCACATGGTCGGAAACTAGCCTTGATCCGCCAAGAGATCGTGGCACCAATGCCGTGCGGCTCTTGACGTATCGAGGCTAGAAGTCCCGGGCGGATACGCCCCGGATGCCTTGCCCGGCGCCCGCTCCGGATTTCGGGGCGGGCGCCTCTCTTGGGGAGACCCGCATGATCGAGAGACCGCCGGCGACCGTGCTCGCCGGTATCGCCGCGGTTCTGGTCCTCTCCGCCTGCGGCCCCGGGACCGGGCCCAAAACCGAGGAGGCGGAGACCATGGCCACCCGGCCCATCGAAGCCGTGCTCGAAGAGCACACCCCCCGACTCATGGCCCTGGCCGGCGTGGCCGGTACCTACCGGGGCCTGCGCGAGGACGGGACGCCCTGCATCAAGGTGATGGTGGAGGAGTTGACGCCCGAGCTTCGGGCCGAGATCCCCGATACCCTCGAGGGCCACCCGGTCGTGGTCGTGGAGACCGGGCGTCTGGGCCCGCGGTAGACGCCGGCCGCTTCCCTACCAGCCCAAGTGCTTCCACTCGAACTCGGAGTGGAGCGCTCTCCGGGCCTCCAGATTGATCCGCTCCGCCCAGAGATCCACGCGGTTCAGGTCGTCGGTGATGCGGGGGACGCCCGCGATGTCGGCCTCGAACCGGTTGTCCCAGGCGTGAATCCGTGTGAGCGCCACCCAGTGCAGATACCTGTCGTCGAGGAAGTCCCGGGGATGGCCGAGCATGTCCTCGGGAAACTCGAGGCTACGGTTGGAGGCCAGCACCACGATGTTTCCCAGACGGTTGGGCGGCTCGGCCAGGGGAAGGCACCAGACCTCGCGGAAGTGTTCCTTCAGGGTACGGGTCAAAGACCGGGCGAGAATATCGTGCCAGCCCACCCCCTCGATGTTCAGCGCGAGGATCCCGTCGGGATCCATCCGCGACCGGATCAATGCGAAGGCCTCGGTGGTCACGAGATGGAAGGGGATCGAGCTGCTCCCGAACGCGTCGAGGATCACAATGTCGTAGGTCTTGTCGTGGGTGATGAAGTACTGCCGGCCGTCCCTATGATGGACGTCGGCCTCGGATTCCTCGAGCCCGAAGTGATCGTAGGCGATCTCGGTGATCTTGGGATCGATCTCGACCGCGTCCACCCCCCAGCCGCTCCGGTAAAAGCTCTTGACCACCGAACCGCCCCCCAGGCCGACGACCACCATGTCCCCCGGTTCGTCGAACATGAACTTGAGGATGTCCAGAACGATCACGTAAGGGTAGAGCGACTTCCACGTTCCCGGCTCGACGATGGTGTGGCCGCCCCCGTCGATGAGCAGGAGACGCGTGTCCTCCCAGTCCACCACCCGGATCTCCGCGTAGGGGCTCTGCACCATCTCCACCAGCCCCCGGAGGGGATCGGCGGACTCCCCCGGCGCCCAGGTCGACCCCACCCCCGCGCCCGCGGCGAGGAGCAGCGCCGCCACCGCCGCCACCCGCCCCCGCCCGGTCAGGAAGGCGATCAGGGCCGCAATCAGGAGGCCCCCCCCGATCAGCATGGTGAGCCGGAACACGCCCACGTTGGGGATGAGGAAGAATCCGGTGAGCAGGGCGGCGAGCACGCTGGCGATGGTGGACACGGCGTAGATGTCCCCGGCCGTGCGCCCCACGGTCTGAAGACGATCCGCTCGGAGGCGGATGGCGTAGGGGCTGGTCATCCCCAGCAGCATGAGGGGAACGAAGAACAGAACGGTGGAGGTGACGAGGACGGCGGCGCGGAGACCCAGCGGCTCGCTGAGATGCAGCACCGGATCGCGGAGCCAGGGAATGGCCAGCGTCCACAGACCGGCCCCTCCGAGGGCCAGACCGAGCCGTTTGTAGGTGGGGCCCCGGTCCGCCCAGCGACCGCCGAGCAGGTATCCGACGCTGAGGGCGGCCAGGGTCACCGTGATCAGCGCCGACCACAGGAAGAGGCTCACCCCGTAGAAAGGTCCGAGGATCCGCGTGCCCAGGATCTCGATGGCCAGCACCGAGCTGCCGCTCAGGAACACGATCACATAGAGAGGGAAATGAGTCATACACGTCTCCCGGCCCGGGGGCGGTCGCTTGAAGGAGGCCAAGCATACTACGGCGGCCGGGAATGCGTCAGACGGTGGAGGTCGCTGCGGGCGGTGCTATCCTGTATGCGAGGCGTAGTCGCTCCGAGGACCGGGCGTCGAGGCGGTCGAGCGCCCGGTTGAGGGCGAGGATCAAGGTCCGCGACCACGCGGGAAACGAGACGCTGGTGTGGAGCGAGAACTTCGGGATCTCCCGGAGCAGCGTGGGAGTGGGCGATCCCGTCCCCGAGGCGTTCGCCCTCATGCCGGCGAGCCCGAACCCGTTCCGCACCCGCACGGCGATCCGCTACGCCACCACCGAGCCCGGGGCGGTCCGGCTCGTCGTGTTCGACGCGGCGGGTCGCGAGGTGCGCCGCCTGGTGGATACCCACCTCGACGGCGGTCGCTACCACGAGGCGACTTGGGACGGCCGCGACGCGGCGGGGCGGGACCTGCCCCAGGGGATCTACTACCTCTCGCTCCGCGGCCAGGGGCTGCACGAGACGCGGAAGGTGGTGCGGCTGCGGTAGCCGGCGGCGCCGACCGCCGGGCGTTGCGCTGGGCATGAGGCATAGGGGATTGTGTCGTGCGTTTCCCGTCCGAGGCCAGGTCGCGCGGCGTTTCGGGGACCGGGGGCGGCCCGGAACGTCGCCCGCGACGGTCGCGTCCGCCCCGGCGCCCGGCGGCTGCGTGAGCAACGAGATCACCTGCAGCTTCACCCCGCACCGCGGACAGAGGAGCGGATCCACCTCCGGTCTCGGGTCTCGATCCCGACCACTGGCGGCTGCGGATCCTGTCGCCCTCGCCGCTGTTTCCGCACACGCGGTGGATGTCGCCGCCGGGGAACGGAGCGGGTGAGTGGGATCTCCGGACCTCGCCCGAGACGGTGGCGGTGCAGGAGCATCCCGGGCCCGGGGGCGGGCTCGCATTCGCGGCGCCCTCCCCCAATCCGTCCCAGTCTGCAACCCGGCTCTCGTTCCTGTTGCACGATCCCGGGCACGTGCGACTCGCGGTGTACGACGTGGCCGGGCGCGAGGTCGCGGTCCTGGTGGACGAATACCGCCCGGCGGGGCGGCACTTCGTGCTCTGGGACGGGAGGAACCGCGCCGGCGCATCGGCGGCGGCAGGCGTCTACTTCGCGAGGTTCGAGACCGCGGGGCGGCACGCCGTCCGGGAGATCGTCCGCACGCGGTGACCGTCCCGGGAGCGGGCGGGAGCCCCTCCGGAAGGGCCGCAACGAACGGAGATTGATTTGCTCCGGGATGAGAAACCGGCTCCACGCCCGTGAATACTCCACAGGGCCCTGGATTTGGGAGATTCACGATGCGGAAGATGACGGTCGCGGTCGTTCTGACCGGAGTTCTGAGTGGCTTGCTTCCGGGCGCGGGCATGAGCGAGGTCCCCGTCTATCCGGCGGACTTTGAGATCGTCGCGCTGGCCGGGGGGGCGGCACCGTGGACGTCCTATCTGGGCGTGGTGATCGACACCACGGGAGTCGGGTCGTGGTGCCGGGTCGATGAGGCGGATCGCGGGTCGGGTACTTGCACCGCCACGGGGAGCGTCACCCTGAGCGTGGCCGGCCGGAACGCGGTATGGAGCGCGATCCAGGATCAGGGGTACTTCGGCCTCGCACCCACCCACTTCGATCCCGGCGTCGGCGACGGCAGCTTCGTGGAACTCCGGGTGACCGGAGGCGGCGCCACCCACGTGGTGCGGACACAGAACACCGCGGTGGCCGGGGTGGACAGCGTCGTGGTAGCCCTCAACGCCGCCCTCCCCGACTCGGTGCAGCTCTCCTACAACGAGATCATGCCATGATGCGACAGCTTCTGCTCTCCGCGGTCGGATCCGCGTTCCTCCTCCTTCCCGCCCCCGAGCCCGCCGAGGCCCGCGTGGAGGCAATCCAGGACGGTCCCTGCGGGTTCAAGATCATCTTCCATCTGGAGTTCTTCGGACCGGGCGTGAGCGACGACACCATCACCGCCGCCGAGGCGGGGATCCAGGTCTGCTGGGGGGGCCACATGTACGGGTGCTGTCCGGTGGCCGTCGAGCTCGACTGGAAGTTCGGCTCCGGCGACCGGACCCCCGGATACGACTCGGTGTACGTCCACGTCGACGATCCCGAGGACAAGGCGAGGGGCATCGGCCATGTAGCCAGGGCCGAGATCGGAGAAGTGAACGGTGGCGACCACAACTGCACCATAAGCAATCTCACCACGGGGGTGGTCATAGCGCACGAGTGCGGGCATCTTGCCGGATTCGACGACAAGTACATCGTGGAGTCCGGGGAGGTCCAGCAGCTGCCCGACGGACGCGAGCTGGATACCCGGAAGACGCGCCCCCGCGCCGGTTACGAGGGTGACAAGATGGCGGAAACCGGGTTCGGAACCCGTATCCGGCCCGGCGTCATCCATGCCATCCTCAACGAGGCCGGGTTCACGTGCGACAGGAGCTGCTGGGACGAGGACACTCCGGGTGCGGAGGGAAGCTGGTCGGGATCGACCGAGGATACGGTGCACGCGCCCGCGGACACGATCCAGCAGACCGGGTTCACGTTCGCCGGGGTCATGGTGGTCGTCCGGTCCGAAAACGCGGGAGGAGATCTGGTGTTCGTCAACGTGGACTCGGCGCGGGCGGTCTGGAAGATCGACGCGGCCTACGAGGAGGAGCTGAACCCCGCGTTGCCCGAGAGCTCCACCGTCGTCCTCGACCGGCTCGAAGCCCACCTCGAGGAATTCGAGTGGGAACCTCCGGACTCGGTCCCGGCGCCGGGAGTGACCGCGCTGGCGCAGACCACGGGGCCGAACCTGCTCACCCTGGCCGACAGCGCGCTGGTGGAGCTGGGACTCGTGGCGGGCCGGGGAATGGATCTGAACCTGGAGACCGGCTGGTTTCAGGGGGTGGTGGGACTGCAGCTGGTCAACGATCTCTTCCCACCCTCCTCGCCGCTGCTCGTCGATGCCCCCCTGTTCGGCTCCTTCAACTGGGGAACGACGTCGGCGTTCTTGGGGTTCTCCGACAGCCCCTTCTTCGAGCCGCAGGCTCTGTCCTCTCCCCCCGTCGACGATCCCGGGGGCGACGGACACGGGAAGCCCGTTCTTCCCGTCCTCGCCCAGAACTTCCCCAACCCGGTCCGGTCGGGTACGGTGGTCCGATTCGAGCTCACGGGGAGGGCCCGGACGTCGTTGCGGATCTTCGATGCGGCCGGACGGCTCGTGCGGACCCTGGTCGATCGGGAGCTGTCGGGGGGCCGTCATGAGGCCCGGTGGAACGCCTGCGACGACCGGGGCCGGGAGGTGTCGCCCGGGGTGTACTTCTACCAGCTGCGCCGCGGCCCGCTGTCCCAGGTACGGAAACTCGTGGTGGTGCGTTGACACCCAGCCGGCCGCCCCGATCAGTCCCCCCGCGGGCCGGAATGCCGGGTGGATCAGTCCTGGGCTCTCACCCGCTCCGGGATCCCCCTCGCCCAGCCGTTGTCCGGGTCGATCTCGAGGGCACGCGCGCCGCCTCGAATCTCATCCTCCAGCCCGGACAGCTGATCCAATAGCTCGTAGAGTATCTTGGTCCCCACCGAGCTCCGCAATCCGATGTCCTCAGCAAAGGCAAACAGGCATTTTCGCGAGAGACCACGCACCCGGTTCCCGATCGAGAGCGCCAGGCTCTTGTCGCCATACGGCACGGTAGCGGGGAGATCGTAGGCGGGCGCGGGATCCCGGGGATCCCCACCGGATCGACGACGACCTGCCTCGGCGAGAATGCTGGCAAACCGGACCTCGTTCCAATCCTTCTGGACCTGAAGGAGAGCTTCGGCCGCTCCAGGCCTCTCTCCTTGGGGCAGCACCTGGACGTCCCCTATCGTGTCGTGTCCCACGGCAAGGAGAAGAGACAACTCGTCATCGGCAGACCCGGACCATGGTCCCGCCGAGCGGCTCGGGGGTTGCGGTCGGGATGGCGAACTGATACAATATTCTCATGTATGAGAACTTACTGGCTCTACCGGGTCCGCAGCTCAGGCGGCTTCGAATAGATAAAGGTCTATCTCTCAAGGTCTTGGCTGCAGAAGTGGGCACCAGCCCCTCGGCGCTCCACCGGTACGAGAGCGGGTGGGGTCGCTTCGAGCTCGGCACCCTCCGCCGGCTGGCCGCGGCCCTGGGCGCGCGGCTGGTGGTGTCCATTGAACCCGTCCGGAGCCCGGCCCCGGCCGCGGCCGACACCCCAGTCCGTCTCGCGCAGGTACTCCGTCCGTTGTTCTGGGACGTGGACTTGACCGCCCATCACCTGCGGGAGAATCCCCTCTGGGTGCTCCGCCGGGTGCTGGAGTTCGGGGATTGGAAAACGGTGCACCGGGCTCGGGGCTTTTTTGGCGATGAGGCGGTACGCCGGGCCGCTGCGCATCGCGCAATGGATGCCCGAACCCGTCGATTCTGGCAGGTCGTTCTCGGTTCGGGAGAGGCCGCGTCATGAACCCCAAGGTCCTTCCCAAGGAGGCATGGACGGTTGTACGAAAGCTCACCTCCGCGAACGTGCTCGAAGGCTGGCTCCTGGCCGGGGGAACGGGGTTGGCTCTTCAGCTCGGCCATCGGGTTTCGATAGATCTCGACTTCTTCCGGGAGGGCGCACTCGACACGCATGGGTTGCGATCGGCCCTGGCCGGCCAGGGCCGCCTCGAGGTGCAGGCTCAGGACGCGGATACCCTGCATGTTCGTCTGGAGGACGTTCGGCTCACCTTCCTGCGCGCCGAAGCGCCGTTCCTCTTCCCACCCGTACCGTATCGTGGCTTGAGTGTCGCCGATATCCGGGACATCGCTGCCTTGAAAGTCGTCGCCGTGGGGGGTCGGGGAAGCCGCAAGGACTTCGTGGACCTGTACGCCTACCTGGAGGCCGGTGGCGATTTGCGTTCCCTCATGGGCCTCCTACACCGGAAGTATGTGGGTACTACGTTCAACGAGATGCACCTTCTGCGAAGTCTCATCTACTTCGATGACGCTGAGCAGGAACCAATGCCGCGAATGATCCAGGACATCTCCTGGAAAGAAGTGCGAGCACGACTGGAAGCCGAGGCGAGGCTCTGGGCGCCCTGAGGGCACGGCCGACCTGTAGCCGGCGGTCTCTATCCTGGCTAGCCCGGATCCACGAAGTCCCGGCCCCGGTGGCCAGCCCAAACTCCACCACCTGTGCCCCCCCCCAACCCCCACCCTGGGCTGAGCTGAGCGCAGCCTGAGGACAGACAGACGACGGGCGACCGACCTACGGTCGGAAAACGGTGTCCCTCTTCCGCTCACTCGCTTTCCGGGATCCCGGGATCCTTCTTTCCCAGCACGTAATGGTCGAACCACCGCCGGTCCCACTCCATCTTGGCCCGGCGGTGACTGAACTTGACGATGGTGTGCCCGGCCCCCGGATACACCACCAGCTCCACGGGCACGTCCAGGTAGTAGCGGAGCGCCCGGTACAGCGAGCGGCTGTGTTCCACGGGAACCCGCTCGTCCTTCTCGCCCACGTGGATGAGGGTCGGCGTCTTCACGTTGTCCACGTCGTAGAGCGGGGACGTGCGGTGCATGTCCGCCTTGCCCTCCTCGTCCCAGGGGAGATTGCCCTTGGAGAAGTTGATCACATGGCCCGGGGTGTCCTCGATCGACCACTGCATCACGGTGTCGAACACGCCCGCCCCGCTGCTCGCCGCCTTGAACCGCGGGTCGCGGGTGATCAGGCAGTTGGTGAGATAGCCGCCGTTGCTCCAGCCCTGCACCGCCATCCGCTCGGGATCGGCGATGCCCTCCGTGATGAGTGCGTTCACCCCGGAGAGAATGTCCTCCACGTCGAGGTTGTTCTTGTTGCCGATGAGATCGGTGAGGAAGGCGTCGCCGTATCCGGTGGAGCCGCGGTAGTTGGGGGAGAGCATCGCCCACCCGCGGGCAGCGTAGAAGGTCTGCCCGTAGATCCAGAACCGGAACGGGAGGAGAGTGCACGAGGTGGGCCCGCCGTGGATGTTGACCATCAGGGGAAGCGGACCGTCCCCGGGCTCGTACCCCGGCGGGAGCTCGAGGATCCCCTCCACCGGGGAACCGTCGGAACTCGTCCAGCGGTAGACCCGGCGCTGGGGCAACTTCCAGTCGTCCACCTGGGGGTTGAGCCGGGTGAGCCGCTTCAGTTCGGCTCCCTTTCTGGCGCGGGCGGTGTAGAAGACGTCGGGGGGGTGGTCCATCCCGGAGAGGATCGCCGCGAATCCGCCCCGGGCGGAGAAGGTGAAGTCGTCCACCGCCACGTCGCCCGGGGTGAGCACGTAGTCGTTGCCCTGGCCGCCGCCGGCGAGGCCCTCCACCGCGAGCACCCGGCGGCGACCGTGGTCCTCGGCGCTGAAACACAGGGTCCGGGTGTCGGGCATCCACAGCATCTGGTCGGTGACGAACACTTCGCGGGGACGCGTCATCCGCTGCAGCCACGGCCCCCCCTCGGTGAGGTCGGCCACGAACACCTCGCCGGGATAGCCGTCGAAGTCCACCCGGAAGGCCAGCGCGCTACCGTCGCTCGTCCAGCAGAGATCCAGGATCCACCCAAAGGGGGAGGGGGCTTCCTCGCGCCACATGGTGTCGCTCAGGGGGGACACCTTCCGGGACGCGGCGTTGTAGACGTCGACCTGGGACCATCCCTCGTTGGAGATCAGGGTCGGATCGGGTCGCGTGATCATGGCGATGCGGTGGCCGTCGGGGGACGGTTCGAACTCCACGATGTAGCGGTCCTCGTCGACGAGCTTCTCGGTGCGCCAGGTGTCGAGGTCCAGTTTCCATAGCTGGTGGAGATCGGTGACCCCATGGCCGTACTCCAGGTCCTTGAACTCCTTGCGCAGGTCCTTCCAGGGATCTTCCTCGATCTCCTCCTTGGATACGACGTAGAAGAGCGTGCGCCCGTCCCCGCCCATGCGGAACGCCTTCACGCCTTCGGGTTCGCGCGTCACCGCCATGGGCTCGCCCCCTTCCGGCCCCACGCGCCACACCTGCTTCTTTCCGTTGTAGGGAGCCTTCGACCCGGCCCCGCGGTCCCGGGAGCCCAGGAAGTACACCCAGCGCTCGTCCGCTCCCCAGAGCGGCTGGTCGTCCCGGGCGGCGTCGAAGGTGAGCCGCCAGGCCTCCCCGGTGCCCGTGTGCACGACCCAGACGTCGTAGTTGCGCCCGTCCTTCTCGCGGTCCCAGCGCATCTCGGTGTAGGCAACGTAGGTTCCCGTCGGGGAGAGGGCGCAGTCGACGGCGTAGTTCTGGGTGAAGTAGTTGTCGAGGGTGATCTCGTGCGTGCGCTCCGCGGCACGGGAAGGGGACGCGAGAAGGACGACTACGAAGAGCGCGATCAGGGTGCGCACGGTGAGCCTCCTTGGGTTTCGAGAAGTTCCAGATAGGGCCGGTCCAGGAACCGCGCCCGGTCCAGACCCAGCGCCTCGATCGCCGCTTCCGCCTCGGCGCGGGCCTCGGTTTCGGAGACGCCGTCGATCACAGTCTCCAGCTCGAGGAAGGTCCCCAGATTCTCGACCGTGTCGAGGTGGATCCGGGTGTGGCGCCATAGGAAGAGCCGCCGGGTCTTCCGGATCACCCCCCGGACACCGAGGCTCCGCTCCAGAACGCGGCGTAGCATGGCCGCATCCGCCGGGACCCTGGCGATATCGTAGTCACTGGAGCGCGGCTCGGTTCCCGGCCCGCGCAGATAGGCGATCAGCTCGGCGGACGCGCCCTCCACCTCGCGCAGCTTCAGGTAGCCTTCGGGCACGCGGTAAAACGTGTCCCGCTGGACGCGCTCCCAGCGGAAGCGGGCGCCGAGGGCGAGGACGGCGGCTTCGACGACGGCGGGGTCGTCGAGGGGCGTCTTGACCTCGATGTTGTTCATGAGAACCGATTCTACGGGACGCCGCGCATCGTGTCGCGCCTCGGCCGCGGATGGGCTCAGGCCCCGGGGACTATGCGCCTCCGGCGACGTCCTCGCGAAGAAAGCCAAGGTCACCCGGAGTTGCGGTGGGTCGCTGCGGGTTGTCGCCTGCCGCGCATGGAATCCCCGTTGCCTTCGCCCGGGATGCCGCGCGGCTTTTGACGGATCAAGTCTCTGCGGTGGCTTCTTCGCCCCCGGGTTCCGCGCTCTTCTCCGGCTGGGTCGAGAACAAGAGGGCGAGATTGCTGCGCAGCGCACCGGGGTCGAGGTTCCGGATCAACCGCCCGCCCTCGGCGATGGAGATCTGGGAGGTCTCCTCGCTCACCACGATGATGAAGGCGTCGCTCTCCTCGCTCATTCCCATGGCCGCACGGTGGCGCGTGCCCAGGGCGTAGGCAAGGTGCGGGTTCTGGCTCAGGGGGAGGATGCACCCCGCGGCCAGGATCTGGTTGCCCGAGATCACCGCCGCGCCGTCGTGGAGGGGGGACGGGGGGGTGAAGATCGTCTCCAGCAGCTCTGCACTCACGTTGGCGTCCAGGGACGTTCCCGTCTCCACGATGTTCTTGAGCCCCACGTTTCGCTCGATGACGACGAGGGCGCCGATGCCGCGTTCGGCCATGCTCTCGGTGGCCCGCACCAGCTCACCCACCACCGGGGCCTCCTGGGTGCGGGTGAAGGAGCTGAACACGCGTCCCCCGCCCAGCGAGGTGAGGGCCTTGCGCAGCTCGGGCTGGAACAGGATGAGGAAGGCCAGCACCCACACCGTGCGGAGGCTGGCGATGATCCAGTTGAGACCGTCGAGCTGGAGCGCGCCCGCGACCAGGGAGAGCAGGAGGAGAATGAGCAGCCCCACGAACATCTGGGCCGCCCTGGTGCCGCGAATGAACCGGAAGATGTAGTAGAAGAGGCTGGACAGGATCAGGACGTCGAGGATGTCTCTCCAGTGATCGCCCAGCAGGTCCAGCATCAGATCAACAATCCAGGTTCGAGTTTCGCGTCAACGAGTCGTCTCTTCCATAGTACTAGCCCCCGCCGCTCGATTTCGAGGCTTTTGGCTCCCGCGCGTCGAGGATTCCCTCGATCACGGCCAGGGCCTCACGGGTCGGGCCCACGTCGTGGACCCGAAACACCACGGCACCGCCCAACCGCGCCGCGACCGCGGCGGCGAGACTTCCCGAGAGCCTTCGCTCCGCTGCCTCCACCCCGGTCAGCGTCCCGAGGAAGCGCTTTCGCGAGGCCCCCACCAGGACCGGGGACCCCAAAGCGGTGAGGACCTCGAGGCGCGCCAGCAGCTCCAGGTTGTGCCGGAGCGTCTTCCCGAATCCGATCCCGGGGTCGAGCACGATCCGGTCCCGTCCCACACCCAGGTCTTCGGCACGATCGCGGCGCTCGTTCAGGAACGCCGCCACTTCGACGGCCACGTCGTCGTAGTTCGGGTCCTTTTGCATGCTCCGGGGAGTGCCGAGCATGTGCATGAGCACGAGCCCGGCCCCGCTCGCCGCCACCACCCTTCCCATACCCGGGTCCCCGAGGGCGGTGACGTCATTGATCACCGCGGCTCCCGCCTCGAGGGCGGCCTCGGCGACCGAGGCCTTGGCCGTGTCCACGGAGACCGGCACTCCCAAGGCGGCCACCGCCCGCACCGCCGGCACCACCCGGGCGCATTCCTCGGCCTCGGCCACGGGGGCCGCCCCCGGACGGGTGCTCTCGCCGCCGATGTCGATGAGATCGGCGCCCTCGGCCACCATCCGCTCCGCACGGGCGGCGGCGGCATCGGAGGCGCGGAACCGCCCGCCGTCGGAGAAGGAGTCCGGGGTGACGTTGAGGATGCCCATGACGAGGGCCCGGGAGACGTCCATCTCCCGGGCCCGGATGCGCCACACCATGGGTCGGGGCCGCTAAGCCGGGCCGGGATGGGGATCCGGGCTCTTGATCGGCCCGATGGGATCCTCGTCGCCGGTGGGGGCGGGATGCCCCAGGGGATCGTCCCCTTCATCGCTGGGCTGAATCGGGTCCAGCTCCTGCCCATTCATGATCTTGTCGATCTCCTCGGAGTCGAGGATCTCGCGCTCCAGGAGCGCCCTGGCCATCGCGTGGATCTTGTCCTCATTGGTCCGCAGGGTGTTGAGGGCCGACTCATGGGCGTCCTCGACCAGCTTCCGCACCTCGGCGTCGATCTTGCGGTGGGTGGACTCGGAGTAGTCTTTGGCGCTGGAGATCTCCCGGCCCAGGAACACGGTATCGTCCTTGTGACCGTAGCTGAGCGGCCCAAGGCCGTCGCTCATCCCCCACTCGCAGACCATCTTCCGGGCCAGCGCCGTGGCCTGCTCGATGTCGTTCCCGGCGCCGGTGGTGATCTGGTCGAAGATCACTTCTTCGGCGGCCCGGCCCCCCATCATCCGGGCCAGGATCCCCACGCAGTACTCGCGGCTGTAGGTGTGCCGCTCGTCCATGGGCAGGAAGTGGGTGACGCCGAGGGCCCGCCCTCGCGGAATGATGGTCACCTTGTGGATGGGATCCGACCCGGGGGTCAACCAGCCCACGATGGCGTGCCCCGCCTCGTGGTAGGCGGTCACCTTCTTCTCTTCCTCGTTGATGACGCGGCTCTTGCGTTCCGCGCCCATCATGACCTTGTCCTTGGAGTCCTCGAAGTCGCGCTGGGAAACGCGGCGGTGGTTCCGGCGCGCGGCCAGGAGCGCCGCCTCGTTGACCATGTTGGCCAGATCCGCCCCCACCATGCCCGGCGTGCCCCGCGCGATCACCTGGAGGTCGACGTCGGCGGCAAGGGGGATCTTGCGGGTGTGGACCTTGAGGATGCCCTCGCGGCCCTTGACGTCGGGGGCGTCCACCACGATCTGGCGGTCGAACCGGCCCGGCCGCAGCAGGGCGGGGTCGAGCACGTCGGGCCGGTTGGTGGCCGCGATCAGGATCACGCCCTCGTTGGACTCGAAGCCGTCCATCTCCACGAGGAGCTGGTTCAGGGTTTGCTCGCGCTCGTCGTGTCCGCCCCCCAGGCCCGCGCCCCGGTGACGGCCCACCGCGTCGATCTCGTCGATGAACATGATGCAGGGGGCGTTCCGCTTGCCCTGCTCGAACAGATCGCGCACCCGCGATGCACCCACGCCCACGAACATCTCCACGAAATCCGAGCCCGACATGCTGAAGAACGGCACGCCCGCCTCGCCGGCGACGGCCTTGGCGAGCAGGGTCTTGCCCGTACCCGGGGGACCCAGGAGGAGGGCGC
>Ga0214472_10003305_pt1 | contig 17089 bp, 13 predicted proteins | sample RVTome_6_FD_207662 | JGI IMG/M metagenome (GOLD analysis project Ga0214472, IMG submission 207662) | Soil microbial communities from uranium-contaminated site in the Upper Colorado River Basin, Wyoming, United States - RVT140D175 | ecosystem: Environmental > Terrestrial > Soil > Contaminated >... | reverse complement strand
ATGCAGGTCATCACCACCCATCTTCATGCCGATTTCGATGCCATGGCGGCCATGGTGGCGGCCCGGAAAGTTTATCCCGAGGCGGTGATCGCCTTTTCCGGTTCCCAGGAAAAGAACCTGCGCGATTTTATCGAACAGTCCGTTTTTCAGTATGACATCAAGCGGGCCCGGCTCATTCCCCTTAAAGAGGTGACGCGGCTGATCGTCGTCGATACCCGGCAGCCGGGGCGCATCGGCAACTTCGCCCAGTGCCTGGAGAATCCCGGTATCTCGGTGCACCTCTACGACCATCACCCGGATATGCCGGGCGACCTGCGCGGCGAGGTGGAGGTGGTCAGGCCGGTGGGTTCCACCTCCACCATCTTCGCCCTGCTTTTTCAGGAACAGGGGATCGTGCCGAGCCGGGAGGAGGCCACCCTCATGGCCATGGGGATCTACGAGGACACCGGATCCTTTGCCTTTCCCTCCACCACGCCGGAAGATTTTCAGGCCGCGGCCTGGTTGCTTGCCCAAGGCGCGGATCTGCAACTGGCCACCCAGTTCATCACCCACGAGATGACCTCCCAGCAGGTCGGTATGCTGCACAATCTGATCAATTCCGCCACCACTTATACCATCCAGGGCATCGACATCGTGATCGCCAAGCTGGCCCTCGCCGAATACGTGGACGAGATCGCCCTGCTGGTGCGGCGCTTCGTGGACATGGAAAACCTGGACACCCTTTTCACCCTGGTGGCCATGGGAGATCGCATCCATTTCATCGCCCGCAGCCGCATCCCGGAGGTGAACGCGGGGGAGATCGCCCGGGAGTTCGGCGGCGGCGGCCATGCCTCGGCCGCCTCGGCCACGGTCCGGCACATGACCTTGATTCAGGCCGAGGAAAAGCTCATCCATGTGCTGCACAAGCATGTGAAACCGGTGAGCGTGGCCAGCGATCTGATGTCCGCGCCGGTCATCGCCGTGCCGCCGGAAATCACCATCCGCAAGGCGAACCAGTTGCTCACCCGCTACAACATCACGGTCCTGCCCGTAATCCGGGACAAAAAAATCCTCGGCATGATCTCGCGGCGGGTGGTGGAAAAGGCCATTTTCCATGGCCTGGGCGATCTGCCGGTGAGCGATTACATGACCACCGAGGTGGCGACCCTGCCATCCACCGCCACCCTGGCCGATATTCAGGAGGTGATCATCCACCACCGGCAGCGGTTGTTGCCCGTGGTGGACGACGACGAGATCAAGGGTGTCATCACCCGCACCGATCTGTTGAATCTCCTGATCAACGACCCGGCCCATATGCCCCGCGACCTTCTCGGCCCGGACGAGCAACCGGCCGGGGGGCGGCAGCGCAATATCAACAACCTCATCGTGGCCCGGCTTCCCAGGGAGATGATCGTGCTGCTGCGCACCATCGGCGAGGTGGCCCTGGAGAACGATTGCACCGCCTATGCGGTGGGCGGATTCGTCCGGGATCTCTTTCTCGGGGTGACCAATCTCGATCTGGATATCGTCATCGAGGGGGATGGCATCCCTTTTGCCCGGCAACTGGCCGTCCGGCTGGACGGCACGGTGCGGGCCCACCGGAAATTCAGCACCGCGGTGGTTAAACTGCCCGACGGCTTCAAGGTCGATGTGGCCACGGCCCGGCTCGAATATTACGAATATCCGGCGGCCATGCCCACGGTGGAACTTTCGTCCCTCAAGCTGGATCTCTACCGGCGCGATTTCACCATCAACGCCATGGCTGTGCATCTCAACCCCGACCGTTTCGGCACCCTGGTCGATTTTTTCAACTGCCAGAACGACATCCGGGAAAAACGCATCCGCATCCTGCACAACCTGAGCTTTGTGGAAGATCCCACCCGCATCTTCCGGGCCATCCGCTTCGAGCAGCGCATGGGTTTCCGCCTTGGCGATCACACCGAGAAATTATTGCGCAGCGCCGTGAAGATGGGACCGCTGGAACGCTTTGCCGGCCGCCGTTTCTTCGGCGAACTGAAACTGATCCTTTCCGAGGAGGACCCGCTGCCCGCCCTGCGCCGCATGGCGGAATTCAACCTGTTGCAGTTGATCAGGCCGGGAGTGCAAGTCGACAAACGGTTCGAGCATCTGCTCACCGAGACCCACCGGGCCTTGGCCTGGCACCGGCTTCTCTACCTGGACGAGCCCTGTCACCCCTGGATGGTCTATCTGCTGGCCATCATGGCCAGGGCGTCGCTCGGCGTGCTGGCCGGCTTCTGCCAACGTTTCGAGTTGCCGGAAAGATATCGCGCTGTCCTGCTCAAGGAAAAGGAGGCGGCGGACAAGACGGTCAAGGCCATGAATGGCGCGGCCCACATGCGGCCCAGCGAGATTTACTGGTTGCTGCAGGATATCGGACACGAGGGGTTGCTCTATCTGATGGCCCTGACGCCGCGAAAATCGGCCAAAAAGGCGATTTCCCACTATGTCACCCAACTGCGCCACGTCACCCCCCTGGTGCGCGGGGTCGATCTGAAACGGCTGGGTTACACCCCCGGTCCCATCTTCCGGACCATTCTCAACCATGTGCTGGAGGCGAAACTGGATGGCCAAGTAAAGAACCGGGCCGAGGAGATCGCCCTGATCAGGCGGCACTATCCACTGGAAAAAGGCAAGGGCGAAGCGAGCGGTGAGCGGTGATCGGTGGTGAGCAATCAAAAATCAACAATCAAAAATCAATCCATGGATATCAATAAAATCATTCAGGACATCGCCATTTTGGGACCACCCTTTTTACTGGCCATCACCTTGCATGAACTGGCCCACGGCTATGTGGCCTCCCGGCTCGGCGATCCCACGGCCCGGCTGGCCGGCCGGCTGACCTTGAATCCCCTCAAGCATCTGGATCCCCTGGGGGTGCTCTGTTTCCTGCTCATCAAGATCGGCTGGGCCAAACCGGTGCCGGTTAATCCGAGTTATTTCAAAAACCCGGAGAAGGATATGCTGAAGGTCTCCCTGGCCGGTCCGGGGGCCAATATGGCGCTGGCCCTGGCGAGCGCCGTGCTGGTGAAGGTCCTGCTTGCCATCCCTTTGCTGCCCGAGGCGATCTTCATTCCCCTGGCGCGCATGCTGGTGGCCAGCGTCTGGATCAACATCATGCTGGCGGTCTTCAATTTCCTGCCCATCCCGCCCCTGGACGGCGGCAAAATCCTCGCCGGGCTGCTGCCCCGGCAATATCTGCCGGCCTACGCGCACCTGGAGCGGTACGGCTTCATCATCCTGTTGCTGCTCTTTTACAGCGGTATTCTTTCCCGGCTCCTGCTGCCGATCATTTCCTACGCCCACGAGCTGCTGCTGGGCTAGCGGGGCGCAGGTAATCGGTGATCGGTAATCGGTGACCGGTAACTGATCACCGGTCACCGGCGGTTTAGCGCTCCGCCATGGGCAAGAAGGGGCGATGCCGGGGGCCGACATAAATCTGCCGCGGCCGGCCGATACGCCAGTTGGGATCGTCCCACATCTCTTTCCAGTGGGCGATCCAGCCCGGCAGCCTCCCCAGGGCGAACATGACGGTGAACATGTTGGTGGGGATGCCGATGGCCCGGTAGACGATGCCGCTGTAGAAATCGACATTGGGATAGAGGTTGCGCTCGACGAAATATTCGTCCCTCAGGGCCACCTCTTCCAGTTCCTTGGCGATGTCCAGCAGGGGATCGGCAACGTGCAGGGTCTTAAGCACCTGGTCGCAGGCCTTTTTGATGATCAGGGCCCGGGGGTCGTAATTCTTGTAGACCCGGTGTCCGAAACCGACCAGCCGGAAGGGATCCTTGGGATCCTTGGCCCGCTCGATGTAGCGGCGGTAATCGCCGCCGCTGTCGTGAATCTCCTCCAGCATCTCCACCACCGCCTGGTTGGCGCCGCCGTGCAGCGGCCCCCACAAGGCGCTGATGCCCGCGGAGATGGAGGCATAGAGATTCACCCGGGCGCTGCCCACCAGCCGCACCGCCGAGGTGGAGCAATTCTGTTCGTGGTCGGCGTGCAGGATCAGGATCTTGTTCAGGGCCGCCACCACGTCCTCGTTGATCTTGTAGGGCGCCACCGGCGAGTCGAACATCATGTTGAGGAAGTTGGCGCAATAGGAGAGATCGTGGCGCGGATAGACCAGGGGCTGGCCCTGGGATTTCTTGTAAGAGAATGCGGCGATGGTCCGCACCTTGGAGATCAGCCGGGCCGACATCTGGTCGATGTTTTCCAGGGGATTTTCGGTCATCTCCTGGTAGAAGCTGCACAGCGAGTTGACCATGGAGGAGAGGATGGCCATGGGCGGGCTCTTGGGCGGATAGCTGTCAAAAAACCGGATCATGTCCTCGTGGAGCATGGCGTACTTGTTCAGCATCTGGCTGAACCCGGCCAGTTCCTCCCGGGTGGGCAGGTTGCCGTTGTCCAGGAGGTAGGCGACCTCCACGAAGGTGCAGTTCTCGGCCAGTTCCTCGATGCCGTAGCCGCGGTAGGCGAGGGTGCCCTTGGAGCCGTCGAGATAGGTGATGGCGCTGGTGCAGGAACCGGTGTTCATATACCCGGAATCCAGGGTGATGTGGCCGGTCTGCTGACGCAACGACCGGATATCGATGGCCCTTTCGCCCTCGGTGCCCTCGACGATCGGTAAGCGGTACACGGAATCGCCGATTTTCAACTCGGCGGTTTCGCCGATGATATATTTATCAACCATGGTACACTCTCCTGGCTTGCTTGAGAACGGGATTGCGGCGGGCCCTCGGGGGGTCGGCCCGGCAGGGATGGCGATATATCCGCGTGGGAAACGGATACGGCCGGGGATGAAAAATACCCGGGTGAATAATATTATCGAATTTTTTAATATAGAGTATTGCGGCGTTGGGGGCAAGGACTAACTCGCGGGAGGATCTTGGCGACATGGTGGAAAACGCGCTGCTGCGGCAGAGGATGGAGCGGTTCCGGACCGAGGCGACCCTCTATCCGGTTTCCTGCGAAAAACTGGCCCTGGGGAGGAGCGACGACGAATGGCTCGCGGCGGTCCTGGCCGGCGGGGCGCGGATCGTGCAATTGCGGGACAAGGAATCGGACGATCGCACCCTTTACGACAAGGCCCGGCGCTTTCGGGCCCGGACCAGGGAGGCCGGGGCCCTGTTCATCGTCAACAACCGGGTCGATGTCGCCCTGGCGGCCGGGGCGGACGGGGTGCATCTCGGCAACACCGATCTGCCCGCCGAAGCGGTCCGGCGCCTGGCCCCGGACCTGATCATCGGCCTCTCCTGCAACACCCCGGAACAGGCGCGGACCGCCGGGGAGCGCGGCGCCTCCTATTACAACATCGGCCCCCTTTTCGCCACCGCCACCAAACAGGGATTGTCGAGCTTTCTCGGCAGCCGGGCGATCCCGGCATTTTCGGCCGGTTCGGATCTGCCCTTCACGGTGATGGGCGGCATCAAACTGCATCATGTGGCGGAATTGACCGGCCTGGGGGCGCGGCGCATCGCCGTGGTCACGGCCCTGACCCGGGCCCCGGACATCGCGGCCGAGACCCGCAAATGGATCGAGGCAATCGACAAAGGTGGAAAACATGTGGACTAAGAGTCTAGCCGAGAGAAAAGAAGAGATCCGGCTGCTGATGCAATACGCGGTTCCCGAGGCGAATCGCCGGCAGGCCTTCGAACTGCTGGAACGCTACGCGGCCGACTCCCTGGCCCTGCACCTGCTGCACAACTTTTACAGCCATCTGCCCGAGGGCAGCGATGACGCCATTCTCACGCTGCGGCAGATGAACCGGCAGCAGGGTACCTTCCTGATCTGCGCCTCCACCACCATCACCGACTATCTCTACGTGGTCACCCTGGAGGGCGCGGCCCTGCTGGGCACCCTGGCCGAGGGGATTCAGGATCCCCGGGTCCGGGAATTTTTCGCTTTCGAGGATGAAAAGGGGTGGACGGCGGCCCGGGAGAAATTGGACCGCTTGCCGCCGTACGAGGCCGCGGCTTTGGACCGGCGGAACTGTCCCGTCTGTCTGGCGGCGGAGGGGGAATACCACACCCTCGGTTGCCCTGTGGAGGTCTGTCCCTGGTGCGGAGGGCAGTTGACCGGCTGCAACTGCCGCTTCACCCAACTGGGGGTGGAGGAACTGGAGGTTGCGGCCGATGTCGAACGGTTCTTCGACCGGCTGGAGGAGCAGGGCCGCATCCCTTACGAACCCGGCCAGCGGCCCGCCTATTTAAGCGAGGATGACGAGTCAACGTAGGCCGTTTTCCCTCGTCGAAATCGAAATCGCTATCGAAATCGTCTTTGCAGACGGTCTTTTTGGATCCCGATCCCGATCCCGATTTCGATTTCGATTTCGATTTATCCCAACATGCCGTGCTGCGGTCTGCTTATTCTCGTTCCCACGCTCCCGCGTGGGAATGGAAACCGGGACGCTCCCGCGTCCTGTTGGGTTCGAGGCTTGATTCGGCTGCCCCGGAGCGGTAAGGGATGAGGACGCTGGAGCGTCCCGAAACCCGTTCCCACGCCGGAGCGTGGGAACGAGAACGAAAAACAAAAAACCCCGTCCTCACCGCAGAGACGCGGTGAAGACGGGGTTGCAAGCCGGCCGCTTTTCACTTCAAAAATCAAACCTCAAAAATCAAACTTCCTTTCAGTCGATATTCTTCAGATACCGGTAGAAGGGAGAATCGGAGGAGATGATCAGCCTGGAGTTGTCTCCCATGGTTTGCCGGTAGCTCTCCAGGCTTCTGGAAAAGGCGTAGAACTCCGGGTCCTGGTTGTAGGCCCCGGCGTAGATCGCGGCCGCTTCGGCATCGGCCCTGCCCTTGATCTCCTGCCCCTCCCGGTTGGCGGCGGAGGTGATCTCCTTGAGTTCCCGCTGTACCTTGCCCATGATTTCCGCCTTCAGCCCCTCGCCCTGGGAGCGTTTCTCGGCGGCGATGCGCTTGCGCTCCGAGATCATGCGGTCATAGACCTTTAATTGCACCGTCTCGATGTAGTTGACCCTCTTGAACATGATATCCACCAGTTCGATGCCGTACTGGGCCGTGGCCGCCGAGGCGTTGGTGTATATCATGGCCGCGATCCGGTCGCGGCCGTAGCGGATGCCTTCCTCCGCGGTCTCCTCGTTGACCATGGTTTCCGGCGACCAGTCCGAGCTGCGGATGATCTCCACCAGATTGTTCTTGTTCACCAGGTCGCGCACCGTGCCGTCGATGATGTCGTCGAGGATGGTCATGGCCCGGGTGGTGTTGTTGACCGCTTGCAGGAAGACCAGGGGGGCGACGATCCTCCAGCGCGCCGTGACGTCGAGATAGACGTAGGTTTTGTCGTTGGTCGGGATTTGATTGGGGTCGCCGTCCCAGATCAGGATGCGTTTTTCGAACCGGGTGACATCCTGGATGAAGGGGGTCTTGAAATGGAGGCCCGCCTCGGTGACCGGCTCGCCCACCGGACGGCCGAACTGGGTGATCACCGCCTGCCACCCTTCCCGCAGGACAAAGAAGCTGTTGATCACGGTTATGATCAACCCGGCCGCCACCACGATCAAGAGCACTCGGATTAGCTTGTTCATGGTTTCACCTCTCTTGGTCCCGCTTTGCCGGAGTTCAGATCGAGAAGAGGCAGGATACCCCGCTGTGCCTCGTCGATGACATGGATTTGCTGAAGATTCGGCAAGACATCTTGCATGGTCTCCAGATAGAGACGCTGGCGGGTGACCTCCGGGGCCTGTTTGTATTCCTTCAGCACCGCCAGAAAACGGGCCGTATCGCCCTTGGCTTCGTTGACCCGCTCCGCCGCGTAGCCATGGGATTCTTCCAGGATTTCCTTGGCCTGGCCCCTCGCCTTGGGGATCACCTTGTTGTAGGCCTCTTCCGCTTCGTTGACCAGCCGCTTCATATCCTGATCCGCTTCATTGACCTCGTTGAAGGCCGGCTTAACCGGTTCGGGCGGGTTGACGTCCTGGAGTTGCACGGTGACGATGTTCACCCCGCTCTGGTAGCCGTCCAGCACCTTCTGCATCTCCCTGGCCGCGGAACCGGCCAGAATCTCCCGGTTGCTGAGGACGTAATCGAAATCCATGTTGCCGATGATCCGGCGCATGGTCGCTTCCGCCACATCCCGCACCGCCGTGGGCACATCGCCGACCTTGAAGATGAAATTCACCGGGTCCTGGACCTTGTACTGCACGATCCATTCAACATCGATGACATTCTTGTCGGCCGTGAGCATCAGGGATTCGGCGTCGTAGCCCTCGGTGGCGTAAACGGTCCGCTGCCCGGGAGTGGCGGTTCGAAAACCGAATTCTTCCTTGCGGACCATTTCGACATCCACCTTGACCACTTCGTCCATCAGGGGGATCTTGAAGTTGAGGCCGGGCGAGGCGAGTTTGGCGAAAGCGCCGAAGCGCAGCACCACGCCGCGTTCGCCGGGGGCGATGGTGAAAAAGGATGCGGAGCCGACCATGACCAGGATGATAACCCCGCCGATCAACGGCACCAGGCCGCCCAGGCCGGCGGGTCCGTGCCCGTCTCCCTGGCGTTCGCCGCCGAAGGTTTCCTTGATCTTGGTGAGCAGGGCCGCCAGGAGATCCTCGGGCGATGGGGGGCCCTTGCCTTTACCCCATGGTGATTGCTGTTGGTCCTGCCAAGCCATGATGGGACCTCGCTTATGATGGTTGGGAGATTGCCGCCGCGGGGGGCGGAGATATTGCTGTCTTGATGTTGCGTCGATGGGGCGCGGCAGACGCCTTTATCCCGCCGGCTCCGGGATGGCGACGGGGGACAAAGGGAGGGGACAACGGAGTTCGTCCTGTCCGCCGGTTGCCGGCCGGGGTTGAATCCGTGGCGGAAACTCCTGTCAGTCTCCCAGTTTTGCCCATTTATTTCAAGATTTTTTTTACGAAAGCGCCATTCGCCAGCCCAGCCACACGGTCAGCAGGGTGACGAGCAGCAAGCCCGCCTGAATCCAGGCGGGCGCGACCCGCCGGGCCAGATCCGGAATCAGCCCCAGGGCCACGCCGGCGACCATGCCCACCAGCAGGCCGAAGAGATGAGCCCCCAGGTCGGTCCTTTCGCCACCCGCGCCCAGCATGGCCAGCAGCCCGACTCCGGCCGCCAGGGGCAGGGCTATTTCCTTGAGCGGCAACCTGCGCCGCCGGCCGCTTTGCAGCCCCGTGAGCAGGCCGACGGTGCCGAAGACCGCGGTGGAAAAACCCACCGCATGATGGCCGGGGCCGTGCATCCACGCATTGACGGCATTGCCCACCACCCCGGTGGCGATGATGAGAAACCAGCCCAGCCCCGTGCCCAGGGAACGGCAGAAAAAATGGATCAGGAGGCCGCCGATGAGCAGATTGCCGAGCAGGTGCACCGGGTCGGCATGCAGGGTCAGGCCGGTGACGGCCCGCCACCATTCGTGCTCCCCGAGCATCCGTTCGCTGGCCACCATGCCCTGTTCGAACCAGATATTGTCGTCCACCCAGGGGCCGGTGATCACGTAAAAAAGCAGCAACCCGCCCATCAGCAGAATGGTGGGCGGGTTGGGGGTCACCTCCGGGGGCGCGGCTTCGGCGCGGTCCGCCGGGACGAGACGGGCGAGATCCTCGTGGTCCACGCCCGCCAATTCGCGCCGGGCCGTCATCACCTGCCGCGGCCTGACCAGGACCAGCCATTGCCGTCCGGCCTCCACCACTTCGTGCGGAATGCCCAGGGCCGCCAGGGCCAGGGACCATTCCTCGGCCTGCTGCCGGTCGCCGGTGATACCGGCGATGGCGTTCATCTCCTGCTGGTCCTTCATGCCCGCCGGTCGAGCACGTCCCGCATTTTACTGACCAGGGTCTGGGGGGTGAAGGGTTTGCGCAGAAAGGTCCTTTCCACCTCCAGGGGGTCGAGGCGGCCCAGGGAGGGGCAGATGTAGCCGGACATGAACAGGATAGGCGTCTCCGGATGGCGGGCCATGAAGGTGCCGGCCAGTTCGATGCCGTTCATTTCCGGCATCAGGACATCGGTGAGCAGGACATCGATTTTCCGGGCCGTCGCGGCAATGGCCAGGGCCGCCTCGCCGTTGGCGGCCACATGCACCCGGCAACCGAGCGGGGCCAGGGCCGCCTCGATGAAATCAAGGGTGAAACTGTCGTCGTCCACGGCCAGCACGGTGATGTCGTCTCGAAATTTCAAGTCCTGCCGCTCCCGCCTGATGGATGGGCCACGGGGTATTCCCGCGAGGTCGATGGCCGGCCCCGGCAACCGGGGTCGGGCAAGGGAATGCATTGACCCGGCCCCCGAGGAAATTCCGAACCGGCATCGGCCTTTTTATAGACCGGGACGGGCCGTGGTGTCAAATGGATTTTATTTCGTGGCATAATCCGCATAATAGGGTATGTTGCAGCGCAACGTAACAGGACGTAAAAGTTGATTCCCGCCAGGTTATCCTTGTAATCCCGCGCTAACCCCCGTTGTTGCCCTTGCATCGATTGTGGCGGTCGCCAGTTTCCGCTGCTTGCGTCCATTGAAAAACGGATCAACCAGGAACACGCCACGGGGAGTCTTCCGGGCTTTTTTTTATTTCGAGGACACGACCATGATAACCGCATCCAATGTCGCTCTTTCCTATGGCAAGAGAATCATCTTTCAGGACGTCAACATCAAGTTCACCCCGGGCAACTGCTACGGCCTGATCGGGGCGAACGGCGCCGGCAAATCCACCTTTCTGAAAATCCTGGCCGGCCAGTTGGCGCCGGATCGGGGCGAGATCTCCAAGGGGCCGGGACAGCGCCTCGCGGTGCTCAACCAGGACCAGTTCGCCTTTGACGAACATACGGTTTTCAACACCGTGATCATGGGCCACAAAAAGCTCTACAAGGTGATGGCCGAACGGGAGGCCATCTATGCCAAGGCCGATTTCAGCGAGGAAGACGGCATCCGTTCCGGAGAACTGGAGGCCAAGTTCGGCGAGATGAACGGCTACGAGGCGGAGGCGGAGGCCGCGGTGCTGCTGAAGGGGCTCGGCATCCCCGAAGAGCTGCGCCAGAAAAAGATGAAGGAACTGGACGGCACCGACAAGGTGCGGGTCCTGCTGGCCCAGGCCCTGTTCGGCAACCCGGATATCCTGCTGCTGGACGAGCCCACCAACCACCTCGACCTGAAGACCATCACCTGGCTGGAGGATTTTCTCTCCCGCTTCCAGAACACCGTGATCATCGTCTCCCATGATCGCCATTTTCTGAACCAGGTCTGCACCCATATGGCGGATATCGATTTCGGCAAGATCAAGATCTATGTCGGCAACTACGATTTCTGGTATCAGGCCAGCCAGCTCCATTTCCGCCAGAAGGAGAGCGAAAACAAGAAGGCCCAGGCCAAGGCGGACGAACTCAAGGAATTCATCCAGCGCTTCAGTTCCAACGCCTCCAAGGCCAAGCAGGCCACCTCGCGCAAGAAACTGCTGGAAAAGCTCACTCTCGACGACATGCCGGTTTCCTCCCGCAAATACCCCTACATCGTCTTCAAACCGGAACGGCCCTGCGGCGACGTCATTCTGGAAATCACCGGCCTGGCCAAGGAGATCGAGGGGGTGCCCATGTTCCGGGACCTCACCCTCACGGTCCACAAGGGCGACAAGATCGCCTTTGTCGGCCCCAACAGCCGGGCCAAAACCACCCTGTTCCAGATCCTGGCCGGGGAGATGGCGCCGGACCGGGGCGACTACCGCTGGGGGGTGACCATCAAAAACGCCTATTTCCCCAAGGAACATAACGGCTATTTCGACAACGGGGAACTGGACCTCGTCGGCTGGCTGCGCCAGTTCGCCCCGGTCAGGGAGGATGAGAGTTTCGTGCGGGGATTTTTGGGCAAAATGCTTTTTTCCGGCGAGGAGGCGATGAAAAAGACCTCCGTGCTCTCCGGTGGCGAGCGGGTGCGCTGCATGCTCTCCAAGATGATGCTGGCCGGCGCCAACGCCCTGATCCTCGACGAGCCCAGCAACCATCTCGACCTGGAGTCGATCACCTCCCTGAACAACGCCCTGATCGCCTTTCCGGAGGTGGTGCTCTTCGCCTCCCACGACCATCAGTTCGTCTCCACCGTGGCCAACCGGATCGTCGAAATCACCCCGGATGGGATCATCGACGTGATGATGGACTTCGAGCAATATCTGGCCATGCAGGAAAAGGAGCGGGCCGGCGATAACGGCTACCTGGCCCGCCGGGCGGCCTAGGGTCCGGTTGCATAAATCGTACGCTAGCTCGGTAGGGTGCGCCGTGCGCACCGGAACGGCTGGGGATCGTTAAAAACAGGCCACGGCTCCAAGGATTCCCGGCGCCGGCTACCGGCGAGCGCCCCCCCGGCGGGATGAGTCGGGGGCAGGATCGAGGCGGAAATAAAAGGCGCGACTTCCCGAGGAAGTCGCGCCAGCAAAGGAATTTTCGTGCGCTCGCCCTGCTTTCACTCCCCCACCTCCCGTAACTGCTCATCGATAAACCGTTGCATCTCTTCTTTCTTCGGCAGCTCCAGCAGGTATTTGGAGACGAACAACTGGTTTGCGCCAGTGCGGCCAGTTTGTTCTTGTCGAGCGACAGCCCGGAACGCTCGTAATAGAGGCTGCCGATCTGGCGTTTCAGCTCGCGTACCGACCAGTTGCCGCGGATGCATTCCACCTCGTAGAAGGTACGTTGGGTCTCATCAGGGAGTTCCAGCAACAATTTCAGATGGCTATAAGAGAGCTGACGAAACAGCTTTTCCGGAGAAAATGCCGATTGTGCCGACAGCGTCGGCACAATCGGAGCAGGGAGCGTTATCGTTTCGGGAATGAGCCCCTGGAATTGTGCCGACAGTGACCGCACTATTCCAGGGTAGACCCTGTACAGGCGCAGATAGTCATACAGTTGCCGCCGGTTGCAGTTTTTGATATTCGCAAGTTCAGTCGCCAATCGATCAAGCAGTTTTTCGCCATAATCAGCCCGATCCTGGCCATTCAGCTCGTACTCGGCGATGTAGCAGCCGATCAGCCAGTTGCGCAGGGTCAGACTGATATTGATCGCTCTGCCTGCCTGGACGGCCAGTTCACGGTGAGCCGTCCGAATGCTTTCAAGTAATCCGGAAAAAGTGACATCCATATTCATCCCCCCACCTCTTCGCCCCATTCCGTCAGCTTCCGGCGCAACAGTTCCTTGTCGGTCATGCGGTCTTCCTTGCACCAAACGCTTGTTCCTGATCAGTTCCCGCGGTATTCCGGCGCCGTCGGCCTCTTCCGATCAAAGCTCCTCAAGGCGTTTGGCCGGGTAATCCGCCAACCCCGCGAGTTCCCATCGGCCACAGCCATCTTTCATTACACCGATTCCGACGACTATCCGAAATGGCCTGACATCGGATTAGGGAACAAGCTCATAGTCGAGACCGAATTCGCTGGTCTGGAATAGACGATACTTAACGTCGCTAAGATCCAAAAACGGAAGGCTATTCTTGTACTCTGCTATCTGTTTGTCAAAAGCGTCCCGGTCTGCCGGATAGTAACGCCACAGCGTCGGGCCATAGGCACAATCCAGATAGAAGTTGCCTATGAACACGGTTTCGCCCGGTTTGACGGTAAAGCTCCCTCCTATCGGTTTTCCGTCCTTGTACAGACGGCTGCGTTGCGCTATTTGATAACCCACCTTGGCCATTGAATCCGCGACCTTGATGCTGAACGCGCTTAAGGCATATTCTCCCGGTTCTAACGAGAATGCGTAGTTCAGAAACACCGGATTGACCGTGAGCCGTGCAGGGCTATGCACCACGAGCGACGGTTCCGCCTCGTTTTCGAGCGATCGCGCGGGGAGTCTGTCAAAAGCGAGGCTGATTAACTGCGCATTCTCGGAACCGCCGCAGCCCCACCAGCGACCCCAGTTGATATCCAACAGCACGACTCCACTTTTTTCGCCGGATTGGGCGTAAACGTCTTTCGTTATGACATTAGTAGCTTGATGCTTTATTGGCTGAGTAACGCCCGCGCATGCGGATATGGTGAAGGCCAGAACAATCAACAGCCATCTTGTAAAGTCCATGGTCTGCTCCTTTTGGTATGAGCCCTGCATTGAGGTCCTGGCATTGGGGTCGAACCACGCTATCTTGCGCTTTTCAGCCTAGATTTCAGCATATTAGCGTGGCCCGACCCCATTCGACACCGCGGCATCGTATGGCCCCAAGAAGCGAGCACCATTGAAATGGATGAGGTGTGACGGGGCATCGGCAACCCACACTTCTGTTTCCCAGGCTATTTCGCTGAGATACCGTCCCATGATGGACCTGTTTGGAAATGCGGTCACATAAACCAAACCGGCCTTGGAGCCGGCGAAAAGATTGGCAAGCTCGTCGTGCCGTTTGCCGTCTGCCGGGCCATGACTGGTAACGGATTCAACCAAGAGCAACCAATTTTTCTCGGTGAAGTGCAGCACCACATCAGGCATCTTGCCGTGTGAATCAACGTCAACACCGAGACCGGACAACAGGGCCGCATCGAAGTAACCCCACTTGTCACCCGTGTCTCCGGCATAAACCAGCATGCTGCCCGGCGCGAAGCGCGGAGCGAATTCCTCGATAACGGCCCGGATCAGTTCGCTGTGTTCACCGGGACTGAGGGTGATTTCCTTCCCCGGTGCAATCTCAACCGGAATACGGTTTTGATCGCGCTCCTTGGCGTAGCGGGCAACCAGCGTTTCACGCTCGGCCAGATAGGCGATAAGCGCATCATGCCATGCCGGGGTACCGAAGTTGCGCATCAAGGCCAGCGCTCCGGGTTCGATCTGATAAACGGTTTGTGGACTGTTCACCGGGCGGTCGGGCTTATCCGGATTATAAAGCGCGATACCGGCGTCACGGAACTGGTGCATCGTTTGACGCCGGACAGTCTCGCGGGTGTTCGGCGCATAATCCTTGTCGTAGTGCTCCCGCGCCCAATCCATGATGGGTGTGATGCCCACAAGCGGGTTTTCCGCCTCGGCCCACCCCTTGCCGGGCGTGAGATTCAACAGGGCCAAAAGACAGAGGGCGGAACGTTCGTTTTGTTGCGCCCGGGGAAGACCCAGCGAAATGATGATCTGGTGGGCAGCCTTGAGGTAATCGCTCTTGTCGTTCATGGTGTGAGTGTTCCCAACTTGTCGTCAATTATGGCCTGAGTCAGTTCTTGGTGGCGCATGGCCCATTTGCCAAGCTCGATGAGAGCGGCCCGGCTCGGGTACTTCAGCAGCTTGAGGTCGGTGGCGTTGACTTGCGTGTGGCCGCTGAAACGGCGGAAATATTCATCAACAGCGGTCGAATTGAGGAACACGGCCAACCCCCGTGCCAACGGTTCCGGCAAACCGCGTTTATTTTCATGAAACAGGTTCAGGTGGTTTTCGAAGCCCAGCATGGGCGCGTTATCGAAAGCGCCGGGATCGACCACCCTCGCCACGATGCGGCGTTTTTCCTCCTTGGACGAGAATCGCCGCACCACGCAATAAAAGCCGCTGGGATACAGCCATTTTTCGGTGTCGTAATTGCGCCGGATAGCGTTGGACTTCTTCATGCCGGCTACCGGCCACATGATGCCGCCGCTGCTGAAATGGCCAGGGTAAAGCAACGGCACGGTGCCATCCTCGGGCATGTCGCGCAGATGCTCTTTCAGACGGAAATCGACCACCGGGCCGGTCGAGACCTTAATGCCCAGCTCGGCCAGCGTGCAATGGATAGCCGGGGATATTTCGGTGCCGCTCTTGGCCGAGGCGGGTACATGAATAAACCGCTCCGGGTCATCAGGGAACACGATACTGTCGAAGGGGTAGTCGTGGGTGGCGAGGTCGGCAAAGGTGTCATCGGTGGAGGTGGAAACCGTCACCCGTCCTTGCCGCCCGCCGCGCTCAAGCCGGATGATGATGTTCTCCTGCAGCACGTCATCATCCTTGAATGCCTGGCGGCGCGATTCAAACAGATGCAAGTGCCGGATGGCGGCGCGTGCGAAGATGAAATCGCGAAATGGGCGATAATACGGCCCATTACAGAAGCTGCGCGGAATGATCGCCACGATCTGCCCTCCTGGTGCGGCCAGGGCAACAGCCAGGGCGACAAAGGCCGAATACAGATTCACCGTCTCGATGCCCACCCGGCGCAAGGCCAGACGGTGCGCTGAACTGCTGTTGATTTTCTTGTAAGGCGGGTTCAGGATGGCATGCGTGTATTTGGGGAGTGGTGCGGCGAAAAGGGTGCCGGAAAGCGAATCGGCGGCGGCATGAATGAAATCGGTCTTGCGGATCGTCATGGCAAAATCCGGATTATCGCCGAAGGTCGCCAATGTCTGATTTAAGAAAGGATGCAAGTAGTCATCGATTTCAAAGGCATCCAGTTCCACCCGTTGGAAATGAAACCCTCCGGCCCGCCACCTTTCCAGGAAAGCCGAGGCAAGCGAGCCGATCCCGGCCCCCGCATCGAGTAAACGACAATCACCCCCGGAATCAGGGAAAAGACCCGCCATGAAATCAGCGATATTCACCGACGTAAGAAACTGCCCGAACTGAGATTTCTTCCCCGCTCCGGTGTTCTTCGATATCTTCAATCTGGTCTGCTCAACCGTTGACAGCAATGACGGGCTCCTTTTTTTGCGAGGAATTGAGACGAGTAACTAAATCTACCACAGAAAAAAATAATAAATCAGTCCCGAATATGCTCGTATATGCTCGTATAAGTCATCTGCCCTCCCACATGAAAGGTTCACATGCAAATTTTCCAAATTGGCCGAAACAAAAGCTGTGGGGATGAAACAGGGGGTATCGTTCAATACAGCAAACTAGTAAGCCAAGTCTTGAAGCGGAAAGCTGATAATTCAGGACGCGACCCCAATCGCTTCCTTCGGAAAACTTCTCGAAAAAATTATTCGTGGGTTTCCTTTTCCCTTCGAAATATGCGACAAGATCCACCTGCCGTTGATTTTCGGGCTCGGCGACTGATTCTTCGATTTCCTCTTCATCCACGTCGTCGTCGCTGTAGGTGAAGCCGATCTCCTCCAACTTGCCGATGTAGTCATCCGGGTGATCGCGGAAAATTTGTTGCACTCGGTGACGCATGAATTCGATTTCGAATTCCTCGATGTCGTCTATGGGAAGCTTTTT
>Ga0214472_10003304_pt1 | contig 17090 bp, 9 predicted proteins | sample RVTome_6_FD_207662 | JGI IMG/M metagenome (GOLD analysis project Ga0214472, IMG submission 207662) | Soil microbial communities from uranium-contaminated site in the Upper Colorado River Basin, Wyoming, United States - RVT140D175 | ecosystem: Environmental > Terrestrial > Soil > Contaminated >... | reverse complement strand
TGCGCATGTCGGCGTCCGAAGCGGCCATCTATGGCCACCGCGCGCTCGACCTCCTCGAGCGCGCCCGCGCCTCGTTGACCTCACGTTACGGGCTCGCGCTCGACCAGACCGTCACCGTCGAGATCTATCCCAACCCGAAGGACTTTGCCGTTCGCACCTTCGGCATGCCGGACAACCCCGGGTTCCTCGGCGTTTGCTTCGGCCCCGTGGTCACGATCAACAGTCCCGCCACCAAGCAAGCCAACTGGGAGGCCGTCCTCTGGCACGAGTTCACGCATGTCATCACGCTTACGATGACGCGCAACCGCATGCCGCGCTGGTTGAGCGAGGGCATCTCGGTGTTTGAAGAGATTCGCGAAGATCCATCGTGGGGGCAGCGGATGACGCTCGACTACCGGAATCGCATCCACGCGGGGCGCCTGCAACCGATCAGCGCCATGAGCGCCGCATTCCTCGAAGCGAATGGCGGCGAAGATCTGCAGTTCGCCTATTTTCAATCCTACCTCGCCGTGCGCCACCTCGTGGAGACCTATGGCTTCGAGAAACTGCGCGCCCTGCTCCATGCGCTGGCCGAGGGAACGGCGGCGAATGATGCGATCGCTGCGACGATCGCGCCCATCGAGGCACTCGACGCCGCCTACCTTGCCCATGCCGCCGAGGCGGCGCGTGAATTCGGCGGCGATCTCGACCTCTCGGCGCCTGGCGACCTCCTTGCCGGAGCCATTGCACGACTCAGTCCGCGCAGCCTTTTCGGGCGCCTGAGCTCCGCAACGTCCGCCATCGCGGCCGGGGACTGGGCGACGGCCCGCACGCATCTCGAGGCGATCACCCAGGACGGCCCGTATCTTGCGGGCCAGGAAAACGCACATGCCCTCCTTGCGCGCGTGTGTCGCGAGCTTGGGGACAAGGACGGGGAACGTGCCGCACTGGCCACGATCGCCGCCAATGAAAGCGCGCCGCTCGAGTCGATCACGCGCCTGCTCGAGATGGCGGTGGGCGATCACGATCCCGATGCGGCCGCGCATTGGGCCGGACGCTTGCTGGCGATCAACCCCCTGGCCCCGACGCCATGGCGCGTGCTCCTCAACGCCAGCGAGGAGCGCGCCGATCCCCGGGGGGCTGCGGCCGCCGGCACCACCCTGTTGCAGCTCGATCCTCCGGATCGCCCCTCGATCCACTACCGCGTCGCGAAGGCACAGAGCGGATTCGATGTCGCCGCGGCCCGGGTCAGCGTGCTTCTCGCGCTCGAGGAAGCTCCGAGGTTTCGCGCGGCGCACGAGCTGCTTTCTTCGCTTCCGCCTTCGATCGATCCCGAAGACACCGGACTCGCGAGATGATTCTTAGTTTTCGCACCAGTTCCTGCTTGTGGAGAAGCGCCGCACGCGCGGGTGTCGCCCTCGCTGTCGCCGCCCTCCTCGTGCACGAACCCGCCACCGCCCAATACGGGGACCATCGCGCAGGCGTGCCGGAGTGGGAGGTCAAGCCCGAGTTCAAGCACGATGTCTTCACATTCGCGCGGGTACGTTACACGTCGGTGAGTCGGGGCGGTTGGGTCGACTACGGCGGCTGGCGCGGGCGTGGTGGCGGACGCTGGAGAATCGATTATCCGGATGCGGAGCTGAACCTCGCCTTCCGGCTGCAACAGATGACCAGCCTGAAGGTGAACCCCGAGCCTGTGGTCGTCGAGCTCGCGACGGACGAGATCTTTGATTATCCTTTTCTCTACATCGTGGAAGCTGGCGCCCTCGTTTTCGACGGCAAGGAGATCACCAACCTGCGCCGGCACCTCCTCGGCGGCGGCTTCCTCATGTTCGACGATTTTTGGGGGGAGGACGAATGGGAGAACGTTTTCTACGAGATCAAGCGCGTCTTTCCAGATCGGGAGATCGTCGATCTACCGATCGAGCATCCGATTTTTCACTGCGTCTTCGACCTGAAGGAAAAACCGCAGGTGCCCTCGGTGAATGTGGCCACTTATTTTCGCGGCACGGGCATCACCTGGGAACGCGAGGACGCGAGGGAGGTGCACTTCCGCGCCATCTTCGACGACAAGGGCCGCATGATGGTCATCATCTGCCAGAACACCGACCTCGGCGATGGCTGGGAACGAGAGGGCGAAGACGAGTGGTATTTCCGCGAGTTCGCCGAAAAGAAGGCCTACCCGATGGCAATCAATATCATCTTCTACGCAATGACGCACTGAAGTGTTCCTCCCAAGCGTTTCGCGGGCAACTCCTCCAATCAACCCATGGCTTTTGTCACTTCCTCTTCATCCGAAACCCCCACCTTTGCCGCCGACGAGGCCGCCTTCGACCGACTGCAGGACGGGCGCGCGCGCATCGAGGCCGAACTCAAGAAAGTGATCGTCGGCCAGCGAGACGTCGTCGAACAACTGCTGCTCGCCCTCCTCGCGGGGGGACATTGTCTCATCACCGGGGCTCCGGGCCTGGCAAAGACCTTGCTTGTGAAGTCGGTCGCGCGCGTGTTCCAGCTCAAGTTTCAACGCATCCAGTTCACGCCCGACCTCATGCCCGCGGATATCACGGGCACTGAGATCCTCACCGAGACCGAGCTCGGACGGCAACTGACCTTCGTCCGTGGTCCGGTGTTCGCAAACATCATCCTCGCCGATGAAATCAACCGAACCCCGCCAAAGACGCAGGCGGCGCTGCTCGAGGCGATGCAGGAGTACCAGGTGACGGCAGCGGGAGTGCGCCACCCCCTGGCGGAGCCGTTTTTCGTCCTCGCCACGCAGAACCCGATCGAGATGGAGGGCACCTACCCCCTGCCCGAGGCACAGCTCGACCGTTTCCTCTTCAACGTCTTGATCGACTACCTGCCCGAGGCGGACGAGGTGGCTGTGATCAAGCAGACGACTTCGGGGGCGCCCGAGCCCATCGAGTCCGTTTTTTCCGGCGCGGACGTGATCGATTTCCACCGGCTCGTGCGCCAGGTGCCGGTTGCGGACGACGTCGTTCGATACGCCGTGCGGCTCGGCGCCGCCTCGCGTCCTGGACGAGAGGGTGCCCCCGACTTCATCAACGAATGGCTTTCGTGGGGCGCGGGCACGCGGGCGCCGCAGAGTCTCATCCTCGCCGCAAAGGCGCGGGCACTCTGGCAGGGGCGGGCCCACGTGGCCTTCGAAGACCTGCGCGCACTGGCCCCGCCCGTACTTCGGCACCGGCTCCTGCTCAACTATCGTGCCGAGGCTGCCGGCATCACCGTGGAGCAGGTGATCACGCGGCTGCTGGAAACCGTCAAGGTGAAGGAGTGAAGACGATCGACCACGGCACGCGCGGGGCACGGACGCACCGGAGAAGAGTTCGCGCGGCTCTTCGATCTGCGAGCAAGTGCCGCTCGAGCAGGGCGTCACCCCTGCCCCTTTGAGCCATGTCCGCCGCGCCAGCCTCTCCCCACGGCCTCGATCCGGACGCGCTGCTCGCGATCCGCGATCTCGAGCTGCGCGCGCGCGTGGTGGTCGAAGGCCTTTGGGCGGGCCTGCATCGAAGCCCCTTCTCGGGTTTCTCCGTGGAGTTTTCCGAATACAGGCAGTACGTCCCCGGCGACGACCTGCGTTACCTGGACTGGCGCGTGCTGGCTCGGACCGACCGCGAATACTTGCGCAAGTTCGAGGACGAGACGAACCTGCGCTGCGAGCTTCTCGTCGACCACAGCCGCTCGATGACCTTCGGTTCGCGTCGCCACACCAAGGCGGACTACGCGCGAACGCTGGCCGCAAGCCTGGGCTACTTTCTCCTGCAGCAGCGCGACATGGTCGGGCTGGCGCTTTTTGGCGACGGTCTCATGGCCCACCTCGCGGCGCGGTGGCGTCCCGGCCATCTGCGCAGGCTCCTGGCCGCACTTGACGCCTCTCCGGCGGGAACCACGACCAACCTCGGGGGTGCCCTGGAGGATGCCGCGCGACTCTGGCGCAAGCGCGGCCTCGTCATCATCATCTCCGATCTCCTCGAGCCGGTCGAGAACTGGGACGATGCCCTCGGGCACCTCGTCGCCATGGGCCACGACGTGCGCGTGTTTCAGATCCTCGATCCGGCGGAACTTTCACTCGAGTTTGGGCGCGCCGCCGAATGGGAGGATCTCGAATCGGACCGGCACCTGCACGTCGATCCCGCCCAGGCCGCCGACGGTTATCGAAGGCGGATCGACGCGCATGTTCGCGCGGTTGCACGCGCCCTCGGCGATCGCGGCATCCCGCTTCAGCGCGTGACGACGGACCGGCCGCTCGACATTGTATTGCTGGAGTGGATGCACCAGACGTCGAGCCTGCGCGCGGCCGCGAACCGCCGCGGAAGGGGGCATCGATGAGCCTGCTCGCGCCGCTCTTTCTTCTCGGCGCGCTGGCCGTCGCCGCACCCATCGTGGCCCATCTCGTCCGTCGGGCAACGCGGGAGCGCGTGCAGTTCAGCGCCACGCGCTTTCTCGAGCCGTCGCCGCCGACGGTGTCGAGACGCCGGCGGGTCGAACATCCGTGGCTCCTTCTCCTGCGCACTCTGGTTATCCTCGTGCTCGCGCTGGGATTCGCCCGGCCATTTTTCCGGACGGACCATCCGGTCGTGCCAAAGGCGTCACCTCCCCGCCATCTGGTGATCGTCCTGGATCAGAGCGCCAGCATGCAGAGGACCGGCGCATTTCCAGAGGCGCTCAAGAAGATGCGCTCAATCGCCGCGGCGCTCGACCCGGGCGACCGGTTCGCGATCGTGGGCACCGGGAGCAGCGTGCCGATTCTCGCTTTTTCCCAATGGGCATCCGCACCGCCCAATGCCAGGACCGCGATGCTGGACGCAACGCTCGAGCGGGCTCGGCCGGGATGGGGCCCCACATGGCTCGACTCGGCCGTCGACGTCGCTCTGGAGGAGGTCGAGGCGATGAACGAAGCGGCAGGCGGGGTGAGCCCGAGCGAGATCGCAATCGTCTCGGATTTCTCGGCGGGCGCGCGCATCTCCGGACTCGCGGGACGCGAGTGGCCGGAGGAAATGCACGTAACGCTCGCAGAGTTCGGACTCACGGACGCGGACAATGCGTCCCTGCATCCGCTCGGCTGGACAGAGGTTCCAAGCGGCGCCCGCGCGGCACGACTTCAGGTTTCCAATCACGCGAATCGGACGCGCCCAATCGAGCTGCGGCTGATCGACACCGCTTCCGGAAGCGACCCGATGGGGAATCCCCGCAGAGAGACACTCGCTCCCGGCGAAACAAGGGTCGTTCTGCTCGAGATTCCGGATAAAGCGGCCGGGGCGTTTCGGGTCGACCTGACGGGAGACGCCGAGCCGTTCGACAATTCCGTCTGGCTGGTCCCACCTCAACGGACCGACATCCGCGTGGGCTACCTCGGCACGTTCAAAGAGGATGATCCGGCGCATTCGCATTTCTACCTGTCGCGGGCGCTTTCCGGATCGCGCAATCTCCGGCCCGTTCTTCAAGCCATCGCTCCGGGCGCAAGCAACATCCCCGACGACATCGCGCTCTTCGTCGTGGCAGCGCCACTTTCCGGCGGTGCGCTGGAAGCGCTTCACACGCGGGTGGAGGCCGGTGCCTGCGTACTCGTGCTGGCAGCCGATGACAGCCTTGTGGCAACCGCCGGCAGACTTGCCGGGGAGAAAGGCTGGAGCACGTCAGCCTATGCGCGCCCGGATGCCCTGCTCGGGACGATCGACTTCACGCACCCGCAGTTCGAGGTGTTCGCGGATCCGCGCTACAGCGACTTCACGCGCGTGCGCTTCTGGGAGCCGGTTCCGATCGCCTTGCCTGAAAACAGTGTGGCGAAGGTGGTGGCGCAATTCGAAGAGGGATCGCCCGCCGTCGTGGAAGCCCCGGTCGGCGATGGTGCCGTGCTCGTCTGGGGCGGCGACTGGCAACCGAAAGCGGGGCAATGGGTGCTTTCCTCGAAGTTTGTGCCCTGGGTGCATTCCCTGCTCGCACGCGCGAGCGGTGGTCCCCGCGGACCAGACTCCGCCGAGGTCGGATCCGCTTTCCATTCGCAAACCGCGGCGCACCTCGCCTGGGAGCCAGTCGCTGAAATGACGACCGCTGGGTCGGTGATGGCACCTTCGCCGCAACAGCCCGGCATCTACCGGGTGACTGAAGGTGCACAAACCCGGCTCGTGGCGATCCAGGTTCCCGCAAGCGAGAGCATCCCCGGCAGTCTGGCTCTCGATGCCTGGGAGCAGCTTGGCGCGCCGCTTACCCAGGAGCGCGCCCGCAGGCCGTCGGGCGATCGTCCCGCCGGCATTGCCCAGGCCATCAATCTCGAGAATGAGCAGAAGCTCTGGAGATGGCTCCTGTTGGGAGCCATGATTCTGCTTACCATTGAAAGCGTCGTCGCGATCGGGCTGGCCCGCCAACACACGCGGCCGGCACAGGAAGGGGCGTGAAACGACAGATGCGGCACGAAGAGCACATCTCGAGCATCGACATCCGGTTGCGCGCAGAACTGGATCCACTCGCCCTACACCTGCGGGCGCGAAGATTTCATCAAAGAAGCGTCCTTGCGTGGATCATCGTGCTTCTTTGCATGCTGGCCGTCGCGGGAACGTGTGTCGTTCTCGGAATCAGTGCGCTCGACAGCGCCGCAGCGTTGGCCACGACCGGTGGGCTCGGATGCGCCGTCGTTTACGCGTGGACCGGGAGGATCCCGCGCGACTATCGCCGCGCGGCCGCGATGGTCGAGCGCGCGCACCCCGACCTGGCGCAGGCGCTCGAGACTGCGCTCGAACAGCAACCCGGATCCGGACGCTACACGTTCCTGCAGGACCGCGTATTCGCGGAAGCACTGCAACACGCGCGCTCGCACGATTGGACAAGCGTGCCAGTGGAGCGCGCACGGCTCTTCCCCATCGTCCATTCCCTGGCCGCCACGGCGGCCGTGGCCATTTGCTTCGCCCCGCTCCTGCTGCCGCGGGACGAGGCCGGCGCCATCGCGTCCGTCCCGCGCATGATCGTCACGGTGACGCCCGGTGATACCGAGGTCGAGCGCGGTTCTGTTGTTGTCGTAACTGCCCGCTTCGAAGGAAATGTTCCAAGCGAATCCACGCTGGTCTGGAGTTCCGCCGACGGCGGCGACCAGCGCATGGGCATGGCCCGGAGCCTCTCCGATCCGGTCTTTGCCCTGACACTGCCCGCGCTGGCGAACGACACGGACTATCACGTCGAGTATCGTGGCGGCTCCTCGGAGTTTTTTCACATCAAGGTATTTGATCGCCCGGCCTTGCTGCGGGCGGATGCGACCCTCGACTATCCGGATTATACCTCGCTGGAATCCAGGACGCTCGAGGATGTCCGGCGCCTCTCGGCGGTTGAAGGCACAGCGATCACCTACGATTTTTCCATCAACAAGCCGGTTCGTCGCGCTGTCCTGAGGTCCGCGGCGGGTGAGGAGATCGAGCTCGAGCCGTCGAGCGGGGATCGCACGCATCTCTCCGCCCGTTTCCCGCTGACGAAGACGGTGCGCTACGCCCTGCACCTGGAGGATGACGCCGGGCGGTCGAATGCCTGGCCGGACGACTTTCGACTGGAGGCGCTCGCCAACCGCACTCCGAACCTGCGCATCGAGTTTCCGCGCGGCGACCAGCGCGTGTCGGCCCTGGAGGAACTCGCCCTCCGGGCAGAAGCCAGCGACGACTTCGGCTTGCTGGACTATGGCATCGGTTTCGCTGTCGGGGCCGATGACCCGGATTACGTGTCGCTCAAAGATGGAGCCGCCAGCATCTGGCAGGCGAAGTTCGAACGCGTGATCGCCCTGGAGGAGCGCGGCGTCGTGCCGGAAGACCTCCTCACCTGGTTTGCATGGGCCCGCGACCATGCGCCCGACGGCGTGGAGCGATTGACCAACAGCGATCTCTTCTTCGGCGAGGTGCGCCCCTTCGACGAGATTTTTCGTGAGCAGGCTGACGGTGGACAGCAGCAACAGGGGGGATCCGGCGGCCAGCAGGAGGACCAACTTCTGGAAACCCAGCGTCAGATCTCCATCGCCATCTGGAATATGAAACAGGCGCCGGCGCCCGGTGAGCAGTTCGTGAAGGATGTAAGAACGCTCGTCACAGCCCAGGAACGGGCCCGCAATCAACTGCGGGCACTTCGCGCGCGAATCGACGGTGAACGGGCCAAGCAGGCGGCGGTCAGCGCCGACGGACACATGGAGCGCACGGTCGAGGCCCTCGAGTTTGCCGCGGGCAGCGAGAGCCCGGGCACACTGGAACAGGCCTGGCGAAGTTCGCAGGGCGCCTATCAAGCCCTTCTGCGACTTGCGCCGCCCGAGACACGCGTGGCCCAAATGCGCGGGTCCCAGCGTGGCCAGGGGGGAAACAATCGCAATCAACGCCAGCTCAATCAACTCCGCTTTCGATCGAACGACGATGCCTACGAGACCGAAAGTGAGGCCCAGGCTCTCAATTCGGAGGAGGAGCGGGAGCAGATGCAGACCATCTCGCGCCTGCGCGAGCTCGCCCAGCGCCAGCAGGACCTGAACCGGCGCCTCCAGGAACTGCAGACCGCACTCGTCGCAGCACAGGACGAGGCCGAGCGGGAACGCATCGAACGCGAGCTCAAGCGGCTCGAGGAGGAACAGCGCCGCATGCTGACCGATCTCGACGAGGTGCGCCAGCGGCTCGACCGCCGTTCCACCGACCCGGGCTCGCGACAGGCTCGCGAGCAACTCGATCGCACCCGTGAGGACATGCGACGCTCCGGCGAGTCGCTCGCGAACGGCTCGGTTTCCGAGGCCCTCGCCTCCGGCACGCGGGCACAGGAGGACCTTGATCGCGTCCGCGATGAGTTGCGCCGGCAGTCTTCGAGTCAGTTTGCCGAGGACATGCGCGAGGCCAGGCAGGCAGCGCGCGAGCTCTCGGAGGAGCAGCAGGCCATCCGTCAGGCACTCGAGGAGCTGGATGGGAAGGCCGGACGATCACTGGACGATTCCGAGACCCGCGACCGTATCGCAAACCGTCTCGAGGACAATCGCGAGAGGCTCGAATCGCTGCTCGAGGTCCTACGCCGGGTGACCGAGGAATCGGAAGGTCCCGAGCCGGGCCTGCATGAACAGCTCTACGACATGCTACGTCAACAGGGCCAGGGAACCACGGACGAGAAACTCGAGACTGCATCCGAGTTCCTGCGACGGGGCTTTGTCGAGCAAGCGCGCGAGGTGCAGCCCGGGATCCAGCGCGAGCTCGATCAGTTGCGCACGAGCATCGACCGCGCCGCCGAGTCGGTCCTCGGCGACGAGGCCTCGACGCTGAGGTTCGCCCGGAACGAACTCGAAGACCTCTCCCGCGAACTGCAGGGCGATCGCCCGTTCGATCAGCCGCCAACTTCCGGTGAAGGCGATCGCCCCGCGGATGCCCCAACCTCCCGGGAACCTGAAGGGGAGCCGGAAGATGATGGGCGCCAGCCGTCCGGCAGAGGACGCGGCGACAACCCCGAGATGACCGCCGATTCGGGCGCGCGGGGCGGGCGCAGCGGTGGTGGCGGCGGACAGGCCGGGCTGCCACAGGGCGATGGCGGCCCCGCTGTCGGCGAACTCGCGGAAGCGCTCCAGTCATTCATCAACCAGGGCTCCGACGGTTCCACGGGAGGGGGCGGCGGCTGGTCCGGGCCATTGACCGGCGGGGATTTCGGCGAGTGGTCTCAACGGCTGCGCACCGTGGAATCCATCCTCGAGCTCCCGGGCGCTCGCGAAAGGATCTCGGGCGCACGCGAGCGCGCGGAGGAACTCCGGCAGGAATTCCGCCGCCATGGCACGCCGCCGCAATGGAGCGTGGTCGAGGAGGGAATCGTGGCTCCACTCGCGGAAGTGCGCGCCTGGTTGCGCCAGGAACTCGCGCGGCGCGACGACCCGACGGCGCTGCAACCGGTCGACCGCGATCCAGTTCCCGACGCCTACGGTGATGCGGTGAAAAACTACTACGAATCGCTCGGCAGATGACGGTGGCGGCACTCAGCTTTCACGTCAGCGCCTGGGCATGGGTGGCACTCGCGATCGCCGTGATCTTGATCCCCCTCGCGTGGCTGTCGCTCGCACCGGCGGGCAGGCACTCGCGCACGCTCGCGGTGGGACTGGCGCTGCGAACCCTGGGCATCGGGCTCCTCGTCATGAGCCTGCTCGACCCGCAATGGACGGCTCCGCGCGCGGTGCGCGGAGCGAACGTCTTTGCCGTCGTCGCCGACAACAGCCAGGGCCTGGATGTGCTGGAGCCCGGCGCCGCTCTCACCAGAGGCGAGGAACTCCAGTCGCGCCTCGAGGAGGGTTCACGCACGTGGATGGCGCGCATCGCCGGGGATTTTCAACTTCGCACGTATGTATTCGATCGCTCGATGCGGCGCGTTCGCGACTTCGGCCGGCTCGATTTCACTGGCGACCGGTCGGACATCGGAGCCGCCTTGAAAGCCTTGCAGGAACGCTACGCCGGCCAGCCGCTCGCGGGCGTGCTTCTGCTCACCGACGGCAACGCCACGGATGGAGCCCCGGCCGGCAACGAATTCGCGGGACTGGCGCCGGTCTACCCGGTGGTCGTCGGCGAATCGGGCATGCCTGATTTGCGCATCGCCGAAACCGCGGTCCGCCAGACTGCCTTCGACGACGGGCCGGTCACGGTGCGTGTCGATCTCCAGGGCGTCGCCCTCGGGGCACGCGACGTTTCAGTTTCGATCCTCACCCTGGGCACGTCGGGGGGTGTGGCGCCGGCGCCCGATCTCCCGCCGCCTGCGCGCATCCGGCTTCCGGATAATGGTGGGCTCGCGACGACGACGTTCAACTGGCGCCCGACCGGCGGCGGCGTCAGGTTTCTTCAAGTCGAGGCCCGGACTCCTGAAGGCGGATCGCCCGAAGAAGCGACCCTCCTGAACAATCGGCGCATCGTCATGGTCGATCGCGGCCGTGCTGCCCGGCGCATCCTCTATGTCGGAGGCCGGCCGGGCTGGGAGTTCAAGTTTCTCAATCGCGCGCTCGCGGAGGACCCGCAGTTGCAGATGGTCGGCCTGTTGCGTGTCGCCCGTCGCGAGCCCAAGTTCGAATTCAAGGGTCGCGCCGGCGAATCGAGCAATCCGATGTTTCGCGGCTTCGGGAGCGGCACAGAGGAAGCGCCGCGTTATGATCAGCCCGTGCTGGTTCGCGTGAACGCGCGCGATGAACACGAGCTTCGCAACGGGTTTCCCACGAATGCCGGGGAACTCTTCGCCTACGACGCCGTGATTCTCGACGACGTCGAGGCGGGTTTCTTCACGACGGATCAGCTCGCCCTCCTGCGCCGCTTTTCCGCCGATCGCGGGGGCGGCCTGCTTGTCCTCGGGGGAGCCGACTCGCTCGATGACGGCAACTTCGCGAACTCTCCCCTCGCCGCCGCACTTCCCGTCCATCTGGATCGCCGCGCAGCCGAGCATCCCCGGGGGGCGCTGCGATGGTCGCTCACGCGGGAGGGGTGGGTCGAGCCCTGGACGCGCGTTCGCCCGACGGAGGCGGAGGAGCGCGCGCGCCTGCAGTCGTTGCCGCCATTGTTCGTCGCGCATGGCTTCGCACACGTCAAACCGGGCGCGACCGTGCTGTCCGTGATCGAGGACGAGTCTGGCAACACGTTTCCCGCCCTCGTGGCCCAGCCGTTTGGCAATGGGCGCGTCGCGTGCCTGGCGACGGGCGACATCTGGCGCTGGGGAATGAAGGAAACGACGGACGAGGGGGGCCTCGCCCGGACGTGGCGACAGATGGCGCGATGGCTCGTCACGGAGGTGCCCTCGCAGGTTGAGATCCGCGCGGAAGGCGCCGCGGACGGCTCCACGGAGCTGCATGTGCACGTGCGCGACAAAAGCTTTAGCCCGCTCGACCTCGCCCGGGTGCAGGTCTCCATCCGCCGCATCGACTCCGCGTCAGCAGAAAATGATGACGGCGCCGGGAGCGCATTTGAGTCCGCAACGCTCCCGGCTGAACCGGTGCGGGACTCACCCGGAACCTTCTCGGTGCGATTCCCCGGCCGCGACCCGGGCGCCTATCTCGCCTCGGCACACGTGACGACGCTCGCGGACGAAGTCGTCGGTCAGGCTGAAACCGGCTGGGTTACGGACCCGGCGCGGGAGGAGTTCCGCTCCCTCGAACCGAACCGTCCATTCCTCGAGAAGATCGCCCGGGAAACCGGTGGACGCGTGCTTGCCTGGAATGAACTCGACGCGTTTGCCGCCAGCCTTCCCTCCCGCTCCGCTCCGATCGAGGAAATGCAATCGCAACCCGTGTGGCATTCGGCGGGAGTTTTTCTCGTGGTGCTTTGCTGCATCGGGGCGGAGTGGCTTTGGCGGCGATGGAGGGGACTGCCATGAAACTCGCGGCCCTGTTCCTGATCGCATGTGCCTCTGTTCCAGTGCCGGCACGTTCCAATGGCGATGTTCAGCCCCAGGAAGTCCTCGTCGTGGTCGGCGCGGCGGGAGAGCCGGAGTTTCAGGAGGGATTTTCCAGTGCCGCATCGAAGATAGAGGCCGCGTGCGCCCGATATGGAGTCACGTGCGCCGTGATCGGCCCCGGTCCGGAAAGCGATGACCGCCGCACCGACAGGGATCTTGTCGTCGACTGGCTGAAACGTGTCGGCCGGCCGTCGACGGTGCCGGCGTGGGTCATTTATGTGGGACATGGCACCTGGGATGGCGCGCACGCCCGCCTCAACCTGCGCGGGCCGGACCTGGCGGCCCAGGAAATCCTCTCCTCACTCGCAGGCCAGCGGAGACCGTTCGTGATGGTTCATGGCGGTTCGGCCAGTGGACCGTTCATCTCCGTCCTTTCAGGCGCCAATCGGGTGCTCGTGGCTGCCACGGAGAACGGAGACGAGGTCAACTACGCGCGATTCGGCGAACGATTTGCCGACGCAGTCACCAGCTCCGAGGCGGACATCGATCGCGACGGGAGCACCTCGCTGCTCGAGGCCGCGCTGTATGCCGGCCAGCAGGTGCGGACTTTTTACGACGAAGCGGGACGCATGGCCACCGAGCACGCCCTCATCGACGACAATGGTGACAGTCGTGGCACCCCGCTCGAATGGTTTCGCGGGACGCGGGTCGTTCGCAAGGACGAAGGCGGCGCCAGCCCCGACGGCACGCTTGCCCGCCGGTTCGCGTTGATCGAAAGCAGCTTCGAACGCGGGCTGACGCAGCAACAACGCGAGCGCCGCGCGGTGCTGGAAAATCAACTCGAGGCCCTTCGCGAACGCAAATCGTCCATGGATGAAACGGACTACCTCCGCGAACTCGAACGGGTGCTGCGCGAGCTTGCCCCCATCTACGTCGACCCATCTGCGGCCGATCAGGACACCTGAGCACTCGCACTCGCGGCGCACACTCGCGCCGGAGGAGGCGCCTGGTCATGGCAGCCAGGGAAACTTGCGCGCATCCGGCCGGCGTCTTTCCCGCTGCGCGCGGTGAAACTCCTTCGCCTCGTCCGTCATATAGTAAAGCATCGTGGCGTTGCCCGCGAGTTCCTGCAGGCCTGCCTGCCCGTCGACGTCGGCGTTGAAGGCGGACTTCAGGCACCGGATCGCCAGCGGGCTCTTCTGGAGGATCTCGCGCGCCCACTTCACCCCCTCGGCCTCGAGCCTGTCCACCGGAACCACGGCGTTGACGAGGCCCATGTCAAGCCCCTGCTGAGCCGAGTATTGGCGGCACAAATACCAGATCTCCCGCGCCTTCTTCTGCCCGACGATCCGCGCCAGGTAGCCGGAACCGAAGCCGCCGTCGAAGCTTCCCATCGCCGGACCGACCTGGCCAAGCACGGCATTGTCGGCCGCGATCGTGAGGTCGCAGACGATGTGCAGCACGTGCCCTCCGCCGATCGCGAACCCCGCCACGAGGGCGATCACGACCTTCGCCATGGAGCGGATCAGCTTCTGCAGTTCGAGGACGTTGAGGCGCGGCACGCCGTCCTCGCCAATGTAGCCCGCGTGGCCGCGCACGGTCTGGTCGCCGCCGGCGCAGAAGGCGTACTTGCCGTCGGTGTGCGGGCCGGCCCCGGTCAGCAGGACCACGCCGATCGATGAATCTTCGCGCGCGTCGACGAACGCGTCGTACATCTCGAACACGGTCTTGGGGCGAAAGGCGTTGCGCCGGTGCGGGCGATTGATCGTCACCTTGGCGATGCCATCCGCCTTTTGATACAGGATGTCGGTGTAGGTCTTCGCGGTCTGCCAGTCGATGCTCATGGGAACGAAATGCGTTGAACGATGAAGGGGAGGTGGTGGCTCAGTGGAGGGCGGCGGCGGCGCGTTTCGCGACGTCGGCGAGGAGCCGTTTGCGCCTCCCCGCGTCCGCCTTTCGATCCGTTCGGATCTCCACAACCTCAATACCCGGTGACGCCGCGCCGGCAAGCAAACCACTGAAGGACTGCCAGTCATCTGCCACCCGGTGCCGCACGCCGTGGGCGGCGCACAGTGCGCCGAAATCGACCGACTGCGGGGTCGCGAAGTATTCCTCGAAAGGCGGGTCGAACTGCGCCACCGGAAGGTGCTCGAAGATTCCTCCCCCGTGGTTGTTGATCAGGACAACCCTGAGGCTGCCCTTCAGCTTGCCGGCGAGCAGCAGGCCGTTGCTGTCGTGCAGGAGGGCTAGATCGCCTGTGACCAATACGGCTGGCGCCCCTCCGTGAGCGATGCCGATCGCCGCCGAAAGCGTGCCGTCGATGCCATTGGCGCCGCGATTGAAGAAGAAACGAAACCGTTTCGCGGTGCGCGGCCAGAAATACTCGACATCGCGCACAGGCATGGAACTGGCGACGAAGACCGCGGTTTCCTGTGGAAGAAGTCGCGCCAGCAACCACGCAGCCTTCGGTTCAAACATGTCGTCGATGGATTCAAAAGCCTCGTCGACCGCGGCGGCGGCGGAAGCAGAAACCGTCCGCCACGCGTTGACAAACGCCTCGTCCGCCGGCGCGCTTCCCTCGGCGGCCAGCGCCTCCGCCCCGAATGGCAGCTGGCGGGCGCGACCGTGCAGCGCGTCGCGATTCATGCCGAGGTTCGAAACCATGGCGATCTCCGCCTGACTTCCGGACAACCACGTGCGAAGCACCTTGCTCGTCGGCCAGTCGTCCAGGCAGACGACCGTGCGGGGAACCAGGGCCTGCGCGGCCCGGGAGTCGCGCAGGATGGCGTCGTAGTGCGCGATCACCGGCACGCCCCAATCTTCCTGATGGCGCAGCGGTGAGAGCGCGTCCGCCAGCACGGGCCAGTTCAATCGCTCGGAAAACGCCTTCACCGCCGACAGGTAGGCTGGAAGATCCGGCGGATTCGCCGGTCCTGCGACGATCAATCCGCGTGAGGTGGTCGGGCGCTGCCAGACCCGCGCGGATCGCCCATGAGGCACGCCAGCGTCGAGATGCGAAAAAAACGCCTCTCCCAGTTGATCCGCCACACCGCTGGCCGACGCGTCCGGCAGGGGTGGCAACGGATCCCGAAACGGAAAGTTGAGGTGCACGGGGCCGGCTGACGGCCCAAGCGCACGATCCCATGCACTGGCTGCCGTCTGGCGCAGGTAGGCGAGCATCTCCATGCGGGATTCGGGAACCGCGACCTCATGAAAAAAGCGCACAAAATCACCGAAGATCTTCTGCTGGTCAATGGTCTGACCGGACGCGCATGCCCGCATCTCGGGCGGGCGATCGGCCGTCAAAACCAGAAGGGACGTCCCGCTTTCAGACGCCTCGATCACCGCCGGAAGGTAATTTGCCACCGCGGTGCCGGAAGTGCATACGAGCGCGACGGGGAGGTGGGTCCGTTTTGCCAGTCCAAGCGCCAGAAACCCGGCAGACCGCTCGTCGAGCACGGGTATGGTTTCCACCAAGCCGTGTCGCACCAGCGCAATCGTCAACGGGGTCGACCTCGATCCGGGCGAGATGACGGCGTGCCCGAGGCCCCTGCGCGCCAGCGTCTCCACAAGCACACTACACCACAGGCTGTTCGTGTTCCGGAAATCGAGGTCGAGTGGCATCAGGCGTTCAAGTTTCGGCGTATGTGCGGCTCGGTTCGGACTTGCGGCCCCTCCTCAAGTTCACCGCTGGTCGCGGAAGACATCCAGCATGGCGTGGAACTTCAGGTTGGTCTCGGCCAGTTCCAGCCCGGGGACGGAGCCCTCGACAATGCCGGCGCCGGCGAACAATCGCGCCCTCGAGCCATCGACCAGCGCCGAACGGATGGCGACGAGGAACTCCCCCTCGCCCTTGGCATCGGCCCAGCCAACCGGCCCCGCGTAAAGCCCGCGGGCGAACGGCTCCAGGGGACGGATATGCGGGCAGGCCGCTTCCCGGGGCGTTCCCCCCACCGCGGGCGTGGGGTGCAGCACGGATACGGCATCGAGCACATGCAGGGCTTCATCCGCGCGCGCCATGATCGGCGAATGCAGGTGTTGCACGTTGGAAACCTGCTTCAGGCGCGGCCGGCTGCTCACCTCCGGGACGACCCCCAGCTCCGCCAGCCGGCGTACCAACGAATCCACGACAATCGCGTGCTCGCGGAGATCCTTTTCGCTGCGCAGCAGCCCGGCCCCGAATGCGGCGTCCTCGCTGGCGGTCCGCCCGCGCGGCGCCGAGCCGGCCAGCGCCTCCGTGAGAATCTCGCGCTGATGCATGCGCACCAGTCGCTCCGGACTCGCCCCGATGAAACTCTGACCGTGGCCGTTGCCAAAGGAGAACGCGTAACAATCCGGAAACCGTCCGCGCAGGGTGTTCAGCAGGGCCAGCGGATGAAAATCCACGCTCGACAACGCCTCGAGCGCGCGCGCCACGACGATCTTCCGGAAGGCGCCGCCGCGGATCAGTTCGAGGGCTGTCGCCACCGATGCCTCGAAGCCGCGCTCCGGTCCCACCTCCGCCGTGGTGACGGCACCGCGAGCAGGCTCGCGAGCATCTCCCACGGGTTCGGCGTATTGGAACGACCGAAACTTCGTGCTGGCGCGCCAGACGCGCTCGACCATCGGCTCGACCGGGGCGTCGGGCGCGACGACGAGATTGGCCACGGCGGTGTAGCGGTCCTCGCGGCGACCCACCTGCCAACGGGGCACAAAGACCGTCGCCGCGGGAAACGGAAACTCGGGCTCGGATTGATCGAAGAAGCCGAAAC
>Ga0214472_10003303_pt1 | contig 17093 bp, 11 predicted proteins | sample RVTome_6_FD_207662 | JGI IMG/M metagenome (GOLD analysis project Ga0214472, IMG submission 207662) | Soil microbial communities from uranium-contaminated site in the Upper Colorado River Basin, Wyoming, United States - RVT140D175 | ecosystem: Environmental > Terrestrial > Soil > Contaminated >... | reverse complement strand
CTGATCCCCGTTTTCACGGGGATGACCACTGCTATCCGTCATACCGGCCTTGAGCCGGTATCCAGTTTTTTATTACCTGATCCCCGTTTTCACGGGGATGACCACTGCTATCCGTCATACCGACCCTGAGCCGGTATCCAGTTTTTTATTACCGGGTTCCCGCTTTCACGGGGATGACCACTGCTATCCGTCATACCGGCCTTGAGCCGGTATCCAGTTTTTTATTACCTGATCCCCGTTTTCACGGGGATGACCACTGCTGTCCCGTCATACCGGCCTTGAGCCGGTATCCAGTTTTTTATTACCGGGTTCCCGTTTACCCGGCAGAGCCAATGGTTTTTGCTATTAAATGACTATCTAATAAGTTTTAGACTTAATCAGGACTTCCCTTAATCATTTATAGTTTGATCTATTTTTATTCATTTAGGCATTGAGATCTTTTTGCTGTATCCCGAGATAAATAGGTTTTGCATTTTTTCGATAAATATTAATTTTTGCATTATATGCAAAATATTTATTCTCATGCTTGTCAACCAGCCTGAGTATGTCGACGTCAAAACTATTATTTGATTGTTTACGTCCGGTAAAATAACACTTAATACCGATAATCATATCTCCAGAGAGTTCAATCCCTTTAAATTTATAAAGTGTAGGCTGGATAGCTTTGATAAATTTTACACTATCAAACATTACGATTCTTTGTTTATCATTAGATGGCATTCTTGTTAGAAAGTCGCCTACCATTATTTGCCCCGCTTTGGAATGTTCAATTAATCTGGCCAGCTCAATTGTCACATCGCCGATGATATAACTATACATAGTCTGGGACAGACCTTCCGTCTGATAAAATTCATAACAATCGCCAATAGAGAAGACTGTCTTCAAACCTGGCACATGAGATGAATTTGCTTTATTACGTGCGATGGCATTGTCGGCTAAAATTAAATGCATTAAATGATAAAGATTAATATTAGCTTGCAATCCCGGTTCACGATTCCAGATATAAAAGCCATCACCCGTAGTTGACCGGGCAAAGTCCATTTTAATATCTTTATTTAACATCTTTTCATGTGCAGAATTAATCGAATAGGCAAGACTGTTTATTAATGTCACCTGTTCAAATGCTGAATACTTTGTAAAACCATCCATATCGAACAGGACAACGGCACGGTTCTCGATATAGCTGATGCTATAGCGTTTAATAACTTTATCTATTAGTTCCGGTTCAACAGGATATTGTTTAAAATTATGGGGCAAATCTATAGTGACTCGCTGTACATCATACTTTTTTTCTATATCGTCCATGATTTCCGTAGAAATATAACGTGAGCCTTTTATAAGTTTTAAAAGTGTGGAAAAAAGATGAGGGTTCTGTTTTTCATTTTCAGTAGCTGAACTATCACCGGATTCAGTCACAAGCAATGAAGAAGCCTGATAAAACGGTATATATAGTATATCGATGTCCTTTCCATTTAGACACCAACTCAATATTATATGCCGACCCAATCTCCAGTGTTTATATAGATTCCTGTCGATATGTAAAATAATTTCCCGCTGTTTCTCTTCAAGTTCAGAAATAATTTCACCGGCATTGATAAACAATGGCATATGCTGATTGCTATCTTGCATTAATAATTCTTTTATACTTTTATTTGGCATATTTTAATAACGTATAACCAGACTTGTTTTGAACAATTTATCATGCCGTTCGTTAATAGTAGCTGTCACCCATAAATTCAAATTGATGCCTGTTCCCGACAAAAGTACGTATTAAATTGTTTTATAAAATCAAGGACATCCTCCGGACGTAAAGGTTTACTGAACAAGAAACCCTGCAATTGTTCACATTTCAATAGCCTGAGCAACTTGGCCTGTTCCTCTGTTTCCACTCCCTCTGCAATGACTTTAAGGTTAAGCGAATGAGCCAAAGTGATGATCGCTGAAACAATGGTCATGCTTTCCGGTACATTGTCCATACTGATAATAAATGAACGATCAATTTTCAATGCATTCACCGGCAATTTTGTAAGATAACTGAGTGATGAATATCCCGTACCGAAATCATCGATAGAAATATTGACACCCAGATTACGAACAGCTTCGAGTTTGCTGACATTCTCTGCAAAATCCTGCATCAACAGACTTTCTGTTACTTCAAGGTCAAGTAAACAATCCTTGCCACCGTATTGGCCAACGATATTTGCTACGACATCAAAGAAATCTTTCTGTTGCAATTGTAAGGCAGAGACATTAACGGCAATACGAACTGGTTCAAGACCTTTACTCTGCCATTGACCGGCGTCTTCCATAGCCCGGCGCATGGCCCATGTGCCAACATTGACAATCAAACCGGATTCTTCAAGTAACGGGATAAATTTTCCCGGCGGCACCAGTCCGGTCTCCGGGTCGTTCCAGCGAATCAATGCTTCAAACCCGATAATCTTGTGGCTATTAACGTCAATCTTTGGCTGGTAATGTAATATGAACTGTTCTTCTTCAATCGCGTCCCGCATTTTGTTTTGCAACAACAGCGATTCAACGATTGTTTCCATCATCCCTGATTGATAGAAAAGGTATTTTTCGTTTGATGCCTTAGCTTTTTTCAAGGCCGCCTCGGCATTATGATAGAGGCTGTCTGCATCTTCACCATCAGCAGGATAAACGGCGATACCGCCGGTAACTTCAACATGGATATCATGGTGTTCAATAACAATGGGTTCGATCATGATCGGCGCAACCGTATTCACAAACCATTCTGCTATGGCCGCGGCTTTACCCTCCCTTTTGGGTAATATCACAGCAAAATAATCACCGGTGATACGCCCGATATTGGCCGAGTCATCCATTAAGCCCTGTAATCGCAGCGCGACTTCCTTTAACAATTCATCACCGATATGTTTGCCATAGGCATTATTAATATGACGGAACTGTTTGATGTCGAAAACCAGTACGGCTATCCGCTCGTTTGTCTGTTTTGCACTATGTAAGACATAGGAAAGATGTTCGGTAAACAGAATGCGATTGGGCAGGCCTGTTAACGAATCGTAATAGGCCAGGTAGTCCAGTTTTTCCTGTTGCACGATGTTCTGCAATGCATAAGAAATATCACCCGATAATTCTGTTAGCAACTTTATCTCCTCTGTCGTAAAGAATCCGGTTTCACCGGCATACAGAGCGAGTAAACCGATCGGTTTTTCATCGACGATGACAGGTAACAGAACGATTGAATTAAAGCCCTGTTGCAACGCCCGTTCTCTCCAGGGTGCCATGCGTGGATCAGTGCTAACATCATTACAGATAACCGGTTCATATTTCTCCATTGCCTCCGTAATTAACATACAATAATCAGGCTTTTGTTCTTCAGTAGCGAAACAGCCACTGTCCAGATAGCCATCATAACGACCGGCTTTGGCAACGATATGGACTGTACCGGTTTCAGGGTCGTACAAACCAATCCATGCCATTAAGAAGTCACCTTTTTCAGTGGCAAGATGACAGGCCTCTTCTAATAACGCCTGCCGTTCCCTGATCCTGACGATGGCGGAATTGATTCCACTTAATAAGGCATGAACCCGGCTGAGCCGTGCAATCTTATGTTCGTTCTCTTTGCGCTCGGTAATGTCCCGGGCAATACCGGCATAACGGTACATCTTTCCCATCTGATTACTGACCGGAAAAGCCTGATCGTGAATCCAGCGGACCGAGCCATCCGGCCAGACAATCCGGTATTCCTCATCAAAGACGGCAGGCGCCTTCAGACCCTTGTGCAGATCCAGCCACGCCCTGTCGCGATCGTCAGGATGCACGGCCTCCAGCCAGATTTCCGGTTTCTCCAGCAGTTCTTTAATCGAACGCCCCCAGATCTTTTCATAAGCCGGACTGACATAAATATCTTGTCCATCCAGCGACATCATCCAGAACACGTCCTGAATATTATCGGCTAACTGGCAAAAACGCTCTTCACGTTCGCGCAGTTGTTGTAACAGATGATGGTGTTCGGCAGCCTTGTAGATAACTAGTTTTAATGCCGTTGGATCCCAGGGTTTGGAGATATAACCGAAGATCTTGCCTTCATTAACGGCAGCAATGACGGCTTCCAAATCAGAATACCCCGTAATCAATAACCGCGAAGCTTCGGAAATTTCTTTCGCCTTGCTCAGGAATTCATGACCATTCATTTCCGGCATACGTTGATCCGACATAATAACTGACAGTTCGTGACCATTATGAGACAACATACCGATTGCCTCATTGGGCGAACTGGCCGTTAATACATTAAATTCATCTTCCAACGCATCGCTTAATGCCGTTAATACCTGGGGTTCATCATCCACAATTAAAATTGTTTCTTTATTTAATGCCTTATTCATTTGATTTCTCCATTAATCTCCCCCGAGCTATTGTTTTTCCGCTGCTCCATTTTTTTATTTTCATCAAACTGAATGACTCTTAGTTAAGCCCGTCATTCTCGCGAAAGCGGGAATCCAGTTAGACTATTTCCTTTTAATTCACTGGATCCCCGCTTTCGCGGGGATGACGAAAGAGGTCAAATTGCTATATTTAGGGCTTAACTAACTGTCATTCATCATCAAACTGATTTATTACTGTTTCATTCTGCGGGATTGATATGATCATCTCCGTGCCACCACCCTCCCTGTTACATATCTCAAACTCGCCACCATGCTTTTTTACAATACTGTAAGAAATAGAAAGCCCGAGGCCGGTACCCTGACCGACCGGTTTGGTCGTAAAAAACGGTTCGAAGATGCGATCCCGCACTCCATCCGCTATACCTGTACCGCTATCGGCAATGGCAATAGTAAACATTGAATCTTTTCTTTGCGTAGAGATGGTGATCTCGCCCTGTCCTTCAATCGCATCGATGGCATTGGAAATCACATTCATAAAAACCTGGTTAAGTGGTCCCGGATAACAATGAACAATATTGTTATCATCATATCTTCTGATTACCTTGATACGTTTCTGCAAGCGGTGTTGTAACAATGTTAATACCGATTCGATACATTCTTCTATATTGACTTGTTTGGATTCACCTTCGTCCAAGCGGGAAAATGTGCGTAGTTTAATAACCAGATCCCTGATACGTTCCAGGCCGATTTGCATATCGTCTACACGTGATCGCAATTTATTAAATTTGCTACGGGATTGATCAGACAATTTTGATTCAATTTCTGGAAGGACAGCGTTCGCACAATTCCTGACTGTATCCAGATGACTGATCACGAAGGCCAACGGATTATTGATTTCATGCGCAACGCCTGCCACGAGTTCACCCAATGAAGCCATCTTGGCTGACTGTACCAGTTGTGATTGTGTTTCCCTGAGTTCACGATTGGTTTGCGCTAATTGATCTGTCAGGGCAGCACGTTCCTCGGCGGCCTGTTTTTCCAGACGTTCACGTAATAACGCATTTTCCTTTTCCTGAAATTCGCTGACGATACGCTGGTTTTCTTCATAAAGCTGTTTGCGCCGGATCAAGGCATGCAAACGCGCCTTGACTATTACAACGCTGCGCGACTTGCCGACGACATCATCTGCCCCGGCAGCAATAACGGCTTTCATCTCTTCCTTATCTTCTTCACCCGTTAACATTAACAAGACAAAGGCCTGTTCGAGGGTTCGGCGTGTACCGGCAAAACGACGACACATTGGTTCGCCACTCATGTCCGGTAAATTCATGTCCAGCACCACAGCATCAAACCTTTGCAACGCTAAAAGTTCCAGTGCTTCACTGCCGGTCGCTACACTTGTCGTTTGATAACCTATATGTTCAAGTTCAGCAGTCAGTAGTTGACGATAAGTCGCACTGTCTTCCACGATCAGGACACGACTGGTTGCAAAGCGAATTTCTTCATGAATCATTATGGTTTGTACACGGTTTTTCCTGAGCAGAGCCTGAATTCTGTTCAGCAAAATCTCATCGTCAACGGACTTCCAGACATAATCATCCGCACCACTTTCCAGACCTTTTTCTTCGGCTTCAGTATCTTCATCGCTGGTCAACATCAGTATCGGGATATCACGGGTGTTAACATTCATACGCACACGACGACAGAGTTCATCGCCAAACACACCGGGCAAGTGATAGTCCGTGACGATAAGGTTCGGCAATGTATCGTTTAATTTATTAAGTGCCATTTCAGCACTGTCTGCGCTATCCACTGTAAACCCGGCCTGTTCCAGAAAATGACAGAAACGTAACGCCTGTGTTTTGGAGTCTTCTACAATCAAAATATGTTCGCTGTTTGCCGTCATGTCATTAAACATTTTTTTAGACCGTAAAATATAAAATGCTTCATGATTTACGTTTCTCATTTTTAAACAACTGATTGAGCATGGTCGCGATAGACGACGGTGGCAGTACATGGTCTGCCGCATCAAGCCTGCTGGCTTCCCCCGGCATCCCGTAAACAACAGAACTTTGCTCATCCTGTGCTATCGTTAACGCACCCTGATCCCGCATCAATTTCAATTCTTCCGCACCATCCCTGCCCATCCCGGTCAACAGTATCCCTATTGCACTACTTCCCGCTACATTTGCCACCGAACGAAACAGATGCGATACCGATGGACGCATACCGTGTTCCGATACACTGTTATCCAGTTTTATTTTGCCCTTTCTATCTATGCCCATATGCCAGTCTTCCGGCGCGATATAAACATGACCCGGTAACATTAACTCAGCGTCCGTCGCTATATGGATCGGCAAACCACATGAACCGAGCAATTCGGCCAGACCCTCGACAAAACCCGGCGCGATATGTTGTACGATAAGTACAGGGCACGTTAAATCAGGAGCGATTGCGGATAAAATACTTTGCAACACGATGGGTCCTCCCGTTGAGGCTCCGATTGCGATGAGCTTCACTTCATCTTGAGCAAGTTTAATATCAGTACTTTTCTCTATTCTTTGTGTTGAAGTTAACTGATCCCGGTTGACCCAACGCCTGACTACTTTTATCTCTGACATAAGTCTGATCATCAACAGTAAGTCTTTTACGACGCTTAAATGATCCGGATGATCGATAGCCGGCGGATGCTGAATAAAAGCCAATGCCCCGGCCTCAAGGGCATTAAAGGTTCCTATCGCCTGATCATTCAGTGTCGAACTGACGATAATAATCGGTAGCGGGCTGGTATTCATGATCCTGCGGGTCGCTTCAAAACCATCCATCTTTGGCATATGCACATCCATCATGACAATATTCGGTTTTTTATCTATAACCGCACTGATAGCGGCCTCTCCATTATTGACCGTTCCTACGACACGCATCTCCGGATCGGAATTAAGAATGTGGATCATAAGTGCACGTGAGGTCGGAGAGTCTTCACAAATAAGAACCCTAATCATATTAATCTACCTATAATTTCAAGCAGTCCTGTTTCATCGAAACTGCTTTTAACAAGATAAGCATCAGCGCCGGCATCAATGCCGCGTTCACGATGTTCCCGTGAATCAAGCGCAGTCACCAGGACAACTGGCAGTTCAGATAATTTTTTGTCGGCACGGATCTTCGTGGTGAGATCAAAACCATCCATCCTCGGCATTTCCACATCCGATACAACCAAATCAAACGGCTCTGTTTTTAATGTCGTCAAGGCATCGACTCCATCGACGGCTGTCTTCACCTGAAAGCCGGACGCCTCCAGGATATTTTTAAGCAATGAGCGGGCAGTAATGGAATCCTCAACGACCAGTATGGATTTTGCTTCTTTCGTTTGCAAAGATGGTTCTACAATTTCTTTTGAAGGTAAGAAATTAGCGTCAATACTTGATTTCATCAGATCGGAAACATTCAACAAAGGCACCAGGTCTCCTGTTCCCAACGTTGTCGAACCGCTTATGTTACGGATACGTACGAGTTGTTTGCCGAGTCCTTTCAACAATATCTCCTGTTCATGAATAATTTTATCTACAATGAAGGCAATATGTTCTTCACCGGAAGTCAAAACAACTACCTGCTCAAAACCGTCCGATTTTTCTTTTACCGGTTTTCGTTGTAAACCGAGAATATCTGCCATCCGTACCAACGATAGTGAATATCCGTTCAACTGGATAGTCTCCCGGTTTTCTAGCGTTTTGATAGCTTCCTTTTTTACACGCACGACCCGTTCAACATTCATTATTGGCAAAACAAAAATCTGATCGACGACACGAATGACCACGCCACGGAAAGCAGACAATGTTATAGGTAAGGTAATACGAAATGTCGTACCGGCGCCGGTCTGTGACTCAAGCAAGATTGTACCCCCCAGGTTTTCGATCTTTTCCCGGACAATGGCCAGACCCAGTCCCCGGCCGGAGATGTCTGTTACAACGGAACTGGTCGAAACACCGGAATAAAAAGCCAAGTCCGCTATTTTCTGTTCACTAAGTTGTGCACTGTCATCAATAGAAATGACTCCTGATTTTTGTGCAACTGAAAGTACTTTTGTATGATCGATCCCGGCACCATCGTCAGTGATTATAATTTCAGCTTTACCCGTATCTACCTGAGATACATTAATAGTAATTTTTCCACGGGCAGGTTTATTCTTGCGGATTCGTTCATCCGGTTTTTCAATACCGTGATCCACACAATTTCGTATCAGATGAATCAGGGGATCTTTTATCTGTTCCTGAATGCGCCGATCAATTTCAATACTGTCCCCGTTGATCACAAGCTCGATATCCTTACCCTGATCATGAGCCAGATCCCTGGCTGTTTTCGGGAGTACTTCAAACAGTGAAGACAGCGGCATCATCAATAGTTTTTTTATCTCTTCAAGGAGATTATCAACCATCTTCACCAGCACACGATGATCGGATCTGGCGTTTGCAATAAGCAGATCGAGTCTATCGGCCAGGGAATTTGTTTCTACATCTGCATCATCCAGTTCTTCAAACCATTTATTGGTATTGACGGTGTTGATTCCCGATGACAATGCAAGCGCCGGATCTTGCCTTTCCAATACCGGCGCAAGAGAAAGCAATCGTGAACGTATTTTTTTAGATGTTTTTTTCTTACTTGTGAATATATCGGCAATATCAAGCAAATCGGTAACACGTTGTTTCGCTGCCATCTTTGCTACTATCATCTCTTCTACCTGACGAAATAATGAATCAAGTCTTGACGTCGAAATGCGTATTGTCCCGCTAGCAGTAACATGTGATTCAGAAGTAGTAACAGGAGGTTCATTGTATGTCTTCAATTCTCCCTGATGGGTACCTGACAATGTTTCATCGAGACGTTGAACCAATGACTCAACTCTGGACTGTTTATTTTTCTCGTCACTTGATGAAAGAATAAACTCTATCCCGTTAACAGCATGAATAAATGAATCGATTAATTCTGCTGACAAGGTCATTTCATTCCTCTTCAATGCCGCAAACAAACTTTCCAGCGGACGGCAAACGGCTTCGATGTCTTTCCGGTTTACTGCCCGGGATGCACCTTTCAAACTGTGTACTTCACGAAAGGTGATCTCGATGATCTCTTGTACTCTTGCGTCAGCCGCCGGCAACTTTTCCAGTTCCAGCAAACCGGAAGTAATCGCCTTTAGATGCTCATCCGCTTCTGCAACGAATGTTGCCAGTAATTCTTTCGAAAACGTGTCGTCTTTTTTAGCCATATATTTTTTACTAAACCCGATACTGTTCAATAACACCCTTCAGTTTCTGACCCAGGTCACTCAGGTCATGCGCCGCCGTTTCCGCCTGTTTGGTACCTGTCACATTTTGCGTGCTGGCTTCACGGATGTTCTCAATCGCCACCGCAATCTGATCCATGCCTACCTGTTGTTGTTGACTTGACGCTGCAATCTGCGTCGCCGCCTGTGCTGCCTCCGTGATACTCTGTGCCAGCATCTTGATCGTCTCGCCTGCCTGTGTCGTCTGTTGCACGCCGGTCTCCACTGCCTTACTACCCTGTTCCGCTGCCAATACCGACGCCGATGTCGCTTTTTGTATGTCTCCGAGAATCACACGCACCTGACTCGTCGCCTGTTTCGATTGCTCTGCCAGACTCCGAATCTCCTGCGCTACTACCCCGAAGCCTTTGCCTTGTTCGCCTGCTTTTGCCGCCTCGATCGCCGCGTTCACTGCCAACAGGTTCGATTGTTCTGCCAGATCATTCACCGTAGCGATGATCTCGCTAATCGCCTGACTTTGTTCTGACAGTTGCACGATGCTTTCTCCCAATATCCCCATCTGTTGGCGTACCTGATTCACCCCGTCGATTGATTGATCCACCGCTTGTTGTCCACTCCGCGATACGTCGACAGCTTTTTTTGCGGTCTCGGAGACATAACGTGCCTTTTCGCTGGAGAGTTCGGCGGTCTTTTTGACTTCTTCTACCGTCGCCGTAGTTTCGGTTATCGCAGAAGCGGTTTCAGTGGCGCCCGAGGCCACCTGTGTCGTGGTCGCCACGATCTCGCTCGCTGCCGACGCCAGCACATTGGTGCCTTCACGGATCTCCAACGACACCTTTCGAATCACCCGGTTCAAAAACAGAAATATGACTATGCTTAACAGGATCGCGATAGCACCTGTAGCAACAAATCTTTGAACGGACTCATCTGCTTCTTGCCCCGATTTTGTTACTGCAGTTTGTGCCGCTTTATCTGCAATATCGACAAGTTCACCTGCGATCTTTTTCATCTTCTCCTGACGTTCTTCCTGCGTACCGAAAAGAAGTTGTCTTGCCCTGTCGACTTCATGTGTCTTGATTAATGGCAGTATCTGTTTCAACCATGTCTCATGATATTCCTTTCTTATGCTGTCGAATTCCTGCAAGCTCAAAAAAGAGACGGGATCGTTACGATATAGATTACGAAGTTCGATTAAATATCTGTCAATCTCATCAGCCCGCTTGTTAATCTCCAGTTCCAACTCATTCAGTCTGGTCTGGTCAGTAAGCTCCAACATGGACAGAAGGTTCGCCCTGATAGCATTTTGATCGGAACGGATTTCCTTAAGCGCTATTGCGGCGGTAAATTCCGTTTCATACAGGTTCCTCTGCGATAACCGTAATGCAGTGATCGTTTGATAGGCACTAATAACGATAAAAGCAAGAAATAAAATAATCAGCATGAACCCGAACAAAAGTTTCATACGTAAGGCAAGATTATTGAACCATCCCATATACTGTTCCTCCTCTGAATCTTCATTTTTTTTCTGGTTAAACCGTTATAACCAATTCTTGTTAATTTTTTTCACAAGCCTGATTCGTTCACAATTAATGATTTGTCAGACAATAATTTTTCTGCATCTAAAAGTATTACTTGTTCACGAGTAACCCCTTTAAGGTATTCCCGGCGAATACCGGCCAGCGTCGGAAGCGGGGGTTGAATGTCATCGACAACAAGAGTACGGACACCCACAATGGCATCGGCAAGAATGCCAATATCAATATCGTTATATTGAACGACAATAACTTTATTAAGATCACTCAAACCTTTATCAGGCAACTCAAAAAACTTTTTGATATCAATAACGGAGAACACCTGACCACGCACATTAACGATACCGGGTACAAACGGCGGAGTCCCCGGTATCTGCGTCAATGACTTTAATTTCCAGACTTCCTGAAGACAGGAAATTTCAATAGCGTAACTTTCATTTGCCAATCGAAATTCCAGGACATCTATCGTTTCGTCTGCCTTATGCTGTCCTGGCGGTTCCTGTGCAAACTTTCTGGCTCTGGCTTTGAGGATATTGCTGATCTCTTCCGCTGACCGCATTGATCCACTTTCAATTACCGCCTTTGACTCTGCCAGTCTTTCATGAATTTCTGTCCAGTTAATCGCCATATTATTAAGCTGCCTCCTGCCGCAGAGTTAACTCGATAATTTCCCTGAGACGTCTGGCTGTCATCCCATCAGATTCCGGTAACACATCTTCAGCTTGATAATTATCCAGTAATGCCCGTGCGTTTTCGAAATGCCGGATGGACTCTTCCACTTTACCTTGAGTCTTGAAATGATTAGCCAGAACAAAATGAGCCAGTAGCCGTTCAGGTTCGAGATATAAGGTCCGTTTTAATGAGGCAATTGCTTCGTCGATCAGTCCCAGTTCATGTTGAACAGTTGCGAGTAGATAATAACAACCGGCGTTAAGTTTATTAATGCGGATAGCCTTGTTGCACCATTCATCAGCCTGCACAAGTTGTCCCTGGTTTGCCAGACAGCGCGCAAGTAATTCTATCGCGCGAATGTCTTCCGGATCTTCTGACACTATCGTTATTAATTTTTCCGTCGCTTCAGCGTATTGCCCTGCATGAAATAACGCGCCGGCTTCGTCGTAGGGATCGTTTTCAGCCGTAGCTGCTGCTAGCGGAATAAACGCTTTTTCTTCCGGCTCGGGGTTTGGAAGTATTAATGCTGCGCCCTGCTCTTCAAACAAGGATACGTCGGTCTTATCAATCTGCGATCCTGTATCCACAAAATCAAATGAAAACTCATGTTCATTAACAGGGACATCTTTCTTATCATTATTCGACTTTCTATAAAAGGTGTACCTTTCCAGGTTTACCGGTTTGAATTCAGAAAAATAAACGTTTGATGTTTCTACCGAACTGACATTCAACCAACCTTCCTCTACGAGACAGTGCCGCAGCTTTTCAGCAACACGTTTTACCCTCTTTGGTTCGAAATACATCAATACATTACGACAAAAGATTAAGTCCATTGCGTTTGTACCATTTGTTAACGATGGGTAGGTATCTTCGGCAAGGTTATGATAGGAAAAATTCACCATCTGCTTAATCCTGGGTATGATTTGGAAATGGCCGCTTGATACAGTATTGAAATAGTCATGTTTCACCCTCTCCGGGACACCGCGGAACGACCATTTCGAATATAAACCGTTGCTTGCTTTTTGCAGGAAAAGCGGATTAATGTCCGTTGCCAGAATAGATATGTTCCAGTCATTAATATCAGGCAGGTATTTATCCAGCAAGATAGCGATGGTGTACGGTTCTTCTCCCGTTGCACAGCCGGCACTCCATATCCTCAAATGTTGATCGTTACCGCGTCGTTCGCGGACAATGTCTGCAAGAATATATTTCTCAATGACCTTAAAATTTCGAGGCTCACGAAAGAAATAAGTTTCTCCAACAGTTAAATAACTCGCCAGGATTTCAAGATCTGTTTTTGTCAGTGCGGAAGATAACAAGCCGTTCATGCAGGATTGTACGTCCTTGAATCCAAGTTCTTCTGTTGCAGCATCGATTCCACGTTGCATATCCTTCCAGTGTTCTCTGGAAAAATAGAGCCCTGTCTTTTCAGCAAGCAACTGGCTTAATTCTGAAAGCATTATTTCAGGCTCATGAGGCAACATGCTTGCCCCCGGTCTTTGACGCGACATTATTCAGCGCCAGATCAAGTGAGTGTATTTCATCCAGCGACAGAAATTTATCAAGATCATGAATCAACACCATACCGTCTTCCAGTTTTACCACTCCGTCGATATAGTCCAGTCCCGGCGCAATTTTTTCTGCCTGCACCTGGTCTTGTGTTGAATATTCAATTGTGCCGTTAACTTTATCCGCAATAATAACAACGGCACGATCATGAGTATTGGCAATAATAAATTGATCGGTATCTGTTAATTCCTGCTTTGGTAATTTAAATCGTTTACGAACATCGACAACCGGAATGATCTGTCCCTGTACATTAATGACACCGATAATAATATCCGGTGCCTTTGGCAAGGCGGTAATTTCAACCGCAGGAATGACTCGAACAACAGCAGTTAAATAAAGCGCATAAAATTGATCATCCAGAGCAAAAACTACAAGCTGTAGTTCAGACTGCATGATTATTTCTCCCGATACTGAAAAAACAGAATAACTCTGGCAGGCGTAACAAACAGGGTAATGAGACAAAAGATACCGCTACACCGAAGCCGACAGGCTCGATATGGTGATGAGAATAACTTGAGAGATGCTTTCTTCTATGTAAAAAAACCTCTCTCAAAAAACAATATGTAATATTGCTTTTCATGCATAGTCCTTTTTTTTATTGTTCATTTATTAGTACCAACATCCTTTACTATGGTATGAAACAAATAAAAATAACAAGTTCCTGTTTCTCTATAAATATTACTATAGTTTCTTTACAAAACAAGTTTTTACCAAAAGGAATACTGTGTTTACTAGAGGGAAAGAATGTAAGACAAGGAAAAGTATAGTGTTTATAAATAACTATTTTGAAAATGCATATTTGTAATGTTGCGTATACATTAAATTTATTTTCAATACAGGGAGGTATTCACAGCGTGTCATGAAAAAACGACACCCGTTCATGTTCCTGATTAGCCTGCTCTTTCAAATACCCTTGGTACCTATACCCAAGATACTCGGGATATCTGAAAATATATTTTAGGGAATAGTAAAAATATTTACGGGACAGCAGTGATTTATTTTAGATGTTCAAGTAAACACCATCTTGTTGAGTTAAGTAAATGTTCTAATCACATACTTTATATAAAGTATATCAATAGCTGATTTTCACTTTGGAATTTATTCCTGATATTTATCATTTCTGTTTGATAGCTACGCTCTATCAATGCTTGCATTAAATGAAGTGAAAAAAATGAAGATTATTATTTAGCTGGATTCAAATTTAACAGAAAATAGTTTTCTTTATTTCTATGTAGACACTATCCATAGTAATAAGTCCGACAGTATATTTAGTGCTATCCAAGACTAGCATATCGATTTTATAGGTGCGATATATGGCGGGGTTATTCCCGTGTTGCTTTGCCAAGTTATGCAATATTGATAGCGGAAAACGGACACGACTGCATGGATGCAGGAGGTAGAACGAATCAGGAGACAGAGTCGAGGACGTCCGTTTTAGTGCATTGGGTCAGGACGTCCCTATGCACGACGCGTAATCAATATTGCATAACTTGGGAAGCCGTAGGCCAAAGCATCAGGGAAAAGATTTTTTGCTTACTTTTTCATCTGAAAAAGTGAGTCGCCGTTAAAGGCGAAACGATTCTTGAAAGGAATAATGAATTTATTATTTGACTGGATGCCGGCCTACGCCGGCATGACGGTTTTTGTGCCTTTTATAATAACATTAGCGAAAAACATTTTACGCCTTCGTACGCAGATGTGTAGAAGAGATAGCCTACTTCACTGTAGGCGTTCACGGGAATGACGAAGGCTACCCAGCTAATGCCGATAAACAAATCGCCATTAATGCATTCGGCGCTAACCCCAATAACAGGATCAACAATCCATTAATACTTAATACCATTCGCATTTGTTTTGATGCTTTAACCGCGGTCATCGAATCGGCTTTATCAAAATACATCAACTTAACAATTCGTAAATAGTAGTAAGCACCTATGATTGAAAAGACAACGGCAACAGCGGCCAGTGTCACAAAGCCGGATGAAACCAGTTCTTTTAAGACAAACCATTTTGCCCAGAAGCCGAGGAATGGCGGAACACCTGCCATAGAGAACATCAGGCACAACATAATGAAGGCAAACCAGGGACTGCGTTCTGACAGGCCTTTAAAGTCTTCCAGCATTTCTGCTTCAAAACCATTGCGACTCAATAAAATGACCATACCAAACGCACCCATGCTCATTAACGCATAGCTGATAATATAAAACATCGAACCGGAAAAGCCCGCGCCTGTTCCGGCAATAAGACCGAGGAATAAAAATCCGACATGAGCAATGGTTGAATAAGCCAACATACGTTTGATATTTGTCTGGGCTATAGCAATCACATTACCGACACCCATTGATAGCACGGCAAGTATCATCAGGATTGACTGCCAGTCCGCAATTAATGGCAATAAACCATCAACCAGTATTCGCATTGCCATAGCAAAGGCAGCAAGTTTTGGTGCGGTACTGATAAATAAAGTCACTGAGGTTGGTGCACCTTGATAAACATCCGGCACCCACATATGAAACGGTGCTGCACCTAATTTGAATGCTATACCAATAATCATAAAGATCATGCCAAAAACAAGATAGGAACGATTGATAGAAGGATCACTGGTAATCGTTTCAGCAATACTGGCTAACTGTAAATGACCGGTTAAACCATAGATCATTGATATGCCATACAACAACATGCCTGATGCCAACGCACCCAGAATAAAATATTTCATTGCTGCTTCAGAGGCAGATTCAGAATCACGTTGCATGGCGACCATGGCATATAAAGAAAGTGATAATAATTCCAGACCAAGATACACAGATAAAAGACTGGCTGCAGACGCCATGACCATCATGCCGAGCACGGCAAACAGCCCCAGTACAAAATATTCACCTTTTATTGACTTATGTTCTTTCAGGTATTCATGTGAATAAAGAAAAACAACAAAGGTGATACCACAGATAAATGCCTTGAGTGTTGTACTCATGGCATCACTGACAAAACCATTGTTAAACGCGATAACCGCATCAGTTGGAGAAGCATTCAATACTAATGCCAGCGTAATCAATAAAGTCGCTTGCGTAATCCAGTAAGTAAACATATGCAGCGGGTCTTTACTAAAGGCATCGACAAGCAACACGACACACGCCAAAGCAAACAAGGTAATTTCGGGTAACGCTATTATTAAATCGGCATTCATAAGATCTTACTCTGCAAGACGTGTTCAATCAGTTGTTCTACCGTGGCATGCATGACATCAAAAACAGGCGCCGGCCATACGCCAAAAGTAATAACGACAATAGCTAACATAAACAGAATAAAAGCTTCTCTACTATTAATATCCTTTAACTCGGCAACGTCTTCTTTTGTAACATCACCAAAGATCACACGTTTATACATCCACAAACTATAAGCTGCACCGAGTATCAATGTTAACGCGGCAGTAAATGCAATCCAGAAACTTGCTTTAAAACTACTCAATATGACCAGAAATTCACCGACAAAACCGGATGTGCCGGGTAAACCTGAATTCGCCATAACAAATAACATCATAAACGCGGCGAAGTACGGCATGCTATTTACCACACCACCATAATCTTTAATCATGCGACTATGTAAACGGTCGTACATGACACCAACACAAAGGAACATTGCTGCTGAAATAAAGCCATGTGAAATCATCTG
>Ga0214472_10003302_pt1 | contig 17095 bp, 24 predicted proteins | sample RVTome_6_FD_207662 | JGI IMG/M metagenome (GOLD analysis project Ga0214472, IMG submission 207662) | Soil microbial communities from uranium-contaminated site in the Upper Colorado River Basin, Wyoming, United States - RVT140D175 | ecosystem: Environmental > Terrestrial > Soil > Contaminated >... | reverse complement strand
CTTCGACAACCCGCAACACGTCCAACGAACGCTGATGACGCGCCAGCGCTTTGCTGAAACCCGTGACGCCCGGCACCAAGAGCCGCGCCAGCGGGACGATTTCCCGGTCGGCGCTGGCCTCGTCCATTTGCCGCATGGCGCTCTCCATCTGGTCGCGGACTTGCCAGTACGGCAAATAAAGCCATTTTTGCACGTCGTCCCGCAGTTCCCGATACGTTTCGATCGTATAGATCAACAGCACCTTGGCGACCGGCATCGCCTCCACTTCGGCGGCGTCGCGTCCCTGGTCAATGAGGAACTGTTTCGCCCGTGGGTATCCCTTGATGCCCGCCGCGGTCGCGCCCAACCGTGATTGCCATATCTCGGATTCACCGCTCCACCGGCCGGCGCTTAACATGAACTCATCAAACCGTGTACGCCAGGCCGCCGCTGAAATATTCTCAGCGTGCGGATCGCGCCACCAGGAGTAGGTCAGTTCCAGGGAGAAGCGTTCGAATTCCATACCCGGCCGGGCGTCGATCCAGCCGTCGCCCAGACTGGTGACGGCCCAATACAGGTTGGGGGCGCCGGGCTGCTGGATCAGTTCCAACAGGCACTCTGTCATGGTGTCTGAGATGGCGATGCCGACCAGATGATTGACGAGCGTCGGTCCCTCGCCGGTGTGTTTTGCCAACGCGTAGCCCGTTTGGATCGTCGCCAGCGCCGCGTCGAATTCGCCGTCGGAAATCTGCAGTCGGGCCTCCAGCGCCAGCAATCTGCCGGCATTGCGCATGGGCTGCAACTCAGGCAAGTGAATTGAAATCGACTCCTCCTCACCCAACGGCAACTGCCAGTCGCAATGCCGCATTCGGCTGGCTCGGCGGATTTGCCGAAGCTGATAGGCGTACGCGTTTAACTGAGAGCGAGCCTCGTCGCGCGGGAACTCGCCAGTGGGCGCTTCGATCCACTCATACAGTTTCTCAAACTCGGTGTCGGCCGGCTGGCCGTCAAAGGCCGCGATCCACTGGTTATAGATCACCGCCGCATTGCCCGGCCGGCGCTCGAGCATTGTCGGCAAAAGCTGGTACTTCAGGGCTGGCGTCGGTTCGGCGGCCGGGTGCAATACCAATTTGATCGTGGGCGGCTCGACGGTGGCGCTTGCAACCGGCGACTCATCGCCCAACGTTTGCGCCGCGCCGTCAACGGCGATCAGGCCGATCACCAGCGCGATGACGACGAAAGCCTGGCAATCAAATCGGTTCATCAGTGGCCTCTTAATGGCTGTTAAACAATCGTAGAACTCAACTTCCCATCCAACTCATGCGCAATTGTTGGTAGCTGGGGACACTTGCTGGCTCTTTTTGGGCGTTGACGTCAGTAGTCGATGTCCACTCGTCCAGCCCGAAGGCCAACACGCGATCTCGCAAATACAGGTACGCCGCACCGTCGCGCTGGGCTCTGAGCGCATTTCGCAACCGCCAGGCGACGGCGGGAGAGACTGCCGGCTCAGCGACGTCCCCCTTCTGGCCTGAATTTTTGTCGACTTCGATCGCTTTCGGCGGCACATCGGCGCTGGCGGTGTCCGCGCGCTTAACGTCTTCAGCGGGACGTTGGTTTTCAACGGTAGCCATCTGCGGACGCTGTTGAGCCAGGAGCATGACTAACAGCGTGGCGGCCACGGCGGTCATCGCGCCGAAAGCGGACGGCCAGCCCCAGCGAGTTCGTCTACGGGCGTTTTCCGCCCCGCCGGAGACCGACGCCTGGCCCGCCAGGAAGAGGATTTGATCGCGGTTCCATCCTTCGGCATGAGGAACCAATCGGGCGAGCGCCGTTTCCAGCGGACTCAGATCTTCGGTCGTGCGTTTGTAGTCGGACATTCGACTCCCAGCCTTTCTCGCAGCGCCGCCAACCCGGCTTGATAACGGCGATGGGCCGTGCTGGACGACGTGCCGCCCAGCGCGGCGATTTCTTCAAACGACAAGCCGCCCCACAGCCGGGCGACGATGGTCTCACGTTGTTCGACCGGCAGGCCGCGCAGCGAGTCGGTGACCTCCAGCGCGTCGAGCCGCGTCTCGTCCGACGCGACGAACCACGCCGCGGACTCCTCGGCCGCCGCCCGCTCATGTCGTTGTCGCCGTCCATGGGCCCGCGCCGCCGTGATCGCGCCGTTGCGCACCACGCGGTACAGCCAGGCCACGGGGTTGTCGGGCACATCGGGCTGACGGGCCAGCTTGAGAAACGCCTCTTGGACAACGTCTTCGGGGGCCTCGCACCACCCGCGGGCGTAAAGCACCAGCGCGCGGCCGTGGTCATCCAGCAGCCGGCCCAGCAGTTCGGCGCCCGTCGGTCTCATCAACGCCCCCGCCTCGACAACCGCCCCGGTCTATAGAAGAAGACCCCGCCCGCGGTCCATTATCCCAGAAAATTTGGGCGACGTGTTGACTACTTGAGGTCGCACGCCGGGGCGGAAAGGAAGGGCTCACGCCGGGGCGGCAAGGAAGGGCTCACGCAGAGGCGGAAAGGAAGGGCTCACGCAGAGGGCGCGGAGGCGCAGAGATTGGGAGTGGCGGTGACGGTCGAGGGTCGAGGGACAAGGGTCAAGGGTCGAGGGTCGAGGGTCAGGGGTAATGGGAGTGGATCAAACCGCGTCAGCGCGTTCCCGTCTACCGACTACCTTCTACCGACTACCTTCTACCGACTACCTTCTACCGACTATTTTCTAACTTCTACCTTCTACCCGGCTACCTGCCACGTCATTCCGGCCGCCGGGCCTCGATCGAGAGGCTGGTGACATAGTCGGCCGGCGTGAAGTCGGCCGGCAAGGCGGCGGTGATTTTGGCGTACAACGGGTCCTTACCCACGCTGAGGGCGTCCATGTAATCGAACTGCGGCGTGAGCTGAATGTCGATCAGCCCGGCGTCCAGCAACATCCGCTCGGTTTCCGCAACCAGCGCCGCGCCGGCTACGCAGCCGATCAGGGCCTCCACCATGTTTGCCACTTCAACTGGCAAGGGCTTGAGTAGCGCCATGTCCGACACCGCCACGCGGCCGCCGGGACGCAACACGCGGGCGATCTCACGCCACACCTGAGGTTTGTCGGGAGACAAGTTGATGACGCAATTGGAGATCACCACGTCCACGCTGGCGTCGGCCACGGGCAGGTGCTCGATCTCGCCCAGCCGGAATTCCACGTTGTCCAGCCCCGTCCGCTGGCGATACGCAGCCACGTTGCCGCGGGCTTTGGAGAGCATGTCGGACGTCATATCGACGCCGATCACGCGCCCCTGGGGACCCACCTTCGGCCCGGCCAGAAAGACATCGAATCCGCCGCCGGCGCCCAAGTCCAACACCACCTGCCCCGGCTGCAACCGGGCGATCGCCGCCGGATTGCCGCACGAGAGACCCATGTTGGCGCCGTCGGGCAGCAGGGTCAATTCGTCTTTGGAATATCCGATTTTCTCGGCCAATTCATCGACGCACATCGAACTGCCCCCGCAACAGCCGCCGGCCGCCTCGACCAGCGGCAGCGCCGAACCGCTGCCGGCGATCTTCCCGTAACCGTCGCGAACCTGCGAGCGAATCTTTTCCTGGGCCTCTTGGGTCATGCGTGGTTCTCCAGTGCCTGGGGCAATGTTTCTACAAATGATTTGATCTCATCGCGGATGCGGCGATAGTGTACAAGCGCTTCCTCCGTCGTGGCCGCGCCGGCCGCTAATTTCGGAGGATCTTCAAACCCGTGGTGAATCACCTTGGTTCGGCCGGGAAACACCGGACACGCTTCGTGGGCATGCCCGCAGACGGTCACGACGTAATCGAAGTTGACGTCGGCCAATTCGTCCACGTGTTTCGACGTCTGGCCGGAGATATCGACCCCGGCTTCGGCCATCACGGCGGCCGCCTTCTGGCTTACTCCGGCCGGCGCGACGCCGGCCGAATAGGCCTCAAACTGCTGGCCTCGCAAGTGACGCGCCCAGCCTTCGGCCATCTGGCTGCGGCAGGCGTTGCCGGTGCAGAGAAAAAGGATTTTCATCACGGCGGCAACGTGTCCTCTGAACTTTGTGGCATCGAATCCTCCAACTGTCTAGCCTCCTCGGCGGCCTGCTGAGCGCGCCGTTCGGCTCGGACCGCATTTTCTTGGACCTGAATCACTTGCCGCTGAGTGGACACGAACATCAGTCCGACGCCGGCGCAGGCCAGCAATCCGAACAGTGCCGCGGCCACCACCGCGACCACGATCAACCACGTTGTCTGCTTGTTCTTCGTCGCAGTGCCATGTTCAGCCGGCGCGTGATAAGGGTTCTCCGGCGGGACATAGCCAGCCGCCGTCGACGCCCCGTGCGCCGCGGATTCAGCGTTTGGATGACCCACGCCGGGCGAACGCGGGCGCAATAGCAATATCACGCCGACTCCAACAGCCGCGGCGACGGCCAGCAGCGCTACCGCGGCCAGCACGAGCAAAATCAACATCCAAGACATCTCTATGTCACCTCTTCGGCGTGACGCAATCAGTCCCGTCGCAAACGCCGCTCCGGCCGGTTCACGGTAAACGAATCAACGATCCAGTTTATCGCCTTACCGCGCGGAAACCAACGCCACAGTCCGGGCGTCGACGCCTATAATTGTTATCCTACCCACATACCATCCGGACGCCGAACAAGACGTTGCCGCGTCCGGCGTGCCGTAGACAATGGCGTGAAGGAGATGACATTGGCGGAACGCAAAATAGATCAATCAATTGATCCCATCTGTGGGATGACGGTCGATCCGGCTTCGGCGATACGCGCCGAGCGTGACGGGCAGACCTACTATTTCTGTAGCGAACATTGCCGGACAAAATTTCTGGATCACGGAATTCCATCCGATTCCGATTCGGCTGCCACAGAGGCCGCCGCGGACAACGAAAAGTCATGTTGCCACGGCGAGGCGGCGGCCGCGGTCAAGGCGCGACCCGGTTCGGCCGACGGCGGGCGCTATGTCTGCCCAATGTGTTCGGACGTCGAAGCCGACGCGCCCGGGGACTGCCCGAAGTGCGGCATGGCGCTGGAGCCGGCGATGCCAGCGGGCAGGCCGGGTGGCTCAAAAACAATTTACACCTGTCCGATGCATCCGGAGATCGAGCAAGACGGTCCGGGCGACTGCCCCAAGTGCGGCATGGCGCTGGAACCCAAAACGGTCGCCGCCGGCGACGCCGATGAGGAACCCGACCGTGAATTGATCGACATGACGCGACGCTTCTGGATCGGCCTGGCGTTGGGGCTGCCCGTGCTCGTGCTGGCGATGGCGCCGATGGTCGGCATTCCCTTGCACGAATGGATCTCCCCCCGCGTGTCTCAGTGGGGGCAACTCATGCTGGCGACTCCGATAGTGCTGTGGTGCGGCTGGCCGTTTTTTGTCCGCGGCTTCAAGAGTATCGTCAATCGAAATTTGAACATGTTCACGTTGATCGCGTTGGGCGTGGCCGCCGCATATCTTTATAGCGCGGCCGCCGTGATATTGGACGTGCTGACGCCGGGGCTGTTTCCGGATTCCTTTCGCGAGCAGGACACGGGACTGATCGGCGTCTACTTCGAAGCCGCGGCAATGATCGTCGTGTTGGTGTTGCTGGGCCAGGTGATGGAATTACGCGCCCGTCGCCGCACGGGCGGGGCCATCCGCGAACTGCTGTCGCTCGCTCCGCCTACGGCGCGAGTGGTCGAAGATGGGCAGGAGCGCGAAGTGCCGCTGGAATCGCTGCGCGCGGGTCAACTGTTGCGCGTCCGCCCCGGCGAAAAGATACCGGTCGACGGGCGCGTCGAAGAGGGGCACAGCAGCGTCGATGAAGCGATGATCACCGGCGAGCCGGTTCCGGTCGAAAAACACGCCGGAGAGGCCGTCATCGGCGGCACGGTGAACGGGACCGGTTCGCTGTTGATTCGGGCCGAGCAAGTCGGTTCCGATACGGTCCTGGCCCGCATCATCGAAATGGTCGCCAACGCTCAGCGCAGCCGGGCGCCGATCCAGCGCGTGGCCGATCTGGCGGCGGCCTACTTTGTGCCGGCGGTGGTCGCGGTCGCCGCGATCACGTTCGTCGCCTGGCTGGCCTTCGGTCCCGAACCGGCGTTGGCGTTTGCCTTGATCAACAGCGTGGCCGTGCTGATCGTGGCCTGCCCTTGCGCGCTTGGTTTGGCGACGCCCATGTCGATCATGGTCGGCGTGGGCCGCGCCGCGCGCGAAGGCGTACTGTTTAAAGACGCCGCGGCGTTGGAAATGCTACGCAACGCCGACATCCTGGTCGTCGACAAGACGGGAACGCTGACCGAAGGCCGCCCCAGATTGACCGATCTGCACGCGACTTCCGGCACCACCGAAGACCAGTTGATCGCACTGGCCGCCGCCGTCGAAGCGGCCAGCGAACACCCGTTGGCCCGGGCGATCGTGGATGGCGCCCAGGAACGAAATATCACGTTGTCATCGGTTGCGGATTTCGGCTCGGTGACCGGTGGCGGCGTGCAGGGTCGGGTGAATGATCGAGACATTCTCGTGGGAAAACCAGAGTTGCTGATCCAGCGCGAAGTGCAGGGTGTCGAAGCGCTGAAATCCACGGCGGACACATTTCGCGCGGAGGGGAAGACCGTGATGTTCGTGGCCGCCGACGGGCGCGCCATTGGTCTCCTGGCGGTCGCCGATCCCATCAAGGAATCCGCCGCAGAGGCAGTGCAGGCGTTGCGCGCCGCGGGCATCGAGCTGTTCATGATGACCGGCGACCACCAGGCGACGGCCGAAGTGGTGGCGAAAAAACTGGGCATCGACCGCTTCGAGGCGGGCGTCAGCCCGCAGGAAAAACACGATCGCGTGAAACAACTGCACGACAGCGGCCGCACGGTCGCCATGGCCGGCGACGGCATCAACGACGCCCCGGCGCTGGCGGCAGCCGACATCGGCATCGCGATGGGAACGGGGACCGACGTGGCAATCGAAAGCGCCGACGTGACCTTGGTCAAGGGCGATCTGCGTGGCATCCAGCGTGCCGTGCGGCTGAGCCAGGTGGTGATGCGCAACATCCGGCAAAACTTGTTCTTCGCCTTTGTCTATAATTCGCTTGGTGTACCCATCGCTGCGGGCGTGTTGGTGCCGTTTCTCGGGTTGGCCTGGCTGCTGAACCCGATGATCGCCGCGGCGGCGATGAGTTTCAGCAGTGTGTCGGTCATCACCAACGCGCTGCGCCTGCGCACAGCGTCCGTATAGCCCACTGTCGGCCGCCATTCTGTACGCAACCGGAAGCCTGGAGCCGAATTCGGCCGGCAACAGCCGCGCTGGGCGGTCGAAATCGGTCGTTTTGATCGCGGCGGCTCGGCATCGGCCGTTCGACCCGTCCGGTATACACGGACCGTCATTTGGGGTATAAAGCAGGTAGCTTGGTTTGCCGAACGATCGCGTATTCGACGCCGGTGCAGATAATGCCGGCCCGCCGGAAGCCCTTTCGTCCGACCCGCCGGGTGGGCCACATGGTGGGCCCCTTTCTCTTCGGCCCGGGAAAGTGAAACTTCGGGCTGCCATTCTCTCGGCAGGAGACCATCGGTGGGCAAGAAGTTGTATTGCGGAAACCTGAGCTACGACGTGTCCAGTTCGGACCTGGAACAGTTGTTCTCGCAATTCGGTTCCGTGGAAAGCGCTCAGGTAATCACCGACCGTGACACCGGGCAGAGCAAGGGGTTCGGCTTCGTGGAAATGTCTACAGAAGCCGAAGCGCAGGCGGCGATCACCGGGCTGAACGAGACCGAACAACAGGGCCGCGCCCTGACGGTCAACGAGGCCAAACCGCGTGAGGATCGCGGCGGCGGAGGACGCGGCGGCTACGGCGGCGGCGGACGAGGCCGTGGCGGTGGCGGTGGCGGCCGCGGCGGCGGCGGCGGCGGACGAGGAGATCGCGGTCGCCGGTATTAATCCGCGTGCGACCCGGCGTGCTCGACGGACAAGCGCCAACGAGATTTATTGGTCGGGTGTTCCCGGCGCGCCGGATTCGTCCGGTGCGTGGGCTGCGGCGCGCATCGACTGCAACGTTCAATAACCAAAAGGAACCCCGTGGCAAAGAATCAAAATACCTTCGAGAAGCGACGCCGCGAAATGGACAAGAAACGCAAGCAACAAGAAAAGCGGGAACTACGCCGCAAAAGAAAAGCAGAAGCCAGCCAAGAGTCAGAGTCCAGTCCGCTGCCCGCGGCGCCGGATGCGGGGCCGACCGAAGAAATCTGAACGGGCTGTCGGCTTGCCGGATCGTTTCTCGAACTTCGATTCACCTCAGCAATCAGGACCGACTTCATGCTCCAGACCATTGTGTTGACAACATCCGAACAGCGAGTCATGCGCACTTTTCGACAGTTCCTGATGAATCCAGGCCAGATGCTCTGCTTCTCAGGCCCCAATCTGAAGCAACACAAAGCGGCTTTGGAACAAATGACCGACAAGGATCTGCTGATCAAAGAAAAGTTCAACGGCGCTTATTCCCTCACCCCCGCCGGCTTCGCCGCCATGAACGACTGCGCGTAGGGGAACGAGTGCAGATTGCACTTTTCAGGCTTGCCTGCCAGTGACCTGCCTCTTCACGGCCTGTTTTGCTTTGCCAGCGTCAATTTGACCTGGAGTTGCCGAAGCATCACGTAAGGCGGTATGCAGTCGACATCGAATTCTGCCGCCACGTCCGGCAGCTTGATGATTGATTTGGAGTCTGGTGAGGAAACCTCGTACGTCACCAACACGTATCCCTTATCGTTCGCGAATGCTACGAGCCAGGGATCCGCGCCGCTGGCAAACTTTTGTTTGGCGGCGACTGAATATTGGTTATTGTCTTGTACGAATTGCATCACTTTTGCGTACGCGGCCTGGAGAGTTACGTCAATGACGGCCTCGAAAAAGGCGTCCGGGACGTCATGCTTGATCCAGTTTGCCAAGGCGTCTTTTCCTTTTGCCAACTCCTTCCGAATGGGCGTAATGCTGCACACGCGCTTCTGCCGGAATCCACGCAAAAGTGCATCCCAATAGCCGGGACAGAAATCGAACGCATAGTGCTCTCGCTTTGATCGAATAAAACTATCTGCGTCGAGCAAATATCCCGTTGGCGCGCTCATCTTCCGCCCTTCTGTTGCAGAAGCTGAGCGTACTTGTCGAACGTGGCACCATACAGCCGAGTCAGGTCGTACGCATCTGTATACGAGAGGCGTCCTTCTTCCGCAGCCGCAATTACCGCCATGCCAAAACGACGTCCTAATCTCGTATTTTGGTTTAGCCAAAAATCACCGCCAGATCGAACTTTTTCCTGTTTTTTTGCCTCTGTATTCATGTAATCGTGATAGAAACGAAAAAAGTCCGTCTGAGAAATCAGGCCAGAATCTTTGGCACGCCGTGCTATCACAATCGGACTTACCTTGAATCGGCGCGCCAGCCGCGTAAAGTCAACGTCCGAGGGAGTAGCCGGACAGGCCGCCTCCAATTTCGCAGCAGGAACAAGAAATTCGGCTGCGACAGCGTTGCAGTAATTCTCTACTCTGAAATCCGCCGGACGTGTGGCCTCCAAATCAAACAGTGCACTCTGCCCGACCCAAACATGGGCCAATTCGTGAGCGATTGTGAAAATTTGTGCCGCTTTATAATCAGAACCGTTTACGAATATCAGGGGAACGAAAGGGTCGATGAGTACGAAACCTTGAAATTCATCTGGGTCGAGCGCGCGACGAGTGTTATTCCCGACGATTCCATTGATAAAAATAAGGATGCCGGCCCTCTCAATTTGTTCACGCAGGAACCGCAACGCGCTTTCCCAGTTTTTTTGCAGCTCCGCCCAGTCATCTTTCAAACCCAACGATTCTCTCATCCGTCGTGAAAGTGGTTGAATCTTTTGGCCGATGCTCGCAGAGCCTACAAACGGCAATTCCGTATGTCCTTCGTCAATAAGATACTCTCGCATCCAATCCTGCCGACGCTGCATTTCAAAGATAGTTTCGATGAGATTGGGGCTCGGTCGTCGTACGGTTCCACTGCTCCTCGTGCGATAATCAGGAATTGGGAGCTTTTCGTCCGGCGGTTTTTGCAGGAATAAATAGCCAAAGGGCACCATCGCTTTCCGGGCGAATTGCTCTAGCTGATTGAGTGTCGGTTTTGCCTCGCCGTCCAGCCATTTCCCGACTGCACCTGAGTATTCGTCCACAGGCAAACCGGAACGACTAATCGCCCAGCGCAATAGTTCAGGATTTATATCAATGTAATTTGGCATCGCTTCTAAATCGGCCTACCAGTGTGCCACGATTCGCTCCAAGTGCCCGAATTCGGTGCCAATAAGTTCCAATGTAATCGATTTACCGGCCGGGCGTCGTTTTCCAAGAATAATTGCAACGATCCTCGGCACAACGCATTTCATTTCAGGAGGTTGCAGCCCAATCCGCAATCCATTGGGAACGTCACCCGAAATCGAAATTACGCCGTTCGTTCCAATGCGAGAGCACAAGATTAAAGATCCGCATTTGATTTCATCGGCTCAACGACGGTGTTTCTTGTACCGGTTGAATCAACCCGAATCGCAGCGTCACAGTACTGCGGTGCCCGGTTTTACTGTCCAAATTAAACCGGGGATTCGCTTTTATTCACATGGGCCACGCTCAACAGACACGCAAGTGGGAGCCGCATGGAGAAATCGCCCATGCGCCATGCGGAACCGGTCCTTGACGCGCCGACGCGGGGAATGACAATCGGGAGATAGGACGAGATTACGAATTGTCGAATACAGCCGCATAATACCGCAGGCGCCGGCTACGAGTTTGCAACTTGACGGGAAGCCAACACATGACGACGATCAGCCAGGTTCCCGACGCGGCCGGCAGATTCGGGCAGTTCGGCGGGCGCTACGTGCCGGAGACGCTCTCCAGGGCATTGGACGAACTGACCGCCGCGTATGCCGAGGCGAAGCAGGACGCGCAGTTTCAGGAGACGCTGGACGAGTTGTTGCGCAACTACGTCGGCCGCCCCTCGCCGTTGTACCACGCCCGGCGCTTGAGCGAGCAATGCGGCGGGGCGCAGATTTATCTGAAACGCGAAGACCTCAACCACACCGGCGCCCATAAGATCAACAACACGCTGGGACAGGCGCTGTTGACCCTGCGGATGGGCAAACGCCGGGTAATCGCCGAAACCGGCGCGGGGCAGCACGGCGTGGCCACGGCCACCGCCTGCGCGCATTTCGGTTTGCCGTGCGTCGTCTACATGGGCGAGGAGGACATCCGCCGCCAGCGGCCCAACGTGTTCAGCATGAAGCTGCTGGGCGCCGAAGTGCGCCCGGTCACCAGCGGCTCGCGCACGCTGCGCGACGCGATCAACGACGCCATGCGCGACTGGATGAGTTCGGTCGAGGACACGCACTACATTCTCGGTTCGGTCGTCGGACCTTGTCCTTTTCCCCAGATCGTGCGCGATTTCCAATCGGTCATTGGCCGCGAGACGATCGAGCAATGCCAAGATCGACTCGGCCGACTACCCAACCTCGTCGTTGCCTGCGTGGGCGGCGGCAGCAACGCGGCCGGCATGTTCTACCCCTTGGTGGATCACGCCGACGTCGAGTTGGTCGGCGTCGAAGCCGGGGGGCGCTCCGCTCAAGCGGGCGAGCACGCCTCGCCGCTATCTTACGGCCGCCCCGGCGTGCTGCACGGCAGCTTCAGTTACGTAATGCAGGACGACGACGGGCAGACCTGCGACGTCCACTCCATCTCCGCTGGGCTGGATTATCCGGGAGTCGGCCCCGAGCACAGCTACTGGAAGGACACCGGCCGGGTCCGCTATATCAACTGCCGCGATGAAGACGCCTTGACGGCGTTCGACCGGCTGGCCAAAGCCGAAGGCATTCTGCCTGCATTGGAAAGCGCACATGCCGTCGCCCAGGCCATCGAACTGGCCGCTTGTCGCCCGAAAGATGATACCATCGTCGTGTGCCTGTCGGGCCGCGGCGACAAAGACGCTTACGAAATCGCCCGCTTGCGGGGCGAGACCCTGCAGTGGATTTAGGAACAGCCCCGCATGTCGGCCATCGACGCCCTGTTTGAACACCTGCGGTCGTCACGGCGCAAGGCCTTTATGCCGTTTGTGACCGCGGGCGATCCGGACCTGGAGTTCACCGTCGAGGTGGTGCGCGAACTGGTCGACCGCGGCAGCCACTTGTGCGAACTGGGGATTCCTTATAGCGATCCGATCGCCGACGGACCGGTGATTCAAGCATCCTACACCAGGGCCCTGGCCAACCGCGTCCGACTGGCCGACGTCTTCCAGACCGCCGCAAAAATCACGTCGCAAGTCGTAGCGCCAATCGTCACGATGGTCAGCTACGCGATTGTCTACCGGCACGGACTTGAGCGCTACGTAGAGGAAGCCCGTCAGGCCGGCGTCAGCGGTGCGATCGTCCCAGACCTGCCGGTGGAGGAAGCGGCCGATTTGGCCGCCATCTGTGGGCGGCAAGATTTCAGCTTGATCCAGTTGGTCACACCGACCACACCGCGTGAGCGGGCGATTAGGATCGCCGAGTTATCGACGGGTTTCATCTACTACGTTTCCGTCGCCGGCATCACGGGCGAGAGGAACGAACTGCCACCAGACCTGGTCGACAACGTCGCCTGGCTTCGCGAGCGGACGCCGCTGCCGATCTGCATCGGTTTCGGCATCAGCCGCGCGGAGCACGTCCGCACGTTGGCAGACGTGGCCGACGGGCTGATCGTTGGGTCGGCCATCGTCCGACGGATCGCCACGGCCGGTGACAAGCCTCGCCAGCAGGCAGTGCGCGAAGTCGGCGATTTCGCTGCCGAATTGATCGCGGCGCTCGAGTAACGGCACTCAGTGGCCGTTGGCCGCGTTTCATGACGGTTTTAACGAGTTACGCATACGGAATTCTGGGTGCCAGAGGTTTTTTGCGATCGAATCTAAATCATTTCTGGAAAAGAAGTTGCGGTTTTTTACGGACCTCACAACGGATAACTTCTACGCTTGACCCGCGGGAAAAACCGTGCGTAAACTTGTTTTGATGCGGGAATCGCTTGGCGCTAGGGTGACAAGCGGTCCACGAACTTGTCTAGCCAGAACGTCGCAACTCCTGGTAATGCCGCGCCGTCAGGCAAGTGCGCGCGCCCGGGGAGTGAGGGTGCAGGAGGTCAAATGTATGGACTTCAGTGATCGAAAGACCACGTTGTCTCGTTTCTTCTCCGGCTTGGCCGAGAACACCTTCCACGGCCGGCTGGGAGTGGCCGACCCGCCGTTGATCGATTACATCTCCGAACTATTGACGCGATTCGTACATTGCGACGCCATCTACAAGGTCCGCGATCTGGCTGGGCGCCGGTTGGAGGAAGTGGCCGAGATGCTGGTGGAAGCGGATGCCCGGATCGGCAATCCACAGCGCGAGGTGCACCGGCACATTGGGGACTTTGCCCTGTTCTGGACCGGCGTTTACCCAGAATCCCTAAAGCGCCCGGGGCGCAGCATGCGGGATCGATTCGTCGACTATTGTGCCGAAGGCAAGCGTTCGTACTATATCGCGAGCACGCTGCGCACCGAGGAGAACGACACGGAAAGCGACGTGCTGGCGCGGCTCAGTTATGAATTCGAGCTCTGTGCATTCGGCTTGGCCGAGGTGCGGCGCGAATGGGAACGGCGCGACGACGACGGCGTTTCGCCCGGTTTGCTCTGGATCGAGTGACGCGGCGCGCGGAAACGACACCCTGATGGCGGTAGTCCATATCCCCTCGCAGTTGCGCGAATTGGCCGCTGGCGTTGGCCAGGTCGAGATCGAAGGCGCCACGCTCGGCGAAGTCATCGCGGCGCTCGATCGACAGTTTCCCGGCTTGGCCGACCGCCTGGTTGATGGCCAGCGTCTGGCGCCCGGGCTGGCGGCTTCGATCGACGGCCACCTCACGGCCCGCGGTTTGCTCGCCCCGGTGCGACCCGACAGCGAAATTCACTTTCTTCCGGCCATCGGCGGCGGTTGAGGGCACGGACGAAACGAACCGGTGACAATGCTTGCCGGAAGGCAGGGACATATCGTCGGGTGCCACGACTGCTCTGTCAGGCGTGAACTGATGGGTGTAGCCGAACTCGCCAGAGGTTGGCTTTTGCCGATCCGGCCACAGTCTGGCAACTTCGGCTACCCTTCAAATTGCGGCTGACAGAGCACTACTCTTCGCCCGCAGCCGCGCGCTGCTCCGCCGCGCGGGCCAGGTTGAGTTCCAGCAGGCGGGCGAGGATGTCGTCGTCCGGCAGGTCGGCCGGCCAGCCGTAGGCGGCGGCCACGCCCTCGTCCAGCCGGCGATGGGCCAGGTCGAGCCAGGTGGGCCGCTCGTTGTAGAGGTTCGTCAGCGTCCGCTTTTTCAACTGCTTCGCGCACTCCTCGTCCCGCGCCACCGTGCGCGGATAGCACACCGTGCCGATGCCCCGCTCGTCCGCCTCGTACACATACCTCGCCCACGGTCCGTCGACCGAACCGGGAAACTCCAACACCTCCTGGCGCGTCCACTCCGGCGGGTTGAGCCAGTTGTTGCGCAGGCGGTCCAGTTCCTTCGCCGCAAGGCGGCCTCTAATTGCCCGACCTATTGCGGACCCCAACGGCGTTTGATCGTTCACTTGAACAACTCGGCCACGGAGACGAACGCCAAGACGGGCCGCGTGCCTTTGAGCAACGGCCGAAACGGCTTGGCTCGCGGGCTGTTTTTGAACAGGAAGCTGGCCACGTCCGTGCCGAGGAGTACGAAGTTATTCATGCACGCGGCTCCAACTCGTGCTCACGCCAGGCGGTGAAGGCATCCTCGAAGTGATCCTTTAACTCGTCCGCCGGCCAGCCGCCAACAAGTTCCTCCACCGAAGCCGGCGCGGACACCCCCTGCCCGGCGGCGAGTTCGCCCAGAGTCGATGGTCGCCAGAAGTCCGCATAGGTTACCGGCATTACTTCGATCGCGTGTGGCGAGTCTGGGCGGCGGCAGCATCGTCTTGTTTCGAACCGTTTTCCGAACCCGCACTTGTCAGGCGGTGCAGAAGGCTTCAACCTCCCCGGCGTATCCTGATCCGCCCCCGCGTAATGGTCACTATGACGGGACCGGTCAATTCCGCCGCGTATTGATCCAACAATTCACCGATCGCTCGAACTTGTTGATCGACGGCAAGCTCGACAACCCGAACAATCGGCCCGTGCGGAAGCTGGCGGATGAAAACAAGCTCGCCGAAGTCTTTGTCCTCGGTTACCAAAACGCGGCCTTCTCGCAGTGCCAACTCCAAAAGCTGCTGGTCGCTCGCTCTGGGGTTGATCGAGACGGCGGACGCCACATCGTGGCCGGCGGCCGTGAGAAAGGCTTCGAGCGATCGCGACGACACGCAAACATCGAGCAGGAACTTCACGATGCCTTGGCTCCCGCGATCCGCTCATGGACCTGTTCGCCAGCCAGCGACCGGTGGGCATAAGCCAGGCATGCCTGAATGTCGGCCGGCTCCAGGAACGGATACTCCTGGAGCAGCTTTTCCGGCGTGTCGCCGGCGGCAAGCATCCCCAAAACGTGCTCCACAGCCATCCTCAAGCCGCGGATGATCGGTTTTCCGCCAAAAATATTGGGGTCGATGGTGATACGGTCAAGTGCTTCATCTTCGGTCATGGGAAAGATCTCCTGCTGGTGATTTTTCGTCTCAAGGCCGTGCTGCTGGACGATCTTTCATTATACGTCGCCCACGACATCCCGCTCCTCCGCGGCGCGGGTAACGTTTAGTTCCAGCAGGCGTGCGAGGATATCGTCGTCCGCTAGATCGGCCGGCCAGCCATAGGCGGCCGCCACCGCCTCGTCCAGCCGCCGATGTGCCAGGTCGAGCCAGGTGGGCCGCTCGTTGTAGAGGTTGGTCAGCGTGCGCCGTTTCAGATGCCTCGCGCACTCCTCGTCGCCAGCTACCGGCAGGCGGTCTCCCAAATCACGGGAACCAACCCCATCAGCGGCGGCTGCCCGCAAACGTCTATATGCGAGAGTCGCGACAGCCAACCCGAGCTCGTCCGGGTCGAGCGGGCGTCCTTCGCGGATTTCCTTGCGGAGCGTGACATCATTACACTAAGGCTCCACTTGAACGCCCTCCTCGACTAACCGAGTCCAATCGCGGTTTTTGCGAACGAAACCAGCACTTGCTTGAACACGTCAAACGTCACGCTCCCCACCTTTTCCGATATCGTCCTTGTGGCCTTGTTCCAAACGTCGTCATTACGGCAGGCGTCCGCGAAGTCATGACCGGCCCAAGTGAGGTGAGTAATCTGGTATTCTGGGCCGGAACTTTCCATATCCGTTGCGTCAACACCTTCCGCAAGCCCTGCATCAACAAGCAAATATGCGTGGTAGCCGATTTGCTCTTCCGTGGCACCTTGAACGTTCAGTGACCCAACAAAAGCGTGCGGAGAATCCTCGATCGCGAGGACTAATTTCCGTACCAAGTCCATTTCTCGTTTCATGGCGCACTTTCCTTCGTCAGCTTCCAATGGGCAGTTTTCGGACGCGGTGACGGCCTTCTTCCACAACGACGATTGCGCCGGAGAGCAAGTCGCCGCTGGATTGATTCAGCACCGTCTCGAGCCGCTTGATCACGTGATCGCTCCGCGTGTTGTGAAGCCGGAATAATATCACGCTGACAACCTGACCGCCGGAAGCGGCCACGATTTCGCCGAAATCCAGGTCGAATGTCATTAAAACACGGCCTTCCACATGGGCCTTCTGGAAGATATCGCCGTTAGGCAGCCGCTGAAGACCCTGATCGCGAAGATGAACCACATCGTGGCCCGACGTCCGCAACCACTCGACGACCCGCATCGAGACCCCCATATCCGCCAACAGCCGCATGTGCGCGCGCTCCGCTATACCGTCGGGACTTGTTCTTGTGCCAGCCAGGCGGCGTACTCTAGCGCCTGCTGGATGTCTTCCCTCTCCAAGTCGGGGTACTCGAGCAGCACTTCGTCCCAGTCCGCTCCGTGCGCCACCTGGCCGACGATGACCGACACGGGAACTCGCATCCCCCGAATCGTCGCCCGGCCGCCGAGGATTTTCCGGTCAAACGTGATTCGATCGAACATTTTGGCACCCCTATATGATGATCATTT
>Ga0214472_10003301_pt1 | contig 17095 bp, 20 predicted proteins | sample RVTome_6_FD_207662 | JGI IMG/M metagenome (GOLD analysis project Ga0214472, IMG submission 207662) | Soil microbial communities from uranium-contaminated site in the Upper Colorado River Basin, Wyoming, United States - RVT140D175 | ecosystem: Environmental > Terrestrial > Soil > Contaminated >... | reverse complement strand
CTGCACCGCCCACAATCTCACCAAGCTCGCCCGAGCAGCATGAACAGGCTATCGTTCATGCAACAGCCGCCACCCAGAGCTATCTGGACGGGCTCCTAGATCGGCATCCGAGACTTCGAGATCGGGAAAGACGCGCCGTACCGCGTCGAGCGCTTTCGATACCGCAAACGGCTGGGGATCTTTCTGACATTCATTGAGAAACGCGCCGATCGCAGCTCGCACGTCAGAGGGAATTTGGTGCGGATCTCCAAGCTCGTTCATGGCAACGCTCCCGAACAAAGAGGCGACATAGCGCGGTTTGATGCGAATTTCCACATCGGCATGCCGCTTGGCCGGCCGATCGGCATATCCGGAAAGCTGCGACCTAGCCGTTGTGCAAACTCGCATTCCGCCGGCCTATTGCTCGGGATTTTGCGATGCGCAGGTCGCGTTTGTGCGGGGCATGGGAATCAACAATTGGCTAACAGGCTGCCAGTTCAGCCTCGAGCGCACCCTCGTCGAAGGGATCGAGATCACTATATTGACCGCACGCCCGAATGGTCCAGCATCTCGGTCACGGTCCATGTCGAGCGCACCCAGTGCACCGCTTCGAAAGGCTCGCCTGTATCCAGCCGGGCCCAATGGCCAGAACGGTCATCCGCTAAGCCTCCAATGATCCAGTGGATCATTGCAGTCTCGCCAACAACATTTCGACCAATCAGCCGCTTGCCATCACGGGGTGCGACTTCCATCGGATGGATGGCAGTGGCCATGTCGAATTCCTCTTCGGGGGACGGGAGCATGTGCTCTTGCCTGTGACAGGGTGGGCCAGCCTTAGCTCCCCTCCGACGAGACGAGTTAAGCGTTTTGTTCAGCGCAACATACCTAGCCAAAAGGCTGCGCAAGTCCGATTCGACCGAGATTCCCTCCTCCATGGCATGAAAGAGAAGACGCGCTTGGTTCGTCTCGATGTCGCAACTGTGTTCATGCCCGCCCATGCGGACCTCGGCGATCAGTCGTTCAATCAGCGTCGCATCGTCGGAAGTCAGTTTGGTGGAAGACATGATGGTCCTCCTTCGGTTGAATGTTCTTTTGCTCATGGCGCAACGCCGACAAGCGTGGCCCCAATATGGCGGGATCGCCCCAGTACGACCTGCCATGGGTACTCTCTCCAGCGCCAGGTTAACGGATGTCGGAGATCAGAAGTGGCGAAATATTGCGAACGGTCACGCGACGATTCTGCGGTTCTGCTGCCTGCGTTTCAAGTTTCAGGAATTGCTCGCCATAGCCTTCGGTTACCAGATTCTCCGGCGGCACGCCGAAACCCTCCGAAAGAATTCGCGCCACCGTCTCAGCGCGGCGACCCGAAAGCGTGAGATTGTAGATTTCCGCGCCGACCGCATCCGTATGGCCTTCGATCAGGAAGATTGCACGGGTGTCATGATCGATCACGTCGAGCATGCCGCCGGCGATGTCGCCAAGCAGAGAGACTTGCGATGCGGGAACAGTCGCGCTTCCCGGCTCGAAAATAATCGTATCCAGATCCACTCGGCGGACGATGTCGCGCACGCGGCGGTTTTCCCGCACCTCGCGCAGCGAGTAGCCCGAAAGGACCTGCTCCACGGGCGGCGCCTGGAACATATCGTACAATGAGCGCCGGTCTGCCCTGCTACTGACAACGATGTACAGATCAGACGAAATCACCAGGCGGATCGGCGAGAGCGTTCGGTCGTAGTCGACAAACGGATGATTGGTCTCGTCACGCGAATCGAAAAGCACGATCTCGTCGCCGTTCGGCAACAGCCTCGTCCGTTTGAGAACGTATCCACCCGCATCCCGGAGTGTCACGATCTGTACGCCGTTGGGTCGCGTGATTGTCTCCCGGACCCTCCCGCCCGCGAGTCGCTCATAATCCACCGTATTATCCCGGCCCCGCAGCAGTGCGCTTTCGTCCTTGCGCACGGTCAGTTCACCGTTGCGTTCGACGACAAATCTGTCGCCCTCGTCCGCCAGCACACGACCGCCGATTACTGGAATGACGGCGCCGATCGCGACGCCTGCGGCGGCCGCGCCGATCAGCTCGGCCCGATTCTGTTTTGCTTCGGCGCGGCGCGCTTTCTCGGCTGCTTTCAGTTTTTGGCGGTCGTCACCCGACAAATCGTTGGGTACTACTGCCGGAGCCTGTTCCTCGGCTTTTTTGATTTGCTCGGCGACAGGTTCGACCGCGAGCATATTCGGCTCGGGCGCGGCTTCGCTCTCGGCGGCCGCCTTCGTCTGGCCTTCAACGGCCGGCTCTTCTTCGACCGTCAATTTCTCCGTGGCCGGTTCAGACTCCAGCCGCGCCGGCGCGTCGACCTCCTCTTCGAGTTGTTTCGGCTTCTCGACGGAATTTTCCTCGACGGCTTTTTCCACAAAGGGCTTGCGCTTGACTTTGTTTGCTTGAGCTTCCGCCTTCGTCTGGCCTTCAACGCCTGGCTCTTCTTCGGCCGTCATTTTCTCTGTGGCCGATTCAGTTTCCAGCAGCACCGGCTTCTCGACTTCAGCGGCATACGCTGCAGGCGCATTCAGTGGTTGCGGGGGGAAAAACACCAACGCAATAGCTGTCGATGCGGCAAGCAGATTTCTATCCACGATCAGTCTCCTTTGGGTGTTTTGCCCCGCGAACCCCGCTGTGCTCAATCGATGAAAAAGCCCCGGCCGGTGGGGAACCAGCCGGGGTGCAGAACCGGACGCCCGGGGTTGGCGGGTTGACGCCCGGTGAAGAGCGACGGTGGCCTGATCCGGCCGCATGTGGCGCCGAACAAGGGCTAAGGCCGACCTGCCGAGATCTGGGGTTTGAGGGAGCAATCCCGATTTCGCCAACCTACATCCGCAACGAGGCGATGGCTGTACAGAATTGATCACCCCGGCGAAGAATCGTGGGCTCAGCGCTCGATGTGCACCTGATCGTGCAGGACTGCATTCAGCAACGAACTGTGAACCTCGATTCCGCCGTTGTAGGAGATGAAGCCGAGATCGCGGAACTTGTTCATGAAAAAGCTGACGCGGGAGCGTGTCGTGCCGATCATCTGGGCGAGTGTCTCCTGGCTGATCTTCGCGATCATTGGCTCCGGATCGCTCTCCTTGCCAAAATTCGCGAGCAGAAGAAGAAGCCGGGCAAGCCGCTTCTCGCTGGAATTGAAGAGCTGATCGATCAGGTCCGCCTCGACACGGACGGCACGTCCCAACAGGTGAGCAATGAACATCTCCGAGAACGCCGGCTCCGCATGAAGCAACCGCAGGATCGTTGGTTTCTCGATCCGAGAAATCACTGAGTTCGATTCGACCATGGCTGTGGATATGCGCTTCGACTGACCGGCGAGGCCGCCCTCACCGAAAAACTCCTTCGGGCCGAGCAACGCGACGACGGCTTCCTTTCCCTGCTCGGAGACGACCGCAATCTTCACTTTGCCCTGCTGGATGTAGAAGACAGCGTCCGCAGGATCGCCCTGTGAAAAAACGACCTGACCAGCGGCGTAGTTTCCGATGGTTCTGCCGTTGCCGATGCGTGCCAGAAAAGCCTTGGAATCGAATGTGGGGCCAAGTCGTTTCGCCATAACGGCCGCTCCATTTCAATTAGGTTCCATGCCAAAAGCCTGCCCGATGGGAACGAAGTCCCATTAGCAAAGGCGGATACGCGATACCTCCTAATCCCGATCAGCCAGCCAATCCGTGCAATCGCAGTCATCGGCTGAACTTGCGCCGGGTAACGGCAACCTCTGTGTGAACCTGTTTCCGTCCGGCGTCTCCGCATTTTGCCGCAGGCCGGGAACCCCAGTCAAGCTGCTGAACGCAGTCCTGCACGATCAGCCGCACATCGAGCGCTGAACCCCCGATTATTCGCCGCGGTGATCAATTCTGCACAGCCGTCACCTCTGCCGGGGCATAGGTTGATGGTGCGGGGATAGTTCTCCCTCAGATCCCAAATGCCCTTATGCGGCCGAGGCCGCCCTGGACGTTGATCCCCGCCGCGCCCGGTGGGAACGAACCCGGGCGCCAATTTGCGGGAGCATCAACATGACAATACTGAATTTGGTCAGGGAGCCGCTCCGGGCCGCTCCGGTTATGATTGACCGGCCCCGGCTACCTCGGCGCGAAAGCGACGGCAGGGACACGTCCGTATACGAGGCTCGGTGGTTGCTCATTCCGATCCTCGGCTTTTTCGTGGCTATTGCACTTCTTCGAATGCTTGTAGCGACGTGAATAGCCAAGCTGATCGATGCGGCACGCGGCCACAGGAACATCTGAATCCGATTTGCTCAACGCTTTCAACAATATGAATTGGGTTAGCACCCCGGATTAATCGCGCCGAACAGGAGATAATGTCATGGCAATGATGAACGTGATGGAGGGCTTGGCGAAGCCCAGGCGAACCACACCTGAAACGAGCCTGTACGAGCGGCTGGGTGGTGTATTCGCGATCGCAGCGGTGGTCGACCACTTCAGCGACGCCGTCGTGAAGAACCCCGTCGTCGGCGAGAAGTCCAAAAACCCGCAGCTGCGGGAATGGCACACCAAGAACCTCGGAAGGTTGCCCGGCCTCAAGTTCATGCGGACGCTATGGGTCTGCAACGTTTCGGGCGGCCCCTACGAGTTCACGGCCACCAAGCCGGGCATGTCGGCGCTCGGCCTTGAGGAGGCGCATCGCGACCTCCAGATTTCGCCCGCGGAATTCGATGAGGTCGCGGCCGAACTCGGACGGACCCTGGACGCCGTGAAGGTCCCAATCCGCGAGAAGGCCGAAGTTCTGGCAGCGTTCGCTGCCCACAAGGACGAGGTCATAACCGGCTACTCCGGACCGAAACACGGCTGAAGCATCCCGTGTCGGCTTGGCCCGAATGCGATGGAATCCTGCAGCTAAGCGGCCGGTGTCAGCTAGCGGATGCCGTGCGGGTCGAACCCTCGATTATTCGCCGGGGTGATCAATTCTGAACAGCCGCCGCCTGCGCAAAGGCATAGATTAGTGGTGCGGGGATAGTTCTCCCTCAGATCCCAAATGCCCTTAAGCGGTCGAGGCCGCCTTGGACGTTTATCCCCGCCGCGCCCGGCGGGAACGAGGCAGGGCGCCAATTTGCGGGAGCATCAACATGACAACACTGAATCTGGCCAGGGAGCCGCTCCGGGCGACTTTGTTTGCGACTGGAAGGCCACGGCTGTTTCCACAGGCCGATCAAGGACCCGAGCCGTACGAGACCGAACTGCAGGAAGCGCAGCACCCTGACGACGCCAGCATGATGGCAAGCGCTCTACACCTGGACACGCTCAAAATGCATTTGGAAGGCGCGCGCCTGCAGCTTGAGAATGCGCACCGCCATTCGGCGGCGGCCACCGTGCAACAGCAACTCGAATCCTCGCGCGAAGTTGAGGATTTTGAACTCGCGGCTTATCTGCGACGGTTCTGCGGAAAATTGATCGCATCGGTCGTCGGCGACACCACGAGAATCGCAATCGATGTTCAGGTCGGTGCTGGCGCGGTTTCGTCCACGGCAGCCTTGAACATTGGGCTCATCGTCGCCGAATTCGTCGTCAGTGTGCTCGAGCACGCGGTCGTCGCCGATCTGGATAACGGACTCGTCGCCGTGACCTGTCGCGTCGACGGATACGGCTGGAAGCTTGCGGTTTCAGACAACGGATTGAACCCGCCAAATAGCGATCAGCAATCAGCTGGCCTGGGAACAGGCGTCGTCGCGGCGCTCGTCAGGCAGCTCGACGCAAGTCTTGAAACGTCGAAGGGGCCGAGCAGCATCGGAACGTCTGTTTCGGTCAAAATTGCAGGCCAATTTTGCCTACCCCGCACTCTGAACTGAGGAGAAAAGTCATGGACAAGGACCGCATTGTCGGATCGGCAATGGAAATCAAAGGCAAGGTCAAGGAGGCCCTAGGAAAGGCTACGGGCAACGCCAAGCTGGAGGCTGAAGGCAAGGCCGAAAAGATCGAGGGCAAGGTGCAGAACGCAGTCGGCGGCCTGAAGGACGCAATCAAAGGGAACTAGGCTTTGCGGCTGCTTGTCTGTTCCCATCTTGAGCCAGCAACAAAGATAGTAACAACCGTTCCTTTTAAACCGGGCGCCGATCCCGCCCCCTAGACGCCCGGCTATACGCCCCGGCTGGTTCCCCGCCGGCCGGGGTCGCTCTCAGCGGCTGAACTCCAGAATTGATCGAGGACTCCAACCATGAATCGCAACCTGCTCTTGCTGATAGTCGGCGCGCTTTGCGTCGCCGTTCTTGTCCTGGGTTACCGGTGGTACCAGGAGCAACAAACCTCCAGCATACAGATCGATGTGGGCAAGGAAGGCGTTACCGTCGAAACTAAATAGTGTGGTTGCTCTCGGGCGCCTCCTGCCGCTTGGAGATGTCGGTCCGGAATCTGCGTCAAGTGCAATAGAGGCAATGTCGGCCGGGTCCGACACTTAGGAGGCAAATCATGTCGCTACAACTGATACTTATCATCGTACTGGTCGTCTTGCTGCTTGGCGGCTTTACCGGCCGCTTCGGCGGATACGGCTACGGTTTTGGAAACCGCGGCATAGGTGTGATTGGCGTCATTCTGATCATTCTGGTCGTTCTGCTGCTGACGGGAAGGCTTTGATCCCAAGAGCGAGTGCGGCGGAGCCGCCCTCCCCCGCGCATCCTGAAAGTCAGCCCCGGTCGCGCGTAGCGGTGGTCTGACCTCGATGCTGACGGATGGTTCTGCCGCGAATTGCGGCAATGCGTCATCCGAGCCTCACCAGAACCTGATGGGTCGCGCCATCATCAACCAATGGTATGTTAACTGGACGGCTCGTCACGGCGATGCCGTCAACGAGTGCCGACACGATGCCGCTCGAGACGCCGTCGGGGTTCTCGACCAGAATCTCGTAACGTGACGATCGGCTGCGAAAGGTTGCCCGGAAGCTGGGCCAAGCCTTCGGGATACAAGGGTTGAGGCGCAATTGCCCGGCCCGTACCTGCAGACCGATGATGTTTTCAATTCCGGCGCGATACATCCAAGCGGCTGATCCCGTATACCAGGTCCAGCCGCCGCGCCCCGCGTGCGGCGGCATCGAATAGACATCGGCGGCGACCACATAGGGCTCGACCTTGTAGCGTTCGACCTCGGCGAGCGTGCGGGCATGGTTGATCGGGTTGAGCATCGAGAACAGCGCCCCTGCCTTATCGCCATCGCCCAATATTGTGTGGGCGATGATCGACCACATGGCGGCGTGGCTGTACTGGCCGCCATTCTCGCGAACACCCGGCGGATAGCCTTTGATATATCCGGGCTCCAGATCTGTCTTGTCAAAGGGCGGCGCGAACAACAGCGCCAATCGTTCCCCGGCGTCGATCAGGTTCTGGTCGACGGCTGCCATCGCGCGTGCGGCCCGGTCGGGGGAGGCCGCGCCGGAGATCACCGCCCAGGACTGAGCGATGGCGTCGATCCGGCATTCGTCGTTTTCCGCCGAACCGAGAGGTGTGCCATCATCGAACCAGGCGCGCCGATACCAGTCGCCATCCCAGGCCTCGCGTTCAAGGGATGATTCGAGCCGTGCGGCATGTTCTTGCCATTGCGCCGCGTGTTTGACGTCGCCGCGCGCCTTGGCAATGGGCGCGAATGCTTTCAGCGCCACGTTGAGAAGCCAGCCAAGCCACACGCTTTCGCCCTTGCCTTGCTCACCGACCCGGTTCATGCCGTCGTTCCAGTCACCCGTTCCGATCAACGGCACGCCGTGATGGCCGGTTGCAAGAGACTGGTCCAAGGCGCGCGCGCAATGCTCGAACAGGCTGGAGGATTCCTCTGAAATTTCGGGCTGGAAGAACCTGTCGTGCTCGCCGGGATCCAGCCCGGGGCCGTGCAGAAAGGGAACGGATTCATCGAGAATGGCCGTGTCGCCAGTGACGTCGACATAATGCGCGACGGCATAAGCGAGCCAGGCACGGTCATCGGAAATGCGGGTGCGCACTCCCTCGCCCGAATGCGGCAGCCACCAATGCTGGACGTCGCCTTCGACGAACTGCCGCGCTGCCGCCCGCAATAGATGCTCGCGGGCGATTTGCGGGCGCGCGAACAGAAGCGACATCACATCCTGTAGCTGATCCCTGAAGCCATAGGCGCCGCTGGCCTGATAGAACGCGGAGCGGGCCCAGACGCGGCAGGCCAGGGATTGGTACAACAGCCAGCCGTTCAACATGATATCCATCGGCCGATCGGGTGTCGAAACCTGGATGGTGCCGAGAATGTCGCCCCATTGGGCGCGTACTTCGCGCAGCACGGCATCCAGATCGGTTGTCCGATAATGACTGACCAGGCTTCGGGCCTCTTCGGCGGTCGCAGCTTGCCCGAGGAGGAAAACAAGCTCGACAGTGCCGCCCGCGGGCAAGTCCACGAGGGTTCTCAGCGCCGCGCACGGATCCAAGCCTGCGCCGACCTTGCTGGATAGTGGCTCCATGCCGGCAAGCGCAACCGGGTTTGCCAACGTGCCGTTGCGGCCGACGAATTCCCGCCGGTCGGCGGTCCAATCGGTCGTGCGATCGCCCAGATCGGCGAAAGCGATGCGCGTTCCGAATCCTTGATTCCACGGATTTCGGGCGAACATGGCGCCGGTTTCGGAATCGATTTCCGTAATCACATAAGGCAGCGATGCGCCTCGCGCCGAGCCAAGAATCCATTCCACATAGGCGGTCAGCGAAAATCGGCGCGAGCGGCCGGACGTGTTTTTCAGTTCGAGGCGCGAAATCTTGACCGGATCCTCCAAGGCTACATACTGGAAGAGATTGGTCGCGATTCCGCGCGACGCATGTTTGAAGCGGCTGTACCCGTGCCCGTGGTGCGCGATATAGGTCGCCTCATTGTCGCGAATAGGATGTGCGGTCGGGCTCCAGACCTCGCCCGTATCTTCATCGCGCAGGTAAAGCGATTCTCCGGCGCGGTCGGCGACCGGATCGTTCGACCAAGGGGTGAGCTGGTTTTCGCGGCTATTGCCGGCCCAGGTATAGCCACTGCCTTCGGCTGCAACCTGAAAACCGAATATACTGTTCGAAATGACATTGATCCATGGCGCCGGCTTCCGCTGGCCCGGGCCCATGATCGTCACATACTCCCGGCCATCGTCGGCAAATCCGCCGAGGCCGTTAAAAAGCTCCAGTTCAGGTCGCGGCAACGCTGTCAGCAATTTTACGGGACCTGAACCTCCTCGCTTCCTCGCGGGTCGCGCCAATGGGTCTGGACCGCCTATGCGGTCGAGTTGGTCGGACAGGCGTCCGCGAGCGGCGACGAGGACAACGCGCGCAACCGAGACGAGGAGGTTGCGGTCTTCGGCCGAGATCAGGTCGGCGCGGAGAAAGAAAACTTTGCCGGCCGCCCCCTGCATTCCGTTATGCAATTTCGGGTGGATGATGCGGGCATGAGTTTCGATAGCGGTCTGCAGATCCTGGACATAGGAAGACGCGCGCTCGTTCAGAATGACGAAATCGGCGCCGAGCATTTTCAAGCGCCAATATTCCGCGCATTGCAGCAATTGGTGCGCCACATTCAAATGCTCGAATTCCGAGATTCGAAGGAGCACGATCGGCAGATCCCCTGATATGCCGTGCTTCCAGAGTCCGGATTTTGCTCCGGCGCCGTCGCGGATCGCGTCGGACGACGAACGCATGGCAGGCGATGAATAAAGAAGATGTCCGGCAAGACGCTGGAAAAGGTCCGCTTCGCCCCGACCGATACCGAGATGGTGCAGTTGCACCCGCGCTTGCGTCCACGCCAGTGTGCTCGCACGTTCAAAGCACTCCGCGTCCCGATGCTTGTCGATAAGGCTCAGTGCCTCATCGCGCGATTCCGCGACCATGGTCCACAAAGCGATTGATGCGGTGGCGCCGGGTGCTACGCGCAGTCGTCGGCGCAATGCGAAAATCGGATCAAGCACAGTACCCACGGTACCCGACAACGCGGCGCCATCGGTCATTGCGGCGGCGGAGCGCAAGCTTCCGCCGCGGTCGAGGAACTTGGCCCTGTCGGTCTCGATCTGGGGTTCGCCAATCGTCTCGCCATCGACGACCGCGAGATGCGCGGCCCAGATCCTTTGCTCGTCCGCTTGCCGCGGCCTGCGCGTCGCAAGGATGCTGCCTATGTCCTCGACATACTCGGTTTCGACAACAGCCTCTTGTTCAATTTTGCGCCGCTCCCCGACGCCCCATTCCTGCTCATGACCGTGCTGACCGCGTTGGGTATCCTGCTGAGCCTCGGCCTTCCTAAAATGCTCGTGACTCGGCGGCCCGCGTCAGGATAGCCTCGAACTGGGCGTCGGGCATGCGGACAAAGCCTTGATCGGACCGGGTGGTGTCTTCGGATCATCCTTCCGCCGTTCAGCCGATCTTGCAGCCCCAGAACGAGGTGTGGTCGGCCGCGAAGTACCCATCCGCGACCCGGTAATACTCCCGCAGCTCGACGGTATCGCCCGCGGTGAGCGGCACCATGGTCTGCAGCCAGATGGCGGTGGCGAGCGAAATGAGGGTGGCGGAGATTTCGCCGAGGGAGCCGCGGATTTCCGTGGTGCTGGCGTTGACCTTGTAGAGCAGCGTTGCGCCGAAGAGGTAGGTGCCCGTCCACCGGCGCCACGAAGCGGTTGTTCGCGGCGTCGAAGGCGCCTTGGTCGTTCGTGTCGGTGTTATTGAGGCCGATATTCGTCCATGTCCCGACGCTGACGTAGTTGTCGTAGTTGGTGTAGGCCTTGAAGCGCGGCAGCCGCCGTGCATGATGGTTTCGCCGCCACGATCCCGATGAAGCGCTATGGCACCCCGCACCCCGGCAGAAGTGGCGGGCGTCGTCGCCTTCCTCGCGTCCGGATGACGCGGGATACGTCAACGGCGCCGCCTGCACCGTCGATGGGGGCATGACCGTCGCCTGTTCACTTGAGCAAGGGACCGTCGTGATCGAGATAGGTCTTGTCGAAATCCGCCAGCAGCACCAGGGCATCGAGGTCGTGTATCTCGACCTGCCCATGCTGAAAGGTGACCAGGCCATCCTCACGCAATTCGCGCAGGACGCGGTTTACATGAACCGCGCTTAGTCCCAGCGCGTCGGCAAGCAGGTATTGTGACAGCGGGCAGGCATAGCCGGAGGTCGACCCGAGGCCCACCAGTTTCAGCCGCGCGCCCAGCTCCAGCAGAAAATGCGCCGCGCGTTCCTTGGCGTTCCGCCGCCCGATGTCCACCAGATGCTCGACCACCATAGCCTCGTCGCGCGACGCGGCCCAGAGGACAGCGGTGGCAAGGCGCGGCGCCTTGCTGAAGATCTCCAATAGATCAATGGCCCGCACCTCGGACGCCTCGACCTTGGTGACGGGTTCGATGTTGTGGTCCGCGGTGCGGAACAGCACGGATCGCAGACCCAGAAAATCGCCGGGGATCTGGAAATCGACGATCTACCGCGTGCCGCCCGACATGAGTTTGTACGAGCACGCCCAGCCCGAGGCCAGAATATAGGCAGATTGGTTGACCTGCCCCTGAAACACCATGTCGCGTCCCGCAGGAAACACTTTGCGGCGACCATGCAGCCTGTCCAGCGCGGACATCTCTTCACCGGACAGGGCCACGAAAGCCCCGAGCTTGCGCGCGAACGGGCTGTGCAGGGCTGTCAACGCTGGCGCTCCTTTGGCGGCATGCCTCTTGAGACGGAACTGCCGGAAAACTTCCGCCTGAACGACCGTCAATTGCTAATGCGGTCGAGAATACTGATCTGCCTCAGTTCACGATACCAGATTTCTGCGACACTGTTGCAGGGTCTGGATGAACTGGCGTTCCGCCTGTACCTGCGCCAGCCCTCAGAAAGTGAACTCAATGGCCGAGATCCCTGACGTGTCCGGAACGGCGGCCCTCGCGATCTGCGAGTCGCTGCTGCTGGCGCTGAACGATCGCAAGATCCTGCCTGAACACGAAATCGTTGGAATCCTGCGGGATGCCGCCGCGGCGCATTCGAACGACACCGGCGAGGACGGCAATGCCGACCTTCACCGCGCTGTCGCGGCGCTGATCAACGACATTCTTGCGGGCGGGAACTCTGTTCGGCGCAGGAGATAGGTTGGCTGCGCAAGCTCGGGCACCGGCCCCCACTCTGGCGGCCACTCGAAAGAGGGCAGTCCGGGCAGGACATAGGTTGTGAAGGCGAGTGCCAGTGCGAAGAAGGCAGTCCAGAGCGCGAGGCTCAGCGGACGATTGTCGAACATTTTCCATCGCGACAAGCTTCGCCATGAGGCACAAACGTTTGAACGCGTAGTCGCCGCGATCCCGACCCAGAAAACGTAATAGGCCGCGGTGGCGATCGGGTTGTGATTCTAGTTCGGCTGGAAGCTCAAGGCTGGCAGCACGAAATAGTAGCCGAGATCGGAAAGAATCCAGATCGCGGCAATCAGGGCCAAGTTCCGCATCAGCGCGAGCGGTCGGCCAGGACGGGGCTTCGGTTGGTCGCCCATATGGCTTTGCTTCACGGTTATCTGCTTTGGCCATCCAAGACGGCGCGCTTATAGGCCGAGCCCCCGGCGTCGACCGAAGTTCCAGTCGATGCCGCCGTCGTTCCGGGCGACGCCGGAGACGTGACGGCCGAGCTGTTTTTCCAGCGATGGCGACCATGGAACGAGTTGGAACCCGAGGCCGTCGTCGATCATGGCGAACCGGCCGGAGGCGAGCGCGAAGCGTTGCCGGTAGGTCCCGGCGACATATTCGCCGGTGGCGGATCGGCTGAACGGCCGGCTGGTCTCGACAGCGAGCTTCTCGCCAAGCGCCTCCACCTCGCGGCGGCGCAACGTATCGATGAGGTTGCGTGCGAAGATCACGCTGCGGCCCTGCCGCTCGGCGAGCCCCTGTTCGATCAGATGTTCTGCGCGGGTGTTCATCGCCTCGCGGACTTCCGCGCCAAACCCGCCGGCGCCGAGCGCGACGGGCGCGCGGGCGATGGTCTGCCGATCGAGCCAGGTGGCGCCGGACGCCGTCACCTGATGCTCGACGGAAAGATCGGAGCGTATGGCGAGCGCGACGCGACGCCGGCCCTGCGCGTCGTCGAACTTGCGCAGTTCGACGATCGAGCCCGGCACACTGTCGCCGGCGGCGTCGAGGTCGGGCAGTTTCACATGGTGGGTCCGGCCATCGACGCCGTCGACCACGGCATAGGCGGTACCCTTCAATTCGTCGTCGAGGCCGCGATCGACCAGCCGGCCGATGACGGGATCATCGAGGCTCTCTCCGGCGAGCACATAGGCTGCCGTGCCGCGCTCGATGCCGCGCTCCATCAGGCTGCGGTGAATGCGCTTGATGATGTCGCCGCGCTCGCCGAGTTCGCGCAGCGTCGCCTCCGCGTTCTCCGACAGGACCCATTGGCCCGGGCCGATCTGGTCGGCAAGCCCGAGGGATTCGAGCTTGCGCAGGCGGCCGACCTTCAGCGCATGGAATTCGTCGGGTTGCCGGTCGGGGTGCGGCGCCAGGTCGATGACTCCGGTACGATAACCGTCGCGGGCGAGCTGGCGATCGAGCTGTGTCCAGCGCTCGCGATCGATCTGACGTTCGAGCGTCCTGTGGATTTCGTGATCGGTGCGCGGTCCGAGCTCCTGCGTGATCAGATCCTGGGCGCGGGCGCGCATCCCTTCCTTGATGTAATCGCGGGAGATGACGAGGTCCTGGCCGTCATCAGCGCGACCCCGCACGATGACATGGATATGCGGATGCTCGGTGTTCCAGTGATCGACGCCGACCCAGTCGAGCATCGTGCCGAGATCCTTCTCCATCCGGCTCATGAGGTCGCGGGTGAAGGTCCTGAGATCGGACATCTCCACCGCGTCCTCGGGCGAGACGATGAAACGGAAGTGATGGCGATCGTCCTCACAGCGCCCGGCGAAGGCCTTCGGATCGACGTCGTCGGCCTCTGGACCGAACAGCCGGGCCTTCTCCCCGTCCCGGGTGACGCCCTCGCGGCGGAGATAGCCGAGATGCGCGGCGAGCGGCGCGGACCGCGCCGTGTGGCGCACGACGCGGGTCTTGATGACCGCGCCGCGCGAGCGGCCGGTCAGCAGACGGTTCGCCTGCACGCTGGCGCGGACGCCGCGCCCGAAGCGCGAGCGGTTGCCGGGCGTGATCCTGCCCGAGCGCGAGACGCAGCCGCCGGCCTTCTGGGCGGCGGCGAGCGCCTGGGCGATGAAGGGCCTTGCTTGCTGGGAACCCGACGAGCGGATGCGGCCCGGGCGGATGCGGAAATCGTCCTCGCCGCTCATGGCCGGACCTCGGCACATCGCATCAACGCACGGAAATTCCTGTGAAAACGCCGAAACCGCGAGGTTCGGCGATCAGGCGCACCTCGCGAATTCGCCATGCAAGTCCTTGAAACACCACGACCGGACCAAGCCGCACCTCGCGGCCTTTTATCCCGCCGTCCTAATCGGCTGTGCTTTGGATGATCTGTCTGCCATCGTCGTTTCTCCTTTCTTCTACTTCGTAACACGTCGCAGCTTGCCGCGATACGCTCACGTGCAAATCGGTCGAGTCCCGGTGCGCCGTGCAGTCCTCCGCGCTCGTCGACGGGGTGTTTCGGCTGCACGAAAGCAGCGCTCGAACCGTCGCGGCGCATATCGCCATCGGATTCACGGGGCAGCATCACAGGCATTCGTGCGCGGTCCGCGCGCCACAAACAGCGCGCGGCCGCAGGCAGGATAGCGTGCTTCCCGTCGTCCTTGGTCTGCACCAGTCCTCATCCGCCGCGGCGGAGCTCCTTGTTCAGTTCGCGCCCGTCACCATGACGGTGCGCTGCGTTTCAGAAGGCGTTTTCAGGCTCATCGATGCGCGCCCAAAAGCTTGCGGTCCTTGCGCGCCGCGCGCCGGGCGAGCTCGCTGTCGCTGGCCGCCGGATCGCCGGCATAGAGTGTGCCGTCGGTCCACATGGCGTGCATGATCGTCGCCAGCTTGCGCGCCACCGCAACGCAAGCCTTGCGCTGACACGAGCGTTTGGCGAGGATTTGGCCCCAGGTCTTGACCTTGTCCTTGCCCCGGAAGCGCGTCAGCAGGGCGGAAGCTGCCTCGTAGAGCGCGCGCCGTACATCCGGGTCGCCGGCTTTCGAGATGCGCCCCTGGACGTCGATCGACGTGCCCGACTGCCAGCGCCGCGACGTCAGCCCGAAGTAGGCCGCGACGTCGCGCGAACGCCTGAATCGCGACGGATCGTCGATCGCCGCGATGAAGCTCAAGGCGGTCACCGGACCGACGCCGGGGATCGCCATAAAGCGCCGCGCCAGCTCGTTGCCGGCGACGAACCTGACCACCAGGTCGTGCAGCCGGCAGTACTGCTTCCACAGCACCGCTCGCGCCGTCAGCATCGCGTCCATCAGCTCTGCCGTCAGCCCGTCGCTGGCGACGGCATCGCGCACCGCCTTCTCGAAGCCGCCCCTCCCGGTGCCCTTGATGCGGATGCCGAAGCTCTTGAGCGAGTGGCGGACGGTGTTCTCGATGTCGAGCACCTTGCGTTTGAGGTTACGCCGCTGCGTCAGAAGAAGCCGCATCCGGTAGCACGCTTGCGACTTGATATGGGCATGGCGGAACCAGCCGGTGCGCATGATGTGGGCGATGCCGAGCGCATCGGCCTTGTCGGTCTTGTTGCGCTGCGCCGACAGCGCCGCGCGCACGTGCTGGGTCTCCAGGCACACTGCCGGAAGACCGAGCCGGATCAGCTCCGGATGCAGCCAGGGCGACAGCGAACCGGCCTCGTGGCCGGCGCGCCGCAGCCGCGCCAGGAACGGCTGCAAGGCGGCGACAATCGCCTCGGGCTCCGTCATCACCACCGTCTCCAGATGTACCGCGCCCTTGTCGTCGACGACGCACAGCGCCGTCTCGTCCATCGCCACGTCGAGCCCACAAAAGAATTCCATCGTCCGCCTCCTGCGCTGTTTGACAGGAAGATTTCTAGCAGCCGCAACGTCAGGCGGCAGTCGCTCGATCGGCGCCGGCGCCGCCCGCCGATTACGGGTGGCAATCGTCCGGTCGTGTGTAAGCGTCCGGCCCCTGCACCTGCTTTTCGTAGTGCAAAATCGAGGCATGTCGGGTTCCTTCGTGGATGGGAGGGTTTCCGATGGCATCTCGCCGTACGTGGGAAAAGGCACGCGGCCCGTACTGGTCGCTGCACGTCGAAGCGTGGCGCCAAAGCGGTCTGAACCGGACGGAATATTGCCGTCACCATGGTCTGTCGAAGAACACGTTTGATCGCTGGATGAAGCATCTCATCAGCAAGGAGGATGCCCGCAAGCATGCGGAATATCAGGCGGAATTGCGCCGTCAGAAGCGCCGCGATGAACGGGCGAAGGCCGTCAGGAAGCGTCAGAGGCGGCGCCATGCGGTGAGCACCGACATGCGCAGCCGTGCCGTCCAGGCGTTCTGGGCGATGCACGTCGAGGCGATGAACTGGAGCGGCATGGGCGTGCGTGAGTACGCCGCCGGGCTGCATCTGTCGCCGTATTCGTTGCGCAAATGGCGTGACCGGCTGCACGACGGCGAGGTCGAGATCGACTGGCGTGCGCATCTTCATCCCTCCGCCCGTCCGGTCGTTGGCACTAGTGCCAGCAAGCCGCGGCTCGAAAGCGACTTGACAGGTCCGTCGAAGGACCTGCGTCGCCCTCTCACTTTGAGGACGGCGCCACCTTCCGGCGATCGAGAGGCGCGCAGAGCCGGAGACACGGAAGTGTGCATCGCCGGCTTCGCGGATTTCAGGGTGGGCGCGTCACGCGCCATCGCGACGAGACCGCGTCGCGCGGTAGAGAATGCGTTCGGCCGCTCGGATGCTCCCTGCCTCACGCGCGGCTTCTGCCCAAACCGAGAGCGGGAAGTCGCCAGTGAAGAGGATGTCGCGCTCGATCCCCATGCCGAACGGCAGACGGACAAAGGTCAGTTCCTCGAGCGAGAAATTGCCTAGCTCGGGATAACCGAGATCGGCGAGGCCGAAGAGCGTATCGCCGGCCGCGTCCAGCTCGGTCGCGAGCCAGACGCCCTTGCCCAGCGGGTTGAAGAACTTGACGACGGGCACATGGTCGGCGTCGCGTTCGCGGCCATTTGCGAGGAGTCGTTCGCGCAGCTCTGGGGAC
>Ga0214472_10003300_pt1 | contig 17096 bp, 21 predicted proteins | sample RVTome_6_FD_207662 | JGI IMG/M metagenome (GOLD analysis project Ga0214472, IMG submission 207662) | Soil microbial communities from uranium-contaminated site in the Upper Colorado River Basin, Wyoming, United States - RVT140D175 | ecosystem: Environmental > Terrestrial > Soil > Contaminated >... | reverse complement strand
TGTGTATTTGAGATTGTTTTGCAAGAATCTAACCTGAACATCCCAACCTGTTCGTGGACCTTTCTCAGGCAAAGAAAACGTCTCACTGATTTTGAAGTCGGATACATCGCCATATAGAGCCTGAATGACTCTTTTTGCTTCTCTTTCAATATCTTGTGATGTACTAATCTTTGTCATGGTTTTCATTTAGCTGATAATTATAAAAATATATTGAAAGCGTCTAGTGGTAAATTACCAATTGAAAGAATTTTGTTTCAGTTAATGTAAATATTAAAAAATTTCTGTCTTCAAATTTGAAATGTTTTTGCTGATCGGATCAGTAATGATAAATTTTAATAATTATTGAAGAGATGAATAGAGATTGAAATATCCTGATCTTCTTGGCCAAGATGTTGCACGTGTTGGAGTTCAGTCTACGCGTAAGTATAACCTTCTTGCAAGTAGAATGATCACAGATGTGATCAAAACTTCACTTGGTCCACGTGGTATGGATAAGATGTTTATCGATATACAGGGTGATGTTTACGTAACAAAGCATGGAGGTGCATTCCTACGAAAAGTAGATCATGCACATCCTGCAGCAAAGGCAATTGTAGATGCGGCAAACTCTGTTGATAACCATGTAGGGGATGGTACTATTTCAGTCGCTGTTCTGATTGGGGCATTGTGTACAAAGGCAGAAGAACTGCTAAAAATGGGGATCCCGCCTGCAATAATCTCTTCTGGATATCAAGCAGCCTCAGATATTGCACTTGATGTACTTGCCTCGGTTGCTCAAAAAGCAAGCATCTCAGATAGAGAATTAATGATGCATCTTGTCCTAACATGCCTCAAAGGTAAGTCCATATCAGATATGACTGATGAAAAGATTATTGCAAAACTAGTTGTTGATGCTGTTTGTACTATCACAGATTTTGATCATAACAAAATAGAGGTTGACGACATAAAAATTGAAGAAAAACTTGGCAATGCAACAGACATTCAGCTCATAGATGGAATTGTGATTGACAAAACAATTGATAATTATGCAATGCCAAAAATGATTATAGATGCAAAAATTCTTTTAACAAATGAGTTTCTTGAGCCTGTTCGTACTAAGATAGATGATGAGATAGTGATCACATCACCAGAGCAGATGAGTGTATTCATAAAACGAGAGTCAGATACAGTCTTAGAAAAAGTTCAGAGGATAATTGATGCAGGAGTTAATGTTGTTATATCTAGAAGAGGAATTAACTCATTTGCCCAAGAGCGTCTTGCGAGATCTGGAATAATTTCTATCAAGCGTGCAACAGAAAATGATTTGTGGTGGCTTGAGAAAGCAGCTGGCGCAAAAATCTGTGATGATCTTGACAACATTTCTGAAAATGATCTTGGTTATGCAAAAAAAGTTTATGAAAAAACAGTAGGAGAGGATAAGATGGTATTTGTTGATGGATGTAAGAATCCAAAAGCAATTACAATTTTGTTAAGAGCAAATTCTAAAAAATATCTTGAGGAGTTTCATAGAACAATCAAAAATGCATATTTTGTTTTGCGAAATTTCATCGAGAATCCACAAATAGTTGGTGGAGGTGGATCTACAGAAGCAATAATTGCACAAAAAGTAAGGCAAAGTGCTTACATGGTTGAAGGGAAAGAACAAATTGTTATAGAAAAGTTTGCTGAAGCGTTAGAAGAAATCCCAATAACTCTTGCCAGAAATGTAGGCATGGATGTCATCAATACTATTACTGAACTTAGAGCAAAACACGCTCAATTTGCTAATGGCAATTACGAATGGTTTGGCATAGATTCATCTCAAAGAAAAGTAGCTGAGGTTTTTTCAAAAAATGTGGTTGAAACCCTTGCTGTAAAAGAGCAGATAATCAAAACAGCGGTTGAAACTACCACTTCCTTGCTAAATGTAGATGATATTTTTATGAAAGATGAAATCGACAATACGCACTGCCATATCGATGGTACTGTTCATGCTCACCATGATGGTGGAAAATCACACAATCATTTTGAACAAGAAGGAATAGAACAGCGCCAAATGCACCACTACTACTAACGTAGACGAGTTATTTCTCCAATCTTGAAAGCAGAGCAGAGTACAGAAACGGAAGAATTGTTGTTGCCTCTGCATGTACTGTAGTTTGTTTTGCATTTTGTGTTACTTTTCCCCATGATATTGCCTCATCAACTAGTGCACCACTTGAACTTCCATCAAATTCTTGTGCAGTTGTTATGTATACTGCATAGTCCAGACCATCTCTATATTGATTCCACCAAAGCGTATGATGTTTTGGTACACCACCACCAATCATTAGTGCACCCGATTTTTTTGCCTTAAAGATAAGACCAGACAAAAGATCTGCGTCTGCAGTAAGGTTTAGTTTAAAATCATGATGTTTTTGTGTAAAAAGCCATATCTGGCTTCCAACAGCACCATCCATTATGCCAGGAACAATAACAGGGATTTCATTTTTGTATGCCCAATATAATAACGAGTTTTCTCCCATATGACGACCTATCATTTTTGTAATATCAGCAGTAGACATCTCTTTGTGTCCTGCCTTGTACTCTTCTTCCAAAAAGGCCTGCATCTTTTCTTCAATTATTGGGCCATAGCTCTGCATTGGCACAAGCACATTGCCTAGTCTGTGGATGTGTTGATCAGCCAGCTGTTTGTCATCTAGTGCAAAATCACCTTCCTTGTAATTTGAGAAATATCTTGCAATGTCATGATCAAGTGAACCACAAGTTGTGATAACAACATCAAACCATCTGTTTTTTATCATGTCCTTGATTACACCACGAAGACCTGTTGAGATAATTGCGGCAATAAATGACAGAAACTTCAGACATTTTTTATCAGGAATCATTGTTGTGAGAATGTCTAGTCCTTCGGCAAGGTTTCTTGCCTCAAAGCCACCAGACTTTGACATTTGTTCAAATATTTCTTCAATGTTTGATTCTTTTTTTATTGAGATATCTTTTACATCTCGCCCTGCTTTGATCATGCGATAGAGACTCGAATTCGGTTATAAAACTCTGCCTTAATCCATAGTTATTTTTAGAAATAACAACAATCCTGCCAGTTCTGCGATACCTACTCCCAACATGTAAGGAAATATTTCTGGTGAAAAAATATGTTGCATTGAAAAATATGCATAAGAACCAATAACATTGTGCAAAAACAACATAGCTGCAACAACTATCAAGCCTAATGGCAGACGCGCCTTTGTTTTCGAATACATTTTGCCAAATATGCACATCAGTATTCCAAGTACTATCATGTTTGCAATTGAAACGCCTGATAAAATTGCAGAAGTTGATTCCATTTAGTTAATCGCGCTCCAATAACGCTTATTTACTTTTTTCCAATTTTGTAACAATTTCTTCAAATGACTCCATATTTACTTCGAAAAATGTCGAGACAAAATAGGTAATTCCATATTTTTCACCTATCTTTGTTATGATGTTATTTTTTTCCAATACGTTAACATGATGCTGTATTGCCTTATAGTCAAGCCCTAAATCTTTTGCAAGTTGATTTGCGTTAAGAGGTTTTTCTCGAATTGTTTTCACTATTCGTAATCTATTCAGACCGCCCCTAGAACCAGCAAATAAAAACCAGAAAAGACGTTTAACGTGAGGATCATTTGCCATACTTTTACATATTTTCTCCTGTTATGTTCACTAAAAGGTATTTGTGGTGAAAATCATTTAGATTACAACAATACGCATACAATTTTTCGTAAAGGTAAAAAGAGACAAACACATCTTTAGTTTGATAGAAAATGATGGCATTAAATTATGCATATCCGCTTTACAGACCACCTTCTGAAGCAAATTCGTTAATATTTCAAGTGACGCTTGGATGTTCATTCAACGAATGTTCATTTTGTGATATGTACAGAAACAAGGAATATGTTGAAAGACCATGGGATGAGGTCAAATCTGAAATTGACATCATGGCAAAACAGTTGCCAGATACAAAAAGAATTTTCCTTGCAGATGGGGATGCGCTTAATCTTCAAACCGATTACATGATAAAGATTGTAGAATACCTCTACAAGAATTTTCCAACTCTAGAACGAGTGTCATGTTATGCAATGCCTATGAATTTACTTAAAAAATCTCCAGAAGAGCTGAAAAAAATGAATGAGTCTGGACTACAAATGCTTTATTTGGGAATAGAAAGCGGTTCTGATATAATTTTAAAAAAAGTTACAAAAGGTGCAACATCTCAGACAATAATTAGAGCTTGTAAAAAAGCAATGAATGCAGGTTACATTCTCTCTTGTATGGTAATATTGGGATTAGGAGGAAGAACATATTCAAAAGAGCACTCAAAGTCTACAGCTGAAATAATTAATGCAATTACACCTCATTATGTTGGAGCACTAACACTTTATTTAGAAAATGGTATAAAAGATGAATTTCTTACAAAGTTCAAAGAGCCATTTATACCAGTTTCTGATAATGAAGTATTAGAAGAGCTTGAAGATCTAATAAACAGAATAAATGTAACAAATGAAATTATTTTTAGAGCAAATCATGGTTCAAATGCTTATACGATCGGTGGAACTTTTCCTCACGATAAAAATGCCATACTTGAAAAGATTTCGTGGATGAAAGACCATCCAGAAATTGTAAGACCAAAGGGCCTCAGAGGATTCTAATTTTACAAGTTTTCAATTATTGGTTTTAGACTATCAGGAAGTTCTGGTACGTCTGTATGACTAGTGTTATTTTGTAAAACATCTGTTCCTATTCTTCTCACACGCTGAGTTCCAATCAGAGTATCTAAGCTTCTTTGAATGTCTTTTTCTGAAAGAATTACGCTTAACTTTTCTAAAAGCGTCTGTTCGTTTTCATATTTTTCAATTGCGTATTGAACTATGATCATTTTATCATTAGCAGAAAGATCAGTCATTTCTTTGTGTCATGTTTTTTGAAATTAAATGTGTTGCCAAAATCAAGAGAATGGGCCCACGGGGATTTGAACCCCGGATCTTCGCCGTGTAAGGGCGACGTCATAACCACTGGACTATGAGCCCAGCAAGCTACCTTGTTAAAAACCATTTAAACTTTGAGAAAAATTTTGAACAAGATAAAAATTGAGTTCTCCAAAAGAGATTTTGTTGACAACAATTACTTTTTTTTCAAGCCCTATAGGTCTTGGACATGCGACAAGAGATATTGCAATTGCTCAACATTTAGAAAATATTTCAACGTTGTTTGTAAGTGGTACATCAGCATCTGATCTTTTCAAAAAATATGGTTACAATGTTAAAAATGTGTATACACCACCACAATTTAATGTTCAAAACGGTTCATTACAATCTCCTTTAAAATGGCTGTGGAAATACTACAATTATTACAAGGATTGTAAACTTGCTTCTTCCAACATTATAGAAGATGAAAAACCAGAATCAGTGATTAGTGATGAAGATTTTGCATCATTGACAATAGCACAAGAACAAAAGATACCAACAGTGTTGATTACAGATATTTTAGAAACTAGATTCGCAAGAGGAATTGGTTCATTGATCGAAAAAAGAATGAACCATTCGATGAAGAAAATTATGAAAAAATGTGATGTTATAATTTTGCCAGAAAATGGTCAAGATAAAGAAAATATCAGATATGTGGGACCAATTGTTAGAGCAACAATATACACAAGAGAGTATTTGAGGAAAAAATTTTCTTTTAATAAAAAAACCATAGTTGTCAGCATTGGAGGAACTGATGTTGGAAAGTTTCTAATACAAAAGACACTAGATGCATTTCCTAAATTAAAAGATGATGTAGAGCTTGTCATTGTTACCGGGCCATCTTTAAAAAGTGAATTTACAAAAAACATACGCAATTTTGGATTTGTAGAGAATTTACATGAGATAATTTATGCTGCAGACCTTGTGATTTCTCTTGCTGGAAAATCTACAATTGATGAATCAAAAGTGTATGGAACACCTGGAATTTTCATACCAACAAAAGGTCATTTTGAGCAAGAAGATAATGCAAAGCAAGAAGGATTCTCTTTTGAAGACATAAACAGATTAGAATCATTAATTGCTGAAAAATTAACTACAAAAAGAAATCCTCTTAGTTGCAATGGTGCAATGAAAGCAGCCAATATAATACGTAGATTCGTAACCGAACATAACAATAAACCCAATAATTAATAGTAGAATGTAATTTTTTATCGTTTGTTGAATAAGCTAGTTATCGCAAAATTTGGCGGAAGTGCAATTGGTGTAGACGGCATCTCGATTCCAATTATTCTTCAAAGAATTAATGAATTAAAGAGATCGTCAAAAGTAATTGCAATTTTTTCTGCACCTCTAACTATGCATGGAGGAGAAAAAAGATCATTAACTGACATTGCACTTGAATTAGGAAAAAAAGCTGAAAAAGGACAAACTGTAGACGTTAATGAGATTAAACGAGTGTATGAGAAAATAATCGAGTTAGTAGGTGATAATTACCAAGTTGAATGTAAAAATATCATTAATACATTTTTAGAAAAATCAAAAGCTGCTCTATACGTTGCAAAACAAAAGGGAGAATTTGCTGATGAAGCACGTTCTAAGACACTTGCATTTACAGGTGAAATTTTGATATCAAAAGTAATGGATTACATTATGAAAAGTCAAGGAATAAAATCTGCGTCTGTAGATTTTGATATTTGGCCAATAATAACTGACCACAATATAGAATCGACCAACTTTCTTGTATCAGAATCATTTGAAAGAATAGAACCTTTAGAAAAACTACTCCAGGAAAATGATATAATTTCCATTGGAGGTTTTATTGGTAAAACAAAAGACGGAATTATGACTACTTATGAAAGAGGTGGTTCTGATAGAACTGCAGCTGATATTGGAATTCTATTTCATAAAAAATATGAAACTAGCATTGATTTTGAGAAGGACAGCTCGGTAGTTTCTGCAGATCCAAAAATTGTGACTGAGAACCTTGATGAAATCAAACAGATTTCCTATAATGAAGCAAGGCTTGCGGGAATGTTTGGTATGAAGATTCTTGATCCTATTGCGATCAAGGAGATTTTGGAACACGGTGTAGATATGCCCATCATAATTACTGATATGAAAAATCCTAGAAAAACTACAGTAATCAAAAGGAGACCTGATGAGAAAAATGGTCATCCGTTAAAAATAGTCACTGGAAAAAAGAATTGTGCAATTTTAAGAATTGAAAATGCGTCTGCGCAAAGGTTACTAGAATCGCTTGAAAGTGATAAACGTTACAACGAATTTATAATATTATCACCTTTTACAAAGGATGGAATAGAGTTTGCAAGAATCTTATTTCTAGATGCTGATTATGTGAAACGGAACGAGAAATACATACTTGGATTTGATTCTATTGCTACTATTGCCTATAATCGAGGTGTCATTACTTTGATTGGTGATGAGATGTGGAAGGTGCAACAAGTTGCATCAAAGACAAGTTCGAAAATTGGTGAGGCGGGTCTAAACATATTGAATATGGACGCACAGGAAGAAACCTCAAGAATAATTATTGTTATTGAGGATGCAGGTAACAATATAGAACGAGCCATAAAAGCAGTTCATGCTGAAAGAGTAATAATTAACAAATCAAAAGTTTAAAAAATCAACATCGTTGGCTCTACAGGCCCTTACCTGTAGTGCCAAAGTGGGTTTGTTCTTGGACCTTTATCTAGAGTCAGTCCGGCGTTACCCAAAACACGCGCTAGTTATCATTTGCATTTTTAATATTTAGGTTTGATCTATATAGTCTATTGATCTAATTAATGATTCTTAATTGATAATGAATTGATTTCACAGTTTTTGTAGAAAAAGTGATGTAGCAAATTGTGATTTCAACTTTAATTCTTTAAAAAAATTGTTATGGAATAATCGAAATAAAATCAAAGTTATTTTTAGAATTTCAAAAAATTTGTAGTTAGGTTGAATCGATAGAATAACAAAATCTCATAATTCTTTAAATTACCAACACATTTTCCATTCCCATATGAAAGAGGTAGGCAAGATATGGATGAATGGAAAATTGATTCCATTCAAAAATGCCAAAGTACATGTACTGACTCATGCATTACATTACTCAACTGCGGTGTTTGAAGGAATAAGATGTTACAATACTCCAAATGGTTCAGCAGTTTTCCGATTAGATGAACATGTAGATAGATTTTTCAATTCTGCAAAAATGTATTCCATGAATATTCCATATTCAAAACAACAAATTGAGAATGCAATAATCCAAACAGTAAAAGCAAGTACTCTTAAAGAATGTTATATCAGGCCTATAGCTTACTATGGATATGGGACAATGGGTCTTACACCAACATTAAACAAAATAGATGTTGCAATAGCATGCTGGGAGTGGAAGATTGGAGAGTCAAAAGCTGGTAAAATATCTGGTGCAAGATGCAAAGTTTCAAGTTGGATAAGAATAGACTCACGTTCGCAACCAATGAAAGCAAAGGCTGCATCAAACTATGCAAACGCTGCCCTTGCAAGAGTTGAGGCATTAAAGGATGGCTATGATGAATCTATAATGTTAAACAATCAAGGCAAAGTAGCAGAGGGAAGTGCAGAAAATATTTTCATTATAAAAAATAACCAGATATTTACTCCACCTCTTACAGCTGGTATTTTGGAAGGAATTACAAGAGATAGCGTCATTCGAATGATTGAGGAGAATGGTGAGGAAGTAATTGAGAAAGATCTTGATAGAGAGGATCTTTATGTGGCAGATGAGGTATTTATGACAGGAACTGCTGCCGAAGTAAAATCGGTTACAGAAATTGATCAAATAACAATTGGAAATGGCAAACTAGGGTCAAGAACACGAGAATTACAAAAATTGTTTATGAATGTGGTCATGGGAAAAGACGAACGATTTCTTTCATGGCTCAAATATATTTAGTAGGTTTTTACATCTAAAATTACAAAAGTATACGATTATGGAATCTTGTGATTTTAATACAGTACAGGAAATATGTTGGTTTTGTAAAAAAGGCAGACATGAGGAATGTATGAAGGAAATTCCTGTAACCAGTAAATCTGATGGACCTCATGATTGTACTTTTGATACTAAGTTGATACCTTGTAAATGTGCTCATAAATAATGTTCATAGGTAGCGGGTCTAGAGGGATTTGAACCCTCGACAGCCGGATTAAGAGTCCGGTGCTCTACCTGGCTGAGCCATAGACCCTAAAAATAGCAAATGTTAGAGTCGTTATTAACCTTGAGTAGAAATTGAAATTTAATTTTGAATTTTAGCTTCGAGTTGATTGTATTTTTCTAGAATGGCTGTAAGAACGGTCGATACAGGAACATTGTTCATCTTTTTCTTTTCAGCTAAAAGTTTCTGGTATGCATCAAGTGTGATGTAAACTGGTATAGAGCCATTACCTTCTAGTAAACCCCTTACTTTGTATAATGCAGTCTCCATTCCTCTTTCAGCAGATTTTGCAAACTTGATTTTGTTAATTATTCCACCTAGTGGCCCAAACGGCATTACATAATCAACTGTCATTGTTACCCTAGTAAGATTATCTCCTAATGTCTTGAATTCATTAGTGATCTGCCATTTTTTAAAAGGACCTTTGATCATCTTTGCTGAAATTCTTTCATCTCTATCAAATTCTGTGGTTTCACAGTCCCATTCTAGTCTTTTACCAGTAAAATCAGCTATAACTCTAAAAGTTGTACCTACTCCCATTCCAGCTTTGATATCCATTGGAACAACTGTCATTCCCACACCTTTGTCACTCATTTGATCAGAAACGTGTTCTGGTCTTGCAAAATATGTAAAAACAGTGCTTATTGGTGCCTTGATATCAATTGATTTCTGGATTAAAGTCAACGCTTGGATGTTTTGACGGTCTAGATTTAAAGCTTTTGTAAATTTTTAGAATAAAAATTACGTTATAATAAATTAGTAAAACTAGATGCGTTATTATGCAAATCAAAAAAATGTGGCTGCCCTGTGGATTAGTTTTTTTAATTTTCTTTTCAACTGCTATAATTTACGAAGCTAATGCACACTCTTTATTCAATTCAGCAGAATCGACAATAGGCGATTATAGAGTCCAGATCGCAACACTGCCTGAAATTCCATCAACCGGGGAAAAATCACAAATTCTTTTAAGAGTAACAGATCGGGATTTTAATGAGATCGAAAGATTTACCAGTGGAATTCGTATATTTTTTAATGGCGAAGAGGTAGACACACTTCCACCTCAAGCACATGAGAGTGGCCATTGGCAAACAGATTATGTATTTCAAAGATCTGGAAATCATATTTTTAGAGTTGATCTTTATGATGTTGCAAAAGATGGGGGTGTAATAACTTATACATTTAATGTCAGTACACAGAATCCTTTTGGATATATTTTCATATATTCAATAGCTGTAGGAAGTATTGGGTTTGCTGCTATTTTGGGATATATCTATCTACCAAAAATTCTGAAAACAAGATCTAAACCTTAGTTTGGATAGTTGGTTTTCCTAGTCTAAAAGCAAATAGTGTAGTTAGTAATACCATTGCAAATAGAAGTATTCCTATTCCTAAGTGGATGGATACTAGCAAGGCATGTAATTTTAGATCTATTACTAGAGCGCCCAAAGTTATCTGGGTTATTACAAAAATTGCAGCCAATGTAGCTGTGAGTTTAATTTTTTTATCAGAATTTTTTGTAAACCAGCTTCCTACAGCTGTTGCAATAACTAATGCTCCAGTTGTTGCAGCTACAAATCTGTGTACCCATTCGATAAGATATTCATTATCAGGCAATATACCATTAGGACATAATGGCCATTCAGGGCAGGTAAGGCCTAATCCAGCTGCTGAAACATAACCGCCAATAAACATCAATGAGTAAAGAACTATTAGCGATGTTAGTGAGAGATATTTTAAAATCAAAATTATTCTACGAGAAACTTTCCTTGCATTCCTTGTACACTATGTCCAGGAACAGTACAAATGTAGTAGTATGTACCTGATGCACCAGCAGTAAAGGTAACCTCACCAGACTGTCCTGGTTTTAATGGATTGGATGCAGATTGTATGGCAGAGTTCCATACAATACTGTTGAAATCTTCAGGATTTGTTACAACACCAAATGAATGAAATGATTTACCAGTATTAGTTACTTTGATTGTCACAGAATCGCCTGCTTTTACTATAATTTCTGGATTGCTTCCCTCCTCACCTAGAAGTGCGTTAAAACCTAGCGTTCTAAAGTCAGATGATTCTACGAAATTGAATTCAAAGTTATGGCTGGCTCCTGTTGGGTTTACAGTTTGAGTTTCAGAGGATTGTTTTGGATCAACTATGATTTTTCCTACCATTCCTTGTTCTCTATGTCCAGGAACAGTACAAATGTAGTAGTATGTGCCTTCTTTTGTAGGAATAAACTCAGACTGACCACTTTGATTTGGTTTTAATGGATTGCTTGCACTTGCAATGTCTGATCCAGCAATAATTCCACTAAATCCCTCTTCTTCCTGAGTTACTCCAAATGCATGAAATGATTTTCCGTTATTAATAACATCAAATAGTATTTTATCACCTACATTAGCAACAATGTCTGGATTATTGTTTGGTTCTCCTGGCAACGCATTAAATGCAAGTGTCCTAAAATCAGATGATTCTACAAATGTCAATGATACTTGAATTTCCTTTCCTGTTACAGCTACTGGTGCCGTAGGTTGTTGTGCTGCTGGACCAAGTCCTGCAACAGGAGGAGCAGATATCCAATAGTCCCACATTCCAAAGAATATTGCAGCGCCAGCTATGCTTATTCCCAGCATTATTGCCATCATCTTTGCGGTTCGTTCAGGAGAAGTTCTGAATATTGGTTCTATGTGTTCAGTATGGCTCATTTCAATTACCTAGTGATGTGGGTTCTTTTGTTGATATGGATAATAGTATTTACCGCCAATTCCCCAAGGATCATTCATGTTAGCTTCTTTTCCTTTGGCTGCACTGTAAATCATATTTACAAGGAAGATTGCAGCACCAATACCTAATAGCATTGCACCTATTGATGCAAATTGATTCATTGCAACCCATTCTGGGAATGGAGGATAGTCAAAAATTCTTCTTGGCATTCCATAAAGTCCAAGTACATGCTGTGTAAAGAATACCATTACTGCACCGATAAATGATGTAATAAAGTGAACATTGCCCCATTTTTCGCTATACATTCTTCCAGTAACATATGGGAATATGTAATACAAGAATCCAAATGAACCAAATGCTATTGTACCCATCACAAATAAGTGAAAGTGTCCCACTACCCAGTAACTATCATGTGTAATAAAGTCAAGCGGCATAGCAGTATTTACTACACCGCCAGCACCTGCTGCGAAGAATAATGCAATGCCTCCAACTGACCACATCATAGGAGTTGCAAACCTAATTCTTCCACCCCACATTGTAGCAAGAAAGTTGAATACATGCATTGCAGATGCTGGAACTGCTGCAAGCGTACCTACCATAAATACAGTTTTTTCTGTAAAGGACATTCCAGAAGCATACATGTGGTGAGCCCAAGACGCAAATGATACTATACTTAGTAGTATGAAAGCTGCTACTCCAGAACCATGACTAAATATTGGTTTTCTTGAAAATCTTGGGATTATCTCATACATGAATCCAATTGCAGGTATAACGAGAACGTAAACCTCTGGATGGAAAGTGAACCAGAAGAGGTGTTGATAAGCTATAGGATCTCCACCTCTGGCAGGATTAAAGAATCCTGATACACCAAGTCTATCAGTAAGTAACATTAGTAGTGCAGCTGCAAATGTTGGCATTGCAACTATCATAATTAATGAAGATGTAAGATAGGCCCATGCAAGTAATGGTATTTTGCTTAATGGAAGATCTGGATGTTTACATTTTAGAATTGTAACAATAAAATTAATTGCACCAAGAATTGATGAGACACCAAGAATCTTTAGACCAAATATCCACATGTCTGCTGCAGGTCCTGGTGCGCTGATAACAGAATATGGTGCATAAGCAGTCCATCCAAAGTCTGCAAATCCAAGCCAGACTAACGCAAATCCTGGAGGAATCATCCAGAATGCAATGGCGTTTAATTTTGGATATGCCATGTCTTTGTATCTGACCATGATTGGTATCAAGTAGTTACCAATTGCAGATGCAAACGGCAGAATAAAGAGAAATATCAAAGTGGTTCCATGAACAGTGAATATTCGGTTAAATGTCATCGAATCAGCAATTATTTGAGAGCCAGGCAAGAAAAGTTCTAGTCTAATTGTAAGAGCTAATGCACCACCCATAAAGAGTCCAGCCAGAGATGTTATAAGATAAAGTAGACCAACGTCGGTGTGATGAGTCGAGAACATTATTTGCCAGATAGGTCTTGGTTTTTGAATTTCTAGTACCATATTGTCTATTCACACCTCTTTTTTGACTTTCATTAAAGGCATTAGAATCATGCTGTGTCCTCCACATACAAGGTTCCACGCATATTATAGTGAATCAGGCCACAATATTCCCTGCATTGAATTGGAAATTCACCTGTGTCTTTTGGTACAAACCAAACTGTGTTTATCCTACCTGGTACTGCATCTTGCAGAACTACATAGTCAGGAATATTAAATGAGTGGATGACATCTTTTGATGTAATTTCAAACTTGTATGGTTTTCCTTTCTGTAAGTGAAGTTCACCGATTTCCTTTGTTCCATCTGTATGCTCAAATGTCCAGAACCATTGTTGTCCGGTCACCTTAATTACTTGAGCATCTTCTGGGACATGTTCGATTAATCTTTCTACATTCCATGCTTCTGCCCCTACCCAGATAAGTAATGCTACAACAACTCCAACATATACCCATTCAGGCCAAGTTGAGTGTCCACTCATTTCTACCACTCCCCTGCTTCTTCATACTTTGTTGGCTTTGCTTTTGGGTTAGATTCTCTGAATCTCCATACCAACCAAATCAGTGTTCCCGAAACTACTGCTCCAATAACAAAAGCAACAGTCATCATCCTAAAAAATAGATTCCAAATCTCAACTCTCCTGTCAAGATACTCTCCAGGAGCATCTTGTGCTAAGACATATTGCATAGTTGGTATCACAAGTAAAATTGTCAATATACATGATAATCCAACTATTTTTTTCATTACCAGTTGCTCTGTCGTGGTCTTTAAATTCTATTTAAGGGTTTTGAGGATTTTCAGTTTTTAACAAATCTTTTTGCATCCATTGCATTAATTGCAGAAACTGATAACTTTCCTTGTTCTTCATTAATAACTGTCAGAGATCCGTTAGCAATTATTAACTCAAATAATGATTGAGGCTTCAAATCAAGGATTGTTGAAAGTACAGATTTTATTGGATCCATATGAGTAACCAACAAAACATTTTCGTTTGTATGTTGTTTTATAACATAATCAACCATGTCTAAGACTCTCTTTTTAACTTCAGTAAAAGTTTCTACTCCATTATGTGCAATTTCAGTTTCCCCTTCATAAAATTTCAAAAAGACATTTCCATGAGTAGCAAAAATTTCATCGTATGGCATGCCTGTAAATTTTCCCATATCAATCTCAATCAATCTGTTATCAATTTTGTATTCAATTGAATTGTTTTTTGCAATAACTTCTGCAGTTGTTAATGCACGTTCGATAGGACTTGTATAGATTGTATCTATTTTGAGTGGCTTTAGATATCTTGCGATACTTTTAGCTTGTTTGATACCAACCTCAGTCAATGGAATACCAGAGGTTCTACCAGCTAAGATTCGTTCTGTATTGTTTTTAGCTTGTCCATGTCTCAAGAATATAATCAATTTTGAATTCTTTTTGTGCTCCAAATAGAGATAATAATAACATTACCAGAACCAAGTCGATGAAAATAGGAATTGTTGGTGGAACTGGTGGTATGGGAAAAGGTTTTGCGCTTAGATGGTGTATCAATCATGATATTTTAATTGGTTCAAGAGATGCAACAAGGGCAACAAGTGCTGCAGAAGAATATACAAAACTTGCAAATGAAACCTATGGAAAAGTCAATGGAACTGTTAAAGGAAATGATAATTTATCTATTGCAAAAGAAGCCGATGTTTTGATTTTATCAATTCCTTATGAAAATATTGATTCAACTTGTTCTCAAATACTTGCACAAATAAAAGACAGTTGTGTTGTAGTTTCACCAATAGTGCCCATGGTAAAAACAGAATTGGGTTTTGAGTTTATTCCATTAAAAGAAAACAAGCCATTTTCATATCAATTGGTATCAAAATATATGAAAAATAGAGCAAATCTTGTTTCTGCATTTCATGTGATTTCAGAGAAAAAATTAGTTGATCCAAATCTTTCATTAGATTATGATATCTTTGTATGTGGAGATGATACTGACTCTGTAAAAATTGTAAGTGATTTAATTAATGAAATTAAAGGTCTTCGTCCAATTTACTTAGGATCTGGATCATTGTCATATTTTGCAGAGATGGCAACTCCACTGTTGCTTAATGCAATGATAAAAAACAAGCTAAAGAATCCTGGAATCAAGATAGTTTAAAGTCCATAACTTGTGAATAGTGTTATGAATTATGCACGTCGCAGTGCAAAAAATTGGTATACCGCCATGGGTGTGTTGTTCATAATTATGGCGTTAATAGTTTTGACTAGAAATCTCATCATTTGGGGACCTGGTTTTGTTTTAGATTTTTTACTAAATTCAGAAATTACGAATGAAAAAGTATCTTTAGGCATGATTGTATTTGGTAGTTTTTTGATTATTGTTGGATTCAAAAAAAGAATATCAAAAAATAGTTAATCGTTTTACGTGTTATTTGTTGATATCTGACAGAATTATTGATTTACAAACTCTTCAATGTTGTTTAATGCCAAATCTAGTGTTTGTATGTCAGGTAAAAACACTAATCTGAAATGTCCACTACCATATTTTGTTCCAAAGCCAGAACCATGTACCGTAAGTACTCCCTTTGTTCTTAGGAGATCCAATACAAAATCTCTGTCTGATTTGTACCTGCTATGTTCAATTTGTGGAAATGCGTAGAAAGCGCCTTTTGGATTAGAACATGAAAGTCCTGAAATCGAGTTTAATCTTTTTATTACAAAATCTCTACGTTTTTTCAATTCTGAAACAAATTCTGAAATGTATCCTTGCGGTCCACGCAGTGATTCTAATGCACCATGTTGTACTGGTAAATTTGTAGAAATTCTAACACGAGCAAGTTTTGGTAGATTTTCTCTTATGAGATCTAGTTTGGAAGAGCTGTTAAACGCAATGTAACCTATTCTCCAACCAGACATTAAATGAACTTTAGAAAAACCATTTAAAACTATAACAGGTGAATCACTTGCTACTTTTCCAATGCCTACAAATTTTTCATCAAATACGATTTGATCATAAATTTCGTCACAAATTATGTAAAGATCATTTTCATTTGCAATATCTACTAGTTCTTTTAATGATTGTTCGTTGAATACAGCTCCTGTTGGATTGTTTGGACTGATTAGACAAATTGCTACAGTTTTTGAAGTTATTTTTGATTTAATATCATCAAGATCAGGTCTTGAGTTATTCAAATCAACTGCAAATTCTACTGGAATTCCACCATGTAGTCGAACATAGGAGGCATATGGAGGATAGTAAGGGCCTGGAAGTAACACTTCGTCTCCTTCTTCTACAATAGAAGATATGACCATGTCAAGGCCTTCTGATATACCATTAGTGATTAGTACATCATCAGAGTTTACAGAAAGACCTTTGTTGTGTTCTTTTTTTGCTATTTCTTCACGTAGTTCTGGTAAACCTTCAGATTGTGCATAATAGTTTTTGCCGTTTCTAATTGCTTTAATCATTGCTTCTTTTACGTTATCAGGTGGCTGAAAACCAAACTGAACAGGATCACCTATGTTAAGATAAGTAACTTTTTTTCCTTGTTTTTGTAATTTTCGCGCTTCAGTTACAATATCTCGAATTGCATACTCAACACCTGCAACTTTTTTTGAAACCTTCAAACATCTAGACAGATATTTAGCCTCGTTAAAGTCTTACTTGTTTGGACTCGTAGCACAGTCAGGA
>Ga0214472_10003299_pt1 | contig 17101 bp, 16 predicted proteins | sample RVTome_6_FD_207662 | JGI IMG/M metagenome (GOLD analysis project Ga0214472, IMG submission 207662) | Soil microbial communities from uranium-contaminated site in the Upper Colorado River Basin, Wyoming, United States - RVT140D175 | ecosystem: Environmental > Terrestrial > Soil > Contaminated >... | reverse complement strand
CGCCGCCAACCACCTCGCCACCGAGAACGAGCGCCTGGCCGGCCAGATCCAGGCGTTGGACGAGTCCTTGGCGAATCTGCGCGGAGAGAATGCCACCCTCACCGGCAAGATCGAACAGCTGGAGGCCGATCTCGCTTCCGCCCGGGGCGAAGCTGCCGAAGAGCGTCAAGCTGCCGAAGCCGCCCGCACCGAGCTCGCCAAGGCGCACGTGCGGCTTGAGGGCCTGCCCATACTCGAGCAGGAGAACGAGCGGCTTCGACGCGCGGTCGATACCGAGCGCACCGCCCGCACCGATGCCGAACGCCAGGCCGCGACCGCCGAGGCAAAGGCCGCAGGCCTCACCGACCGCTTGACCGACACACAGGAGCGCCACGCACATGCAGTGACCGGCCTCGAGCGCGAGTTCCACGAACAGAAGCAGCGTAACGTGCAAATCGAGTCGGAGCTCTCGGCGACGCGCACGGAAGCCCGCGACCTGGCTACCCGGCTTGCGCAGGCGACCGGTGAGCTCGAGGGGCTGCGCGTGCGGGCCGTTGCCGGGGGCTCCAGCAAGCAGAAAGTCGCCGGGCGAGCGTGATGACGAGCGGACAAGGTAATTGACGCCGAGCACCAGCGCCATCAGGCCCCATCGCGTCCCGCCGCCGCGGCCGTGAGACAGCCGGTCCAGATCGATCACCGGCCATCGGCCCGACACCGGGCCAATCAGAGGTTTTTCCAACCGGCGAGTTCACCCTTTCGACCCAGCAGCCATACCTGTGAGTCGAACCGGTCCATCCGGAACTCAGGGTGATTCGAAGAGCCGCGCAGCAGTGTCGTTCAGGCGCACGCAACGAGGCTCAGAACGTGATCGTCGGTCCCGTCCACGAGTCGTCGCGCGGTCGCGCGCGTGCGAGTGCCAGAGAAGCGCTGATCCATCCCTCGCAGGCATTGCGCCCGCCGCGGCCGCGCCACCGGTTCAGTAGCCACTTGCACGTCGCGTAGAGGCGGAAGAAGCGCAGCACCGCTTGGCATTCGGCTGAACTAGGCCGGTTCGCGCAGCAGACCAGCTTGTCGTCGACCATGCCGCGATCCATCAGGGTGACCGCGCCCCACGCTCGCGACTTGACCCTCGCCCCATAGGGAAGGCGCGGACCGAGCACCAGCGCATCGAGCAGATCGCCCTCCAGGCCGAGCAGGGTGGGCACCGAACCGTAGTTGAATGGGCATGGTAGCGGCGAGACGAAATCGACGCGCCCGCTCGATCCGCGCTTGAGGAAGCTGCCTCGCGGCACCTCGATCACCACCTCGAGCACTGGCGCATCGGGTGCTAACGGCGGGGCTGCGTTCAGCAAGTTCGCCTCTTCGTTCATAAGCACGGCTTAGCCGACGTTCGCCGCGGCATCCGCGCGCCATGGGCCGGCCCGCCAAGCCGAGCCCTTGGCGGGCGCGCCGCCCGCCTCACGACTCCACAACATCGACGGGTCCGCATATCGGCCAGCACGGATCTTGCCAGCCTGATTGACCGTCCGCCGGACCCAGCCAGCCGGTCGTGGCCATCGTGAACGCACGCTCATGAGCGTCAGCCGCGCCGGGCCTCTTCGATCGACGCGATGTCGACCTTTCTCATGTGCATCATCGCGTCGAAAGCGCGCTTGGCCGCCGCGCGATCAGGGTCGGCGAGCGCGGCAATGAGGGCGCGTGGCGTGATCTGCCACGACAGGCCCCACTTGTCCTTGCACCAGCCGCATGCGCTTTCCTCGCCGCCGTTGCTGACAATCGCGTTCCACAAGCGATCCGTTTCGGCCTGGTCGTCAGTCGCAACCTGGAACGAAAAGGCCTCGTTGTGCTTGAACGCCGAACCACCGTTCAGGCCGAGACAAGGGATGCCGATCACGGTGAACTCGACCGTCAGGACGTCGCCCTGCTTGCCCGCGGGATAGTCGCCGGGCGCGTGAAGGATGGGTCCCACCGCACTATCCGGGAACGTCGTGGCGTAGAACTGCGCGGCGTCCAGGGCGGTGCCGTCGTACCAGAGACAGATCGTATTCTTGCTGACCACATTCGTTCTCCCACTTTTGACCGGCACATGCATTCCACCTACGCAGGCCATCGAGTCGTTAGGACAGGCGTTCTTTGGTTGGCGCAGCCGCGTGACAGTCCGCCGTTGGACCGATTGTGAACGACCGTTCATGCGGGGCTTCGCGTTCGACCTGCACCGAGACCCGCCGTTCGTCCGCAACCTCATCGGAACGGTAGCTCCTACCACCTCTGTCGGTCTCGACTCGAACCACAGGAGCCGGTCGATGACGCACTGTCTGGACGGCAGGTTCCAGGGTGGAGCCGCCACTTGCGAGCCATCCACGAACTGCAGGTCACGGCCACTTGCGGTCGGTCACTTTCTCTACGGACCGGACGCCCGAGAGGCTGCTCTACACTAATACCGGCCGTCGAACGAACGAGGAGACGAATGTCGGTTGTGGGTCGGGTGCCGTCCACCCGCAGCTTCGACTCCGGCCCTTCGTCCGACCCACACGTCCGCCGCCGCCAATCACCCCAACGTGATCCTGGTCCCGCGCGCGGCCTGGGCCTCGGACCAAGACAGCAGACCCTCGCGGATCTGCTGATTGCCAACGTCGAAGCCTTCGTCTTCGGCCAGCCGCCTAACCTGGGGCCGGCAGGCCGACGCGACATTACCGCGCCGCGCCGACCTCGATCGTGATCGTGCCGATGCCGTCCACCCCGCCGTGCAGGCGGTCGCCCACCTTCACCGCCCCCACCCCCGCCGGCGTGCCGGTAAAGATCAGGTCGCCCGCCTCGAGCACAAAGTAGCGCGACAGGTGGGCGATCAGCTCGGGCACGCGCCAGATCTGATCGCCAATATCGCCGCGCTGGCGCGGCTCGCCGTTGACGTCGAGCCAGATCGCACCGCTCGATGGATGCCCGATGCGCGCCGCCGGCACGATCGCCGAGCACGGGGCCGCGCCATCGAAGGCCTTGCCGATCTCCCACGGCCGGCCCGTGCGCTTGGCCTCGGCCTGCAGGTCGCGACGGGTCATGTCGAGGCCCACCGCATAGCCGAACACATGCTCCAGCGCCGACTCGACCGGGATGTCGGAGCCGCCGCGGCCGATCGCCACCACCATCTCCACCTCGTGATGCACCTCGGCACTTGCCTGCGGGTAAGCAAACACGCTGCCATCGGGCAACAGGCTATCGGGCTGCTTGGTAAAGAAGAAGGGCGGCTCGCGATCGGGGTCGTGGCCCATCTCACGGGCGTGGTCGGCGTAGTTGCGGCCAATGCAATACACCCGCCGCACCGGAAAACGCACCGCGCTGTCGCTGATTGTGAGGCTGTGCACCGTGGGGGGAAACAGGAACGAATCGGGGGGTTGAACAGTCACGGCGAGAGCCTCCAAAAAAAGGATTGCTTCATTTTCAAGTAACGGCCTTCTGGACCGGGCGCCGCCTCGCCATCACGATATGCAGCGCAACGTAGGTCAGGCTCGTGAGCATGGACACGGACCAAACGAGGCTCCCGGTTGGGGTGATCATCGCTGCCGCGCCGCACAGTAGCAGAAGCCCACGCTCCACCAGATTCATGTCACGTGCAATGAAGCCGGTGAGCCCCATCGCCCAAACCACAGTCGAAACGAGCAGACCCGAACCGGCAACGGCGATCTCCGCATACGACCCCTGGAATAGCAACGCCTTGTCAGCGATAAAGGCAAATGGGATGAGGAAGGCAACAGCGCACATCCCGAACGCCACCATGCTCGTCTTCATTGCATCGGTCTTGGCGACCCCCGCAGCCGCAAACGAAGCCAGTGAGACTGGCGGCGTGACCATCGAAAGAATGCAAAAGTACATCACGAAGAAGTGCGCCTGGAGAGGTGCTACACCCAGGGTTTCGAGCGCAGGAACGTACAGGATGGCGCCGATGATGTAGGCCGCCACGGTTGGCAGGCCCATTCCCATCACGATGCAGCCGAGGATCACCAGGATCAGTGACACGGCGTATGAACCGCCGCCGACAGAGATCAGTCCGGAAGCAAACTTGAGTGCGAGGTTCGACTGGATCGCCACTGCGATCACGATCCCGATTGCCGCGATTGGCACCGCAATGATCGCCGCCTGCTTGCCCGTTTCCATGACCATTGCTGGCAGATCGCGCAGGGAATAGTGCGTCTCGCGGCGCAGAAAGGGGGCCACCAGGCAAGTCACTGTCGCGAGGGTCACCGCGATCTGGGCCGAGTAACCCATCATCAGCCCCGCCACCAGCACAATCACCGGCGCGATCATGTGAATGCGCGGCAGCACCGGCGCAATTCCCGCAAAATCCTTGTCAGTGAGTGTGCCAACGCCGTGCTTGCGGGCGTGGAGATCGGCGGAGACGAACAGCGCAAAGTAAAAGGCAAGCGCCGGGAAGACGCCGGCAAGGGCTACCTGCGCATAGGGAATGACGAGCAGTTCCGCCATCACGAATGCGGCGATGCCCATGATCGGCGGCATGAGTTGGCCGCCGGTCGAGGCAATGGCCTCGGTCGCAGCGGCGCGCTCACCCGACATGCCGGTCCTTCTCATGAGCGGAATTGTAAACACCCCTGTGGCGGTGACGTTGGCCACGGCGCTACCCGAAATCGTGCCCATCAGGCTGGAGCCGACGATGGCAACCTTGGCTCCGCCGCCGCGCGATTTGCCGACCATCCGCATGGCGATGTCGATGAAGAGCTGCCCGCCCCCGACGGCGCTATAAACCACGCCGAAAACGATAAAGTAAAAAATAAAACTCACCGAGGTCTCGGTGGTGACGCCGAGGATCCCGCTGGTGGTCATGGCAAGAATTTCCGACCACTCTTCGAGGGTGATCTCGGCAAAGGAGATTGCGCCGGGAAGCAGGTAGCCAAATGCGCCGTAAAGCATGAAGCCAAGAATTACCACCAGCAGGATCATGCCGACCGTGCGCCGAACGGCCTCGAGCAATAGCAACACCAGGGTGCAGGCGAGCACTACGTCGTACCATTCGATGGGTGATACGTTCTCGATACGCGTCGTAAGTCGCGGCATTTCAAGCCAGTAGTAGGCCCCCACTGCAACCGTGGCGAGAAGAATCAGTCCGTCCAGGCTGCGCTCGACGAGTTTGGGCAGTCTTGTACCGGAAAGCGGCAAGGCCAGGAAAGTCAGGAGGAGCGCGATGACGAGATGCGCAGGTCTTTCGAGGTGAGGCTGCTGCGGGTTGAACAGAATCCAGAACTGGAATGTAATGAACCCGAGCGCGAGCCACGTCTTCGGATCGCGCATCGTTGAGTTGAAGTTGCTGACCATTTCTCTTTTCCCGGTGTGTTGCGGATGGATTTCGGGAACCGGCGCGAACGCCGGTCCGTGAAATCAAAGCAGGCCGATTTCTTTGTAGTAACGGATGGCGCCGGGATGGAGCGGAATGCCGTTCTTCTCGGGGCTCGCTGCCTTTTCGCGAACGAAGGCCTTCCAGGCCGGGAAGTCGGCGGCCAGTTTGTCCATGTGCTCAACGACCGCCTTGGTGATCTTGTAGGCCACCTCTTCGGACACATCCTTATGCGCGATAAGGTGCGTGCCGTAGTCTCCGCCGATCGTGCTTTCCTTCTGGATATCGAACCACTTGGGTATCTCGTCCTTGACGATGCCGATCTCGGCCAACGCAGCGGTCGATTCCGGAGACAGGTCGATGAAGCTCACATCCCCCGTCAGGCTGATCTCCTGAATCGTGGGGTGACCGCGCAGGATGGTATCGAAGTAAAGGTCCGCGCGTCCGCTGCGGATCATGCCTGCCATCTGTGAAGAATCGATCTGGAGAATGCGCCCGCCGTCAGCCTTGATCTTCTCCACGCTGGTCCCATGCGCCTTGAGAATGACATCCACCGCAGGCGGAATGTTCGAACCCGGCGGCTTCATCATGATGGTCACCGGCTTGCCGGACTCGAGGATGTCCTTCAACGTCGTGAAGCCGTTCGCCTTCAGGTATTCATTGCGAACAATCGCACCGATGAAGACCGGGTTGAGTCCCCCCACGAGCGAGCGGATATCGGGCGCCTTCTGCCCAGCGTAGAGAAGCTCTCCCTTCATGGCCCATTGCGAGGTTGCCACGTTCGAAAGGGCGATCTGCGCCTTGCGCTGTTGAACCACCATCGGGTTCGCCACCCCGCCCCCTCGAGCAACGACCTCTGCGGTGAGGCCGGTTCCCGTTTCTTCGAGCGTCTTTTTTACTGCAGCGGCAGCGACGTACCAGCCAGATCCGACGGGCATGGCGCCGATCCGGATTGTCTCGGCGTGTGCCGAGAACGTGACCGCACCGCCCAGCAGGAATGCTGATGACCAGCGGGCAAGCGTTCTTGAAATGTCTCGCATTTCTTGTCTCCTCAATGGATTGTGGTTATTCGCCGAGACAGTACGTCGTGAGGTCTAGCTGCCTCGTTGCGCGTATTGTCCGTTGTGGGGGAAGTGGATCCCGAAGCTTGCGGGATCCACTTCGACCGAGTTAGAGCACGCGGCCCAGACCGGCCGCGCGCATCGCGTCCGCGATTTCCTTGTCGGCGCCCGGATCGAGCGGCAGCAGCGGCGAGCGAACCTCAGCGTGCTCAAGGAGGCCGCGGGCAACAAGAGCCCACTTGAGCGCGACGGAGCCTTCCATATGCGAGCCGCGATGATAGACATTCTTCGTCACCGGCAGCAGACGGTCGTGCAGGGCACGCGCCTTGGCGTAGTCCTTTGCCTTACCGGCGGCGATCATCTCGATGAGGGGCTCGGGTGCGATGCAGCCGTAGCCGACCAGCGCACCATCGACATCGAACATCGTGTGCAGAAGGTACTCATCATGGCAGGTCATGATTTGCAGGTTCGGACGCTCCTTGCGGATAACGGGGATCTCGGTGTCCCAGCGACGCATGTTGCGCACCCCGTTCTTCATCGCGAACACGCCGGGAAGGGCAGCGATTTCGAGCATGGTTTCCAGGCTGTAAGTGGCCTTGGTGACGTCCGGATACTGGAACAGAATCAGCGGCAGGCCACTTGCTTCGTAGATGGCCTTATAGCGATCCTGCGGCGCGCCCTTCTGGTAACCGAAGCGCAGCCAGCCGTGGGACGGATACACCAGACCAGCGCTAGCGCCCGCGCTGACGGCGCGCTTGGCTTCTTCGGCGGCCACGGCGGTGCCTTCGAGCGTGATACCGGCGATGATCGGCAGCTGATCACCCACCGAGTCGCGGAAGACTTCGATGACCTTCAGTTGCTCATCGCGTTCGAGGAAGGTGCCCTCGCCGGCGTGACCAAGCACGGTCAGGCCCTTCACGCCTTCGATACTGCCCAGCCACTTGCCGATGCGCTTGATCGCGTCGTAATCGACGGCTCCATCGCGGGTGAAGGGCGTTACCGGAGCGGGGACGAGGCCACGGAGATCGATCTCTTTCATGTCAGATCCTTGAGTCAAGAATTGCTTACGATGCGAGGTGCACGCGACCGGTGGTGCTTGCCGCCCGCATCAACGGGTTGCGTGCTATTGCACGCGGATTCGCTCGAGAACGTAGTCGGAGTGCGGAGAAAGGGAGGTATATCGTTCCAGTTCCGGCTCGGTTTCTTGAGCAAAAATGGGCGGGGCGCGCCAGAGAAACGCAAGCTTGAAGAACACACTCGTCGCCAATGTTCCCTGGGTGCGCGCCACTTTCAGAACAGGTGGCGAATGCCGACTGCGACCGAGTTCGCCGACGACGCTCCGGTTTTCCGGTCAAGCGAGTAGACCGCGTATACATCGGTACGCTTGGACAGGCGGTGGTCATAGCCAAACGAGGTGGTGGTGCGGCGCACGTCGGCCACGTTCGGAGCGTCGATCCGCGAATGGGCGGTCTCGAGCAACAGCTTGCCGGGCGCCGAGACCGGAACCGACAGCCCCAGATCGTAGAGACGGGTGGAAGCGCCGTCATCGATGCGCGTGCGGACCGTATTGCCGTGAAGCTTGACCGGACCGAAATCGTAGGTTGCGCCCGCCAGCCAGGCGCGTTGGGGCTCCGCCAGCGCGGTCGTGACGTTCATGCGCACCCGTTGTACCGAGACCGCGCCCATGAACTTGCCCGAACGGTAAGTCGCGTGTGCACCGGTATTCGCGTAGCCGCTTTTGCCCGCGACCTCGCCCAATCCATAGAGCAAGGAGCCCTGGAAGCCCTGCAGGTTCGGCGTCGCATACTTGACGACGTTGTTCCAGACCGAGTCGCCGAGGATGTTGCGCCCATAGGGCAATACAAAGGACTGAACGGTAAGGGGTGAGAAGACCACCGAGGCGCCAAATGGGCTCAACTGCGACATCACCGCATAGGTGGGGTTGGTCTGGCGGCCGAGGCTGACACGTCCAAACCCGCCCTCGATCCCCACCCAGGCATTGCGAGAGAAGAACGGGTCCGTCGCGCTGCGCCCCGACTCACCGGTATCGGGGCGAAAAAAAGCCTCCAGCGCGAAGAGCGCCTTCAGTCCATTGCCAAGATCTTCCTGCCCCTTGAAACCCAGAAAGGAAGTTTGCAGGCCGCCACCGTTAATGACCCGCGACGATTCAGCCTCGCCACTTCGCTTGATGCTGCCCGCGTGGATACCAATAACGCCGTAGATATCCACGGATTCTGCGGCCAGCGCACCACCGACCGGCACGCTACTGATCAGGCCTGCAAGCAGCGCGCAAGACGTCTTTTGAATGTTTTTCACCTTTGTCTCCACCTTTGTATTTATTCAAGGCATTTCAGTCGTCATTCAGCTTTCCGACTTCGGCTTGATTTGCAGCTCATCGGGCAGATGTCTCTGTTCCGGTAAGCTTGAAGGCAAGTCTAGAGATGGATTTGCTATGCCAGAAGAGGAATTTCCGGCATTTCCGGTATACTTTTCAGACATATCAAGATGCGGTCGTGTATGAACTACAACACTTGGAAACTCTTCATTGACGCCGCTGAACTCGGTAGCCTCAGCAAGGTGGCCGTTGCCTACGGAACAAGTCAGCCTCACGTCAGTCGGCAGATCAGCGACCTTGAACGGGAGTGCGGAGGTAGATTGTTTCAGCGCACGGGGCGGGGGGTCGTCCTGACCGAGCTGGGCGAGCGTATCGCCCCCAAGGTACGGACCTGGTTGGCGAGCACCGATCAGCTATCCAATGACATTCGAGAAACAGCGGGAACCCCGATTGGCACCGTACGGCTCGGCATCCTGCCTTCGACCGCGCACCCCCTGATCAGCAAACTGTATTTTCGACTCAAGTCGCTGTTTCCCATGATCCAGCTCGTTGTTCGGGAAGGACAGGGAGCACAACTCGAAACGTGGCTCGAGAACGGGTATCTGGATCTGGCGATTCTGTTTCGCCACGGATCCACCGCGCGCAACGGCGACATTTACTTGGTCGAGACCGAAACGTATTTGGTTGGACCCGCCGGCAATCCGCTCACGGCGGACGCGACGGTTCCGTTTGCCGCCTTGCACGAGCTGCCACTGGTCCTTTTCTGTCGACCGAACAGTTGGCGTGACCGGCTTGACCATCTCAGTGCCCAGCACGGCATCTCACTCAATGTGGTGTTGGAAGCCGACTGCCTCGCGCTTCAGACCCATGTTGTCGCCGATGGCGGTGGATACGCTTTGCTGGGCCCTTACGCCCTTTCTGCCGCAGCGAAGGAATGTCGGCTTGAAGGGGCTCGACTGGTCGAGCCATCAGTGCCACGCCACATCGCCCTTTCCATGTCGCCCCATGGCGAGCTGACCCTGGCGTGCAGAACGGTCATGAAAGCGATTCAGGAGATCGTGCGCACCGAGCGCGACGGATTCGCGCCGTCCTTGTCGTGAAGATCGCGGCGCGGACTTTTCCCACGGCAGGTTGACCCTGGAACCTGCCGTCCACATAGCGCGAGATCGACCGGCTCCTGTGGGTCGGCTGCCGTCCGCCACCTGTGGCAACTGAATGGCCCCTTGCAAACTGGAGCAGCCAGCCAGGCCAAGAAGTGCCGAAATCCACCACCAATGCCCGGTTCACTCTGTCAGCTGCCGGGGACGCCATCGAGACCTTCGCCTCCTGATCGGCCTCAGCCGCCGCTGAACCAAGGGCGGAGCTGATCGGGCACCTCAGCCGCGATGCCACCGCCACTGAAGCACGGGAGCGCCCGGCCCAGTGCAGGCGTGCGGCGGCGACCCCGATGCCTGCGGCCCAATCGTCCCTGATCACCGAGGAAGCGCCGGCTGCGCAAATGCCCCCGGTTCCGGCGAAGAAACGGGGCCGCGGCCGACCGCGGCGCGGCGAAGTCCGTGCCCCCGCCAATGTTTCGCCCATCCAGCGCCAACGCCAGCAGACTTTGGCGCAGATGATCGAGGACATCCCCACGGGGTGCGACCGCGGCACCAAATGCAATGCCCAAGGGTACAAAGTCAGCTGGAACGGCTACAGCTGCACCTGGACACCGCCGACTGTGGTATGCCGATTGCGGCGCGGCTGTCCTCAGCTTCGATGCACGACAGCCGCGCCGCCATCCCCCTGTCGCTGATCAGCGCGCAGCGCATCACCAACTTCTACGACGTTATGGATGCCGCCTATCAGTCCGCGCGGCGGCGCCTGACCTGAACGACGCCGAACAGGGCGAGCGAAACGAGGGCCAGCGTGCCCGGTTCGGGGACGACGGCCGCCAGCAACTGCTGCCCAAGGATCGTATGCACCGCGGTCGTCGGGTGGATGCCGTCCCAGAAAAGATAGCTCGCGGGGTCGGCACACACCGAGCCGCCGCCGGTAAACCCGAGATCGTCGCCGGTGTAGCAGCGGTCGGTCGTGTTGCTCAGTCCGAATGCCGACGGGTCGGCCACGATGGCGTTTAACGCCGCATACGTGTCGAAGGCGATGACATCGAAATCGTTGAGCATCTGTTGCAGATTGAAGAGCGTCTGGCCGAGCAGCGCGTTGAACGCCAGAGACAACTGGGTGGCGCCGGCTTGCGCCTCCGCGCCGAACTCGCTGACCCGTGGAGTCAGCGCGAGATTGGGAACGTTCGGGATGAGGAAAGAGCGGGCGCCTTCATCGTAGAGTTGCAGGATGGCCGACTGCAGGTCGCCGATGGTGCCGAACAGGTCCGGTATCGGTTGGCCGAGCGCATCGACCGTCGTGCCCACGAGCAGATCCTGCAGGTTGTTGGCGCCGCCCCAGACGACGTATAGCGCGGCGGAGTCGGCACCTCCGGGCAGAGCGGTGAAAGTGGCGATCTGGTTGAGGATGCCCTTAAACGGGAGTCCCGTTGCCTGGTAGCGCGTGCGAGCGCCGCCGTAGGCGTAGTTGTTGCCGCCTGCTGTCGACGGCGTGGCGGAAAACCCCAGGCCGGCGGCCAGCACGTCGGCGTAGATCGCGCCGTTGCTGAACCGACCCTGAGCGTCATAAGGGGTGCCGGGAATGACATCAGGCGCGCCGGGCGGATGGGGAACCGCCGCGTAGGTGTTCTGGACGTTGCCGACGTCGGTCAGACTGTCGCCAAAGAAATAGATGCCGCTGTAGGGCAGGGCCAATGCCGGCAACGAATACAGCAAGAACGACAGAACAACAAATGCGTAACGCATGACGGGTTCCTCCTTGATTGTCGTTAATTCGATGCGGTTATGCCTTGGTAGTATGTGCGCACCAAACCCGCCGGTCGCCGCGCATTTTTCAGGTTCTACTTTTCTACAGCGGATTCCACCGGACCCACACCAAGCCGCCGTTAATCGGCACTCCGGCCGTTGTTGGAGGTCGACTCACCGGAAACAGCTCGACGTCTTCGGCATCAGGATCCCAGTGCCACCCTCTCCCGCTCTTTACGGGCTGCAAGGGTTGATACACTCCATAAGCTCGATTGCATAGGGCGGAATCCACATGTACTTATCGATATCTTTAAACAGGTCAAACATGGTTGTTTTTCTTTATCGATAGCTGACATTGCTCAAACATAGTTGACTCTCAACGATACTCAAGTGAAATGTAACGGCCGCCGGCAGTTTCTGGCCGAGGCTGTGTAAAAACGATGAAAAGATCGAGCAGCTCTATGAGAAGTTTCCCACCATGCCATTAGTAATGTGCGATGCAATGATAGTTTGCCCCACTTGGATAGCTATGACGCGTGATGCAATAAGCCTACTTCCCACTTCAGGAACCGGTCCAGACGTTTTTACACAACCTCGGTCGGTGGCCGACCGGCGCCGTCCTATCGTCACTGACGGGTCTGACCTCAAACCTGCCGCTCAGGCAGCCAAAGACGCTTCGGCGTATCGAACGGCAACTTCAGTCGCGCTAGTTATTGAGGCAAATGGCCGCTTAGAAAAAGCTCGACCGGCAAGTTTGGGTCGCGAGGCGACGCCGACAGGGCTGGCCGGTGGCACCCATCACGTCGGTCAGAACCTCGGCCAACTGGATGTTCATCTGCACCAGCGCCTTATGCATGCGCTGCACCCAGCTCGCCTGCTCGGTGAGCAGCACCTCGCGCTGACGGACCACGGCGCGCACCACGCACGTCGTTGCCGGGCCGCCACGCGGCGCGCAGCAATCCCAGGCTCATCAGCTTTTGCAACCACTGGCAGTCGGCCACGTCGCTCTTGCGCCCGGGCACGTAATTCATCTGCCGCGCATGGAATAGCTCCACGCGGAACTGGAGCTCGACAGCCGACGCCAGATTTCCTCCCCGACGCTGGCGTAGTCGATCACGCTTCCATCATCGAGCTCGACCCGCAGGCTGCGGTCCCGCGGTTCGTATCCGATGGCGCGCAGATTCCCGGAGCTGATGCGTTTCATGTCCATGGCTGACTCCTGCTCTTGCCTGTTCGAATCGGTAAATTGCACCCGGTTTGTGCCGAAGCTTTTCTTCGACCGGCGGCCGGCCTCCTTCCTGGCTTTGAATCCGCCTCCAACATGACCGGTTGGACTCAATCCTGTCACGTAATGCCGACGTGGCGGAGGCTCGGCCGCCGGGCAGAGCCGCAGTAGAGGATGAGGTCCTTTCCCGCGAAGGCTCGGTGCACCCAAGAGCGTCAGCGCCGCGGTTACGCGTGGACGCAATCACGATTACTGCAGTGCAACATTTCTCGGATAGTCTTGCATTCCGGAACCGGTCAGTCGCGACGGAAGGGCTGGCCGGCGATGCTCCGCGCCGGTCAGCCAGCAGTGTCCAACCCGGAGCGATACGTCGAAATCGGGTGCCCCGTGGCGGGGCGCCTCCCTTGACGACTGGAGACTTCAATGTTAACGCTCGACGACCTGGATCACTTCGACGATAGAGGCATGGCGCTGCAAGCGGGCGCGTCGGCCCCGCGGACCGACGCAGAGACCCTGAGGCGATTGGCGCGCATCGTCGCGTGCCTGAATTTCTGCCGCGACATTCCCGACGAAGAGTTGGTCGAGGGCGGACTCCATGCCGCGCGGCGTACGCTGCGGTCGGTGCTGAGGAGCGGGCAGCGCAGGCGCCCGCTCCTCCAGGATGCCGTGACGACGGCCTTGGAAGGCGCCCTGCTGGTGCTCGGCGAGCAAGCGGCGCGTCGCGGGGAGCCCGGTCATGCGGCCTCGGAGCGGCACGCCATCGAAGGGGAAATCCAGGATGTCGCCGGCAAGCTCGCCGGCAAGGATGCGGTCGATCCGCAGCTCATGGATTCCCTGGCGCGCGGGGAGTTCGAGCTCCTCCGTTCGTCCGACTTCGCGGCGCTGCTCCGGGCCGCTGGCAAGTTCGCCGCGCCTGTCGAGGTCGATCTCGCCGTCGAGGGCGACGGGCCGGCGTACCTGGTACGCGTTCATTTGAAGATCGAGAGCGGGCTCTGGCGCTGGACGGCAGGGGAGGGATGCTGCATGAGTCGCAACGGCGACCCGGCGCTATCCCTGCCGCCCGACGACGGCGTGGTTCAGGCCCTTCTCTCCGGGCTGGCGCTGCGCAGCGGGCGCGCGATTGCTGCCTGGGCCGAGGCCGTCGGCGAACACTGAGATGCGGGGGCCGCCTGCGGGGGCCAGCTCCGCGGTGCCGGGTCCGGCGCGATGTCAGGCGGAAATCACGACCTTGAGGGCCTTGTGGGGCGCCGCGCCGGCGAAGGGGTCGTAGGCTTCGAGCGCGTGATCCAGCGTCGCCATCGCCGCCCGGTCCCGCGACGCACCGGAAAGCCTTCCTTTCCGCTCGAAGCCGGACACGATCGACGTTGTTTCACATCCTTGGAGGGCTGCTTATGGCCGTTATGATCAGCTGATCATAACGGCCATGACCGGCCGGTGGCGATTTTTCTCCAAAGCCGACCTTGAGCGGGACCGCTCACCCGCAAGCCACCTTAGCCCCTGCTCGCGCGGGGGCAATTTTTTGTCCGGTGGTACCCTAAAGGACAGAAGCAGGGGAGGCAAAGATGACGGCGCTGGAACGGTTCAACTGTTTCAGCCACTTGCTCTTTCCAGTCCTTGGCCGCCCGTCCCCAGTCGGCGGTGATGTTGCGCAGGGCGAGCCAGATCAGCTTGGTCGCGGCCTCGTCGCTCGGGAAATGCCCCCGCGTCTTGATGATCTTGCGCAGTCGGGCGTTGAGGCTCTCGATGGCGTTGGTGGTGTAGATCACCCGGCGGATCGGGGGCGGAAAGGCGAAGAAGGGAATTACCCGATCCCAGGCGCGGCGCCAGGCGGCGGCCACGGTCGGGAATTTCTCGCCCCAGGGGCCTTGCTCGAACGCGTCCAGTTCGGCCTGCGCGGCTTCGGCACTGGGCGCGGTGTAGATCGGCCGGATCGCCGCCGCCAGCCCCTTGCGATCCCGCCAGCTCGCGTAGTCGAGGCTGTTGCGGATCAGGTGCACGATGCACGTTTGCAGCGTGGTGGCCGGAAACACCGCCTCGATCGCTTCGGGCATGCCCTTCAGGCCGTCGGTGACCGCGATCAGGATGTCGGCCACCCCGCGCGTCTTGAGGTCGTTGAAGACCTTCATCCAGAACTTGGCGCCCTCGGTGTGCTCGATCCACAGCCCCAGGATGTCCCGCGTGCCGTCGGGCAGCACCCCGAGCGCCCGATAGATCGCTTTGTTGCGCACCACGGCGTCCTCGCGAATCTTGACCCGCAGCGCGTCGAAGAACACCACCGGATACATCGGCTCCAGGGGGCGCGACTGCCAGGCGGTGACCTCGCCCATCACCGCCTCGGTGACCGAACTGATGAACTCGGGCGAGACCTCGGTGCCGTACTGCTCGGCCAAGAAGCCCTGGATCTCGCGAACCGTCATCCCGCGCGCGTAGATGGCGACGATCTTGTCGTCAAAGCCGGTAAAGCGCCGCTCGTGCTTCGGGATGAGCAACGGCTCGAAACTGCCGGCCCGGTCGCGCGGCACCTCGATGCGCAGCGGCCCGTCTTCGGTCAGCACGGTCTTGCCGGTGGCACCGTTGCGGTGATTGCTGCGCTCGGCGGGTTTGTCCGCGCCGGGCGGGTAGCCCAGGTGGTGGCTGAGCTCCGCGCCCAGCGCGCGTTCGATCAGCGCCTTCTTGAACGCCATCGCGGCGGCATTGACCGCCTCGGCGCTCATCGGGCCGCTCACGAACTGGTCAATGAGTTCTTTCGGGATACTGGGCAGCGCCGCTGCCGGTTGCTTCTTGTTCGTCTTGCTTGGCATACATGCTCCTTGCCGACATGTTATGCCTTACACACAAAATTTCTGACAGGCTCCCTCAGGGCGATCCCTGGCGGCTGACCAGCCTCAGCATCCATGGCACCTCGCTGATCCTGCTCTACGCCATCTCGTCCCTGTCCCATGCCCATGACGGCAGCCGCCGCGGCACCCTCACCCGGTTGGACCACTGCACCATCTATCTGCTCATCGCCGGCACCTACACCCCCTTTACCCTGGTGACCCTGCGCGGCCCCTGGGGCTGGTCCCTATTCGGCGTGGTGTGGGGCCTGGCCCTGCTCGGCATCCTCATCGATCTGCTGTGGAAGCAGGACCGGCGCATCCTGCCGGTGGTCATCTATCTGATAATGGGCTGGCTAGTGGTGTTTGCCATCAAACCACTGCGAATATTGATGGATCCCATGGGCTTCGGTCTGCTGGTGACGGGTGGTCTCGTCTATACCCTAACTTTACAACCCGGCATCTCTCGCATTCACGTTGAAATTCCCAATTTATTGAAAATAATGAAAAGTCTTAACCCAGCAGTGTCGACAGATTTTACAATCTTCCTCTATTTCCATGCTCTGCCCCCTTCCAATTCATTGAAATTCAAATACCCCTACTACAAAGGAATAGATCTTGCTCTATATCAGCCGCGTGAAATAGAGAACCAAGCCTTCACGGCAGGTCGGCGTGCCCCATTGCATTCGCAATGAAGGAGGAAGTGGCGTGCTCAACAAGATCAAGTACGTTTCGGCGTCACTGGCCGCCGTAGCGCTCCTGGTGCTCTCGGGACCATCCCAGGCCCTGGTGATTATCGACGCGAGCCTGTCGGCGAATAACCTGCGTTTTTCTTCCACCGACCCGCTGGCCGATCTGATCTGGACCGATGAGTGGCAGGGCATCGTCCGCGCCCAGGCCCAGGATACCGACTCGGGCGTCGATGCCTCGAGTGACAGCATCATTTCAAACGCTGCCGCCCTGGACGTTACCGCGAGCACGGCCTTCGTCAATTCCAACGCTCGATACCAAGTCATCAATGGGGAGCAGGCCGCCATCGGCGACGGGGAGGTGGCGGTCGACACCCATGCCGGTCTGGCGATCTTCGACCGCGGCAAGCAGGGCGACGGCGAGGCCGTGGCCAGCTTCGACAATTTCTTCGTCGTGACCGGCGGGGCACCTGGAGAATCCGTGGAGGTGACCTTCGAGTTGGATTTCAGCTATCTGATCGAAGCGCTGGCGGATCCATTGGGTTTCTTCGAGGTCTTCGTGGCGACGCTGCTGCGCATCGAGGACCTCGATGGGCTCGACGAATCCGTGGGCGCGGATCTGTTTGTCAGAACGGCCTCGGGTAGCAATACCGCGTTTGCGGAATCCGGCGGCGGCGTGCTGAGGGTTACGGCGCTTCTGGAATTCGAAAGGGAGTACTTACTATTCGGCTCCGCCGATAGCGAGGTGTTCGGATTCAATCGGATCCCTGAACCTGGCACGCTCGTGCTGGTGATGGCGGGATTGAGCC
>Ga0214472_10003297_pt1 | contig 17117 bp, 18 predicted proteins | sample RVTome_6_FD_207662 | JGI IMG/M metagenome (GOLD analysis project Ga0214472, IMG submission 207662) | Soil microbial communities from uranium-contaminated site in the Upper Colorado River Basin, Wyoming, United States - RVT140D175 | ecosystem: Environmental > Terrestrial > Soil > Contaminated >... | reverse complement strand
ACGGCGGCGAGCAGGGCGCCAAGGAAGCGGGCAAGCTGCGCCTCGAAGGCAAGGATTACGTAGTGCGCGACGGCGACGTGATCCACTTCCGCTTCAACGTCTGAAGGGGGCGGCCACGTTCTTCGGTCCTGCCCGGCCGAGCGACCTGCCGCAGCTTACGGGCCTGCTGCAGATACTGTTTTGCGAAGAGTCGGAGTTCGGGCCCGACGAGGCGAAGCAGCGCGCCGCCCTGGCGGCCATTCTTGCCGACCCTGCATGCGGTCGGGTCTACGTCGCCCGCGAGGACGAGCGTGTGCTCGCCATGGCGAGCCTTCTCTTCACGGTGAGCACCGCGGAGGGCGGCAGGGCCGCCTGGTTCGAGGATTTGATCGTGTTGCCTGAGCATCGCCGCCGGGGCATCGGCTCGGCGCTGCTGGGCTTTGTCATCCGCGAAGCGAAGCGCGAGGGCGTGCTGCGCATCACGCTGCTTACCGACAGCGGAAACGAGCGCGCCCAGGCGCTTTACCGCAAGCTCGGCTTCACGCCCTCCACGATGAAGCCGATGCGGCTGCGGCTCTAGCTCTTGGCGAAGATGGCGTCGAGGCGCTCGAGGTCGTTGATGACCCCCCACTCGGCGGCGCCCGCGCTCTTGACCCGCTTCTGCCAGGCTTCCAGGCGCCCGAGGTAGCGGCGCGGATCGATGTTGTCGGTCCTGAGCTTGACCACGTTCACCGCGATGACCCTCACGTCCTTGAGGCTGATCGGGAAGTCGCGCACGGTGACGTTGTCGAGCTCTTCCTGCATGTCGGAGAACACGATGATGGTCTTGGTTCCGGCACGGGTCTCGTTCAGGAACTCGGCGCCCTGCAGCATCCCGCCGGTAAGGTCGGTGAAGCGGCTCGGCGCCACGGTCTTGAAGGAGGCGTCGATGCGCTCGCGGAAGGCGCGCTTCTGGGCATTCGACTGCGACGGCCGCTGATCGAAGGTGGCCTTCGCGACGATGTCCTTCTCGCTGAAGCTGCGGCTCGACACGCGCGCGACGGCGAGCGAGTCGCCGGGCTGCAGGGTTCCCAGGAGGTAGTTGACGATGAGCTGGGCCTTGGGCGCTTCCTGCGCGTAGGTTCCGGAGATATCCACCAGCATGTACACCGCGTGGGCGCGGCTCGTCGCGTCGCTGCAGCCCGCGGCCGCGAATGCGAGCAACCACACCGGGATCAGAAAGAATCGCTTGAGCATCGCGCGTCTCCTACGAATGGGTACGGCCGACGGCGACGTTGTCGTGCGCCCGAGAGCCGGCCGGCGAGCGCAGCCGCGTCGCCTTCACGATCTGCTCGATGAGCAGCGGCAGGACGATGGCGACGTCGTAGAGCTTGACCAGGACGCGGCTTGCATGCCGCACCATGTTGCCGAGCAGGCGCAGCGCCACCGCGAACGTGCGCACCAGCGAAGCGAGCAGCAGCCCGCCGACGGTGCGACTCGAATGGATCAGCGATTCGAGCGGAATGGCGACGAACGCGAGCGCGAACGGCAGGATGAAGCCGAGAAGCATCTGGCCGGCCGTGGGGATGCGTCCGACCCAGCTGTCGGTGACCGCCGGCTGCGCCACGGTGGCGAGCGACTGCAGCAGGGCCTGCTTGTCGGCGATCAGCATGTCGCGCATCAGCGCGAGCGCCGCCTCGACGCCGGCCAGGGTGACCAGCAGCACCAGCGCGATCCACATCATCCGGCGGCGCATGCGCTCGCTCAAAGACCCGATCCGCGGGAAAAGGTGCGTGATGTGCAACGCTTCCATCAGGAACAGACCCATCGAGGCCTCCACCAGGATGATCACCAGGGCGGCTACCTCGGAGGTGCGCAGCGAGCCTGCGATGTAGTCGCCGGCGCCGACCATCTCCGACATCGGCAGCGCGATCAGCTTGAAGTTGATGAAGGCGCCCCCGGCCGCGACCACCATGACAATGCACGCGATGGCGAACTGGGTGAAGGCGGAGACGGTCAGCGCGTGCACCGCCTTGTCCGACTTGGCGGCGATCTGCTCGTATCGCTTCATCTGCGCATCGACTGCCGCCGCGCTCGCCTGCAGGCCGGTCAGGTTGCGGTCGACCTGGGCGAGCGTTTTCTCGAGCGAGCGCCAGAACGGCATGAAGCCGGCCAGGATCTTGTGGCGCGACTCGTAGGCGCGCCGATATTCCGCCAGCGCTTTTTCATGGATTTTCTGCACCGACTCGCGGATCTCCTCGAGCACCCGCTGCACCATCTCGTTGCCGCCGGACTTGACGTTCGCCAGGGCGGTGACCGCCGACACCCAGTCGGGGGAGGGAGGCGGCACCTCGCCGCATTTCTTGTAGTCCTCCTCGACCCGCGTGACTTCGTCGAGCAGCTTGCGCTGCAGGGCAGGATAGCCCTGGAGGTCGCGCGTCACGACGGCCCCGATGCGCTCGAACTCGCGCGCGATGCGGCTTTCGGCCTCCTGGCGCCCTTGCGCGAGCAGCACCGCCTTGTTGCGCTCGTTGATTTCGTGCGCCGCGGTCAGGAGCCAGCGCGCACCGATGCGCAAGGGAGCGCTCAGCGCAATGCCAAGGGAGTGCAGCAGCTCGTGCACCGACCTGCGGGCGGCATAAAGGAACCCCATCGCGATGAGCCCCAACACAAGCACCGACAATGGAGCGTTATTCGGCCAGATCATCCACAGCTGCGAGCCTGTCATGGCACTTGCCTCCTTGGACCTCCAGCCTAGATCAGGCGGCCGAAGCGCGCGCGGCTAACTCTCGGACCTGAGGTAATATTTCTCGGATTCGACGCACCGCCTCGTAGAGCTGTGGCGCCGCCGCATCAAGGACCAACGAAGTCACAAAGAACGAACAAAGGGAGAGATATGAAGATCGCCATCCTGCTTGCTGCGCTCGCGCTGGCGCTTCCTGCGGCGGCGCAGCAGAAGCCCGATTCGCTCGTCAAGCGAGGCAAGTACCTGATCCAGATCGGCGGCTGCAACGATTGCCACACGGCGGGCTATGCGCCGAGCGGCGGCAAGGTGCCGGAAGCACAATGGCTCACCGGGGACGTCCTGGGCTGGCGCGGGCCCTGGGGTACCACCTATCCGACCAACCTCCGGCTCTATTTCCAGGATCTGACCGAGAACGAGTGGGTCAGGAAGGCGAAGACGCTTTCCACGCGTCCGCCGATGCCCTGGTTCAACGTGCGCGACATGACGATCACGGACCTCCGTGCCCTCTACCGTTATGTGCGGCACCTGGGGCCGGCCGGCAAGCCGGCGCCGGTTTACGTGCCGCCGGAGCAGTCGCCCCCGCAGCCTTACGTGCAATTCCCGGCGCCGCCTAAGTAAGGTTTCTTGTGTTAAGCGACGGCCGTCCGTGGGCCGCGCTCAGCGAAGATCTTCCCTAGCGTCGCGCCGAAAGGCACGGCCTCGGCGCCGGCGAGGAGGCCGCGCGCACGCATTTCCCGGTGCAGCTGCGGCAGGTTGTAGTGCGGTACCGAGGCGTAGAGGTGATGCTCGATGTGGTAGTTGACCCGATGGGGGAAGAGCAGCCACTCGAGCCAGGCCGGCGCGAGGTTGGTGCGCGCCGCGGTGAGCGGCGAGGAGAAGTCGGTGGTCGCGCCATGCTCGGCAACGGCCCGCAGCCTCAGAATCGCCTGCACCACGGTGACGAGCGGCAGGATCCACAGCACCAGATACTCGAGAAGGGTGCCGCTCCACGCGAAGATGCCGAAAGCCGCGATATGGAAAACGACGACTGCATTGCGGTCCGCCCGGGCCTCGGCTCTCAACTTCTCCGAGGTGTCGTCTAAGGGCCGCAACGCCACCTGGGTCCGCGTATTGAGCGACGGCGCGCCCCCGAGGAAGTAGGCGTAGGTCTTCCAGGCGGTGAGGCCGCTCAGGTCCTTGAGGAGCTTTCGAATCAGGTACCAGCGGCCGCGCGGATAGCCGCCGTGCAGGGCGGTGTCGGGATCGAGCTCGCCATAAAGGTGGTTGTGGTGCAGGCGGTGGATCACCCGGTAGGTGCACATCGAAAGGCCCTGCACCGTCGCGCAAGCCCGCCCGACCAGGTCGTTCAGCCAGCGCCGCTCGTAGAGCAGGTAATGCGCTGCATCGTGCGCGATGACGAAAAGCGCGTGCTGCCGCGTTCCGACAACGACGACGGCGATGAGGACGACGATCGGATTCGGCCAGTAGTACAGCGCCGCCCCGATCGCCGCGGCGAGAACGGCAACATCTTCCAGCACGGTGGCCGTCGCGCGCCACGGCGAGCGGCGAGTGAGTCGAAGGACGACCTCCCTGGGCAGTTCCCCGCGGACGTCGTTCTTGAACTCCTCGCCCCGACTCACTGGATGCCGCCCAGCAGGATGTATTTCACCTCCAGGTACTCCTCGAGCCCGTACTTGGCGCCCTCCCTGCCCAGGCCGGACTGCTTGACGCCGCCGAAGGGCGCGATCTCGGTCGAGATGATGCCCACGTTGGCGCCGACAATGCCGGCTTCCATCTGTTCGGCGACGCGGAAGATGCGGCCGACGTCGCGGCTGTAGAAATAGCCCGAAAGCCCGAACTCGGTGTCGTTGGCGAGCCGGATCACTTCCTCCTCGGTCTTGAAGCGGATGAGCGGCGCCACAGGCCCGAACGTTTCCTCGTGCGAGAGCATCATCTCCGGCGTGACGTTGGCGAGGACCGTCGGCTGGAAGAACAATCCGCCCCGCTCATGGCGCTTGCCGCCCAGCAGCGTGCGGGCTCCTTTCGCAAGCGCGTCCGCAATATGCTGCTCGACCTTCTTCATGCCCTGCTCGTCGATGAGCGGCCCGATGATCACGCCGGGCTCGGTGCCGGCGCCGACCTGGAATCCCTTCACCTTCTCGGCGAGCCTGGCGGCGAACCGGTCGTAGACGCCGTCCTGCACGTAGATCCGGTTCGCGCAGACGCAGGTCTGGCCGGCGTTGCGGTACTTCGACGCGATGGCGCCCTCGACCGCGGCGTCGAGATCGGCGTCGTCGAACACGATGAACGGCGCGTTGCCGCCGAGCTCGAGCGAGAGCTTCTTGATGGTGTCCGCCGACTGCCGCATCAGGATGCGGCCGACCTCGGTCGAGCCGGTGAACGAGAGCTTGCGCACCTCGGGATTGGCGCAGAGCTCCTTTCCGATCGTCGGGGCATCGCCGGTAATGACGTTGAAGACGCCTTTCGGGAGCCCGGCGCGCTCTGCCAGCTCGGCCATCGCCAGCGCCGAGAACGGCGTCTGCTCCGCGGGCTTGAGCACGACCGTGCAGCCCGCTGCGAGCGCCGGCCCGGCCTTGCGCGTGATCATCGCGTTGGGGAAATTCCAGGGCGTGATCATCGCCGAGACGCCGATCGGCTGCTTGATCACGAGGATGCGCTTGTCCGCCTGGTGCGTCGGGATGACGTCGCCGTAGGCGCGCTTGCCCTCTTCCGCGAACCACTCGATGAACGAGGCCCCGTAGGCGATCTCGCCGCGCGCCTCCGCGAGCGGCTTGCCCTGCTCGGCGGTGAGGATCTGCGCGAGATCCTCCTGGCTCGCCATCATCAGGTCGAACCACTTGCGCAGGATGACCGCGCGCTCCTTGGCGGTCTTCGCCCGCCAGGCCGGCCAGGCGCGCTTCGCCGCTTCGATGGCGCGGCGCGTCTCGGCGGTGCCCATGTCGGGAACCGAGCCCAGCACCGCGCCGGTTGCCGGGTTGGTGACCGGAAAGCTCTTGCCGCCGTGGGCACCGACCCACTCGCCATCTAGGTAGCACTGTTCGCGGAAAAGCTTCGGATCCTTGAGGGAAAGCGCCGACAGTCCGGCCTGGGCGGGTGCGTTCATCGTGGCCTCCTTGGATGGACGATTTTAATGCATGACGCAGTGCAGTATGACTTCTTTGGCTCGCCGCAATACGATGCGTTCTCCTGGGAGGAGGAATCGATGATCAAGTTTGTCGTCAACGGCAGGGAGGCGTATTCGGAGCAGCCGGCTGATACCCCGTTACTCTGGGTGATCCGGGAGGAGCTCGGTCTTACCGGTACGAAATTCGGGTGCGGCATTGCCCAGTGCGGTGCTTGCACCGTCCACGTCAACGGCAGCCCAATGCGCTCGTGCTCGACGCCGGTATCGGCGGTTGCGGGCAAGACAGTCACTACGATCGAGGGGCTCTCCCCCGCCTCCAATCACCCCCTGCAACGGGCCTGGATCGCCGAACAGGTTCCGCAATGCGGCTACTGCCAGTCCGGCCAGCTCATGCAGGCGGCGGCGCTGCTGGCGAAGAACAAGAAGCCCACACGGGCCCAGATCGTGAACCACATGAACGGCAACATCTGCAGGTGCGGAACTTATCAGCGGATTGTCCGTGCCATCGAGCGCGCGGCGCGGGAGGGCTGAGCCATGACGACGCCATCGTTCACCGGCATTCTCGATACGAGTATCAGCCGCCGCGGGTTCATCGGGGGGCTGGGCGCGCTGACCTTCTCGTTCAGCTTCGGCGCGGGCTTGCTGGGACGCGCTTCGCCCTTGATCGCCGCCGAAGCCGGCGCCAAGTTCAACGCCTGGGTGACGATCGGAAGCGACGATATCGTCACCGTCATCACGCCGGCGGCGGAGATGGGGCAGGGCGTGCTGACCTCGCTGCCGCTCATCCTCGCGGAGGAGCTCGATGCTGACTGGTCCAAGGTCAGGTCGGAGTACGCCCCGCCGAATCCCAAGATCTACGGCAACTATCATCGGCTGTTCAACGGCGCGATGCTCGATGCCGGCAGCTTGACCGTACCCGGGTACTGGATGCGGCTTCGCATGGGCGGCGCGCAGGCGCGGCGTGTTCTGCTCGACAACGTCTCCCGGCAGTGGGGCGTTCCGCTGGGCGAGTTGACGACCGAGCCGAGCGTGGTGGTCCATGCCCGGTCTGGCAAGCGGATCTCCTACGGGGAGGTGGTGAAGTTCGCCACTGTGCCGAGCGAGCCACCGCCCGTAACCGAGGCGGATCTGAAGAAGCCGTCGCAGTTCCGGCTCATCGGGCGCCAGGATCTGCGGCGGGTCGATGTACCGTTGAAGGTGGATGGTTCGGCGATATACGGGATCGACGTGCGCCTTCCCGGCATGGTGTATGCCTCGGTACTGGAATCCCCGGTAGAAGGAGCCAAGCCCGGCCAGGTCAATGTAGACGAGGTGATGAAGGTCAAGGGTGTCACCAGGGTCATCCCCTTGCCCTTCGGGGTGGCAGTGCTTGGCGAGACGGTTCAGGCAACCCGAATCGGTCGCCGGGTGCTCAAGGTGACGTGGGACAAGTCGGGCGCAGCAGGCGCCGAGTTCGATTCGGAAAAAGCAAGAGCCGAGTACGCGCGCCACGGACGCGATCCGAACGCCAAGGCGATGGAGTGGTTCAGCAAGGGCGACGCCGCGAAAGCCCTCGCGGGCGCCGCCAGGACCATCGAGGCCGAGTACGAGTCCGAGCACTGCTACCACGCGCAGATGGAGCCGATGAATTGCATGGCCCGGGTGTCCGCGGACGGCAAATCGGCAGAGGTCTGGACCGGCACCCAGTCCAACTTCCTCGCCACGCTGGTTGCCGCGAACGTGCTGAAGACGACGCCGGACAGGATCCAGGTGCATCAGCATTTGCTCGGGGGCGGCTTCGGCCGTCGCATAGCACCGGACGCGGTTGCCCAGGCGGTCGTGCTGGCCAATATCACCAAGGAGACCGTGAAGCTGATGCTTACGCGGGAGGACGACCTTGCCGCCGCGCGTCCCCGGCCGATGACGCACCACATCCTCAAGGCCGGGATCGATGGCAGCGGCAAGCTCGTCGCGTGGCACCATCGCCTCATCGCCGAAAACGTCGATGCCATCGCGGCGCCGCCGCGATTCAAGGCAACCGGCGGCAAGGACCTGATCGGATGGCGTGGCATCGAGCAGCCGTTCTACGGCGTTCCGAACATGCTGGCGGACGCGGTGCGCGAGATTAGAGGCATGCGGGTTCAGCCGTGGCGTGCCATCGGCGCGGGCTACAACAAGTTCGCGAGCGAATGCTTTCTCGACGAAATTGCGCATGCAACGAAGCAGGATCCCCTCGCCACGCGGCTCGAGCTCACCAAGGACCATCCTCGCGTCCAAGAGGTGCTTCGAACGGTCGCCGAGATGGCGCAGTGGGATCGTCCACGCCCGGGCAATCGCGCACTAGGCCTTGCGTTCGCCGAGTATCACGATACCCTGACAGGAGGCATCGCCGAGGTCTCGGTGGATCGCAAGACCGGCCGGATCCGGGTGCACCACTACTGGATCGTCGCCGATCCGGGAATTGTCGTTCATCCGGACAACGCCCATGCGCAACTGGAGAGCGGCGTGGTGTACGGGCTAAGCGCTGCCTTGCTCGAGGAGCTGACCGTGAAGGGCGGGGCCATCCAGCAGACCAACTTCCACGAGTACTCCGTGCTGCGGATGCGCGACATGCCGGAGATCCATACCAGGGTGCTGGCCACCGACAATCCGCCCACCGGGATGGGAGAGGTTGGCGTTCCTACGGTCGCCCCGGCGATTGCCAACGCGGTGTTCCGGTTGACGGGAACGCGGCTGCGCAAGCTGCCGATGTCGCCAAAGCGAGTGGCCGCGACACTGAAGGCTTGATCGGCCGAAATGAAGGGACAGCCACGGGAGACCGTGGCCTGTCCCTTTTTTCATAACGTCCCTGGGTAGGCGCCGCCGTCGAGCAGAAGGTTCTGGCCGGTGATGAAGCCGGCTTGCGCGCTGCACAGGTAGGCGCAGGCGTCGCCGAACTCCTCGATCGTCCCGAAGCGCTTGGCGGGATTCGCCTCCATGCGGGCGCGCGCGAGCTCGGCGGGCGTCTTGCCGAGCTTCTTGGCGTTGAACTCGAAGTTGGAGCGCAGCCGGTCGGTGTCGAAGGGGCCGGGCAGCAGGTTGTTGATCGTCACGTTGTGCTGCACGGTGGTGCGCGAGAGCCCGGCGACGAAGCCGGTGAGCCCGGTGCGCGCGCCGTTGGACAGGCCGAGCTCGGGAATCGGCTGCTTCACCGCGCCCGAGGTGATGTTCACGATGCGCCCGAACTTCCTCGCGATCATGGCGTCGATCACCGCGCGCGTGAGCAGGATCGGGGCGATCATGTTGGCGTCGAGCGCCTTGATCCAGGCCTCGCGGTCCCATTCGCGGAAGTCGCCGGGCGGCGGGCCGCCGGCGTTGTTCACCAGGATGTCGGGAGACGGGCAGGCCTGCAACGCGGCTTCGCGGCCGGCGGCGGTGGTGATGTCGCCCGCGACGGCGGTAACGGCGACGCCGAAGCGCTTGCGCAGCGCTTCGGCGGTCGCCTCCAGCGCGTCGCGGCCGCGCGCAGTGATGACGAGGGTGACGCCCTCGCGGGCGAGCGACGCGGCGCAGCCCTTGCCCAGGCCCTTCGATGCCGCGCAGACCAAGGCGGTCCTCCCCCGGAGGCCAAGTTCCATGTTCAGCTCCTTTTCAGTGAGACCAGCAATACCCCGAAGATGACCAGCGCGCCTCCCATCGCCTGGACCCAGGTGAAGGGCTCGTCGAGGCCGAGCGCGCTCGTCACCGCGACGCTCACCGGGCCGACTGCGCCGATGAGCGCGAAGTGGTTGGGCCCGATCCGCCTCAACGCTTCCGCGACCAGAAACACCGGCAGAACGGTGCTGAAGGTCGCCATCAACGCCGCGTACCACCAGACCGCGCCGGGAAGCTCGAGCGCCGCGGGCGACTCGAGCAGCACGAACTGCACCACGATCGGAGCTGTCGACACGATCATGGTATAGGCGGTGAAGCGCATCGACCCGACGCGGCGAATGAGCTCGCTTCCGGCGACGAGGTAGATGGCGTAGGTGAGCGCGCAGCCGAACACCAGCAGCACGCCGAGCAGGAACAGGCGGCCTTCCGAGTCGCTCCCCAGCTGGTGCGAGACGACCAGCGCGATTCCCGAATAGGTGATCGCGAGCGCTGCCAGCTCGCGCGGGGTGGGCCGCTTGTGCAGGAACAGGAACGACAGCAGGACCACCAGCGTCGGGTAGAGGAACTGGATCAGCCTGCCGACGCCGGCGCCCACGTATTGCAGGCCGAGAAAGTCGAGCAGGCTGGACAGGTAATAGCCGACGAAGCCGAGCGCCGCGATGCCGAGCCAGTCGCGCGCAGTGAGGCGCGGCTCGCTGCCTCGCAGCCACCACGCGATTACCACGAAGAAAGGCAGCGCGAGCACCATGCGCAGGAACAGCAACGTCGTCGGGCTGACCGGGTACGCGGCGTAGGAGAGCTTGATCAGGATGGGACGGAACGAGAACGCCAGCACACCGACGAGCGCGAACAGCACGCCCCACGCCCGGTACCCGGGGGCGCTCAACGGCGCTTGCCGTTCCGGGACTGGGTCACCGTCTTGCCGGCGCCTTGTCGTTCTTCGCTATGAGAAGCGGCGAGGCCATGCCGTAAAATTATAAGAGCATGGCCGGTCACAGCCGATGGGCGAACATCAAGCACCGCAAGGAGCGCTCGGACGCGAAGCGCGGCAAGATCTTCACGCGCCTGATCAAGGAGATCAGCGTCGCGGCGCGGCTCGGCGGCGGCGATCCGGCCGGCAATCCGCGGCTGCGGCTCGCGATCGACAAGGCGCGCGAGCAGAACCTGCCGAACGACAACATCCAGCGCGCCGTCAACCGCGGTAGCGGCGGCCTGGACGGCGCGGCCTACGAGGAGATCCGCTACGAGGGCTACGGCCCGGGCGGCGCCGCGGTGATGCTCGATTGCCTTACCGACAACCGGACCCGCACCGTGGCCGAGGTGCGCCACGCGTTCACCAAGAACGGCGGCAACCTCGGCTCCGACGGCTCGGTGTCCTACCTCTTCAAGCACGTCGGGCAGTTCGTGTTCCCGCCGGGCACGAGCGAGGACCGCGTCATGGAGGCCGCGCTCGATGCCGGCGCCGAGGATGTGATCAAGAACGACGACGGCTCGGTGGAGCTGGTCTGCGCGCCGTCGGATTTCCATTCGGTCAAGTCGGCGCTCGAGAAGTCCGGCCTCAAGGCGGAGCTCGCCGAGGTCACCATGAAGCCGGTGAGCGAAAGCGAGCTCGCCGGCGACGAGGCGGCGCGCATGCGGCGGCTGCTGGATGCTCTCGAGAATCTCGATGACGTCCAGGACGTCTACACCACGGCGGTGATCGACTGAGAATCCTCGGCATCGATCCCGGCCTGCAGGTGACCGGCTTCGGGGTGATCGAGTCGAGCGGCACCCGGCTGCGCTATGTCACGAGCGGCTGCGTGAGATCGGGGGCGGGGGATCTCGCCGGCCGCCTCAAGGCGATCCTCGAGGGGCTCAACCAAGTGATCGCCTCGCATGCGCCGGGAGAAGTCGCGGTCGAAAAGGTTTTCGTCAACGCCAACCCGCAGTCGACGCTGGCGCTCGGTCAGGCGCGCGGCACCGCGATCTGCGCGGCGGTGCTCGCCGGATTGCCGGTGGCCGAATACACGGCGCTGCAGGTGAAGCAGTCCGTGGTGGGCAACGGCCACGCGGCGAAGCAGCAGGTGCAGCACATGGTGCGGCGCCTGCTCGCGCTCGCCGGAGACCCGGCGCCGGATGCGGCCGATGCGCTCGCCTGCGCGATCTGCCATGCCCACGGCCGCAGGCTGGGGCCGATCGAAACCAAGACCTATCGCCTCAGGAAAGGACGGCTGGTGTGATCGGCAAGCTCACCGGGCGCCTCGCCGCCAAGCATCCGCCGCAGGTGCTGGTCGACGTCGCCGGCGTCGCCTACGAGATCGACGTGCCGATGAGCACCTTCTACAGCCTGCCCGCCGCGGGCGAGGCGGTGAGCCTGTTCACGCACCTCGTGGTGCGTGAGGACGCTCACACGCTCTACGGATTCGCGACGCACGAGGAGCGCGCCGCCTTTCGCCAGCTGATCCGCATCTCGGGCGTCGGCGCTCGCACCGCCCTCGCCGTGCTCTCCGGGATGTCGGTCGCCGATCTCGCCCAGGCCGTCGCCCTCCAGGAGGCGGGACGCCTGGTGAAGGTCCCGGGCATCGGCAAGAAGACCGCCGAGCGCCTGCTCCTCGAGCTCAGGGGCAAGCTCGCCGAAGCCGCCCCCAGCCCAGCGCAGGCGCAGGCCTCCGACGTTCTGAACGCCCTGGTGGGCTTGGGCTACAGCGAGAAGGAAGCGCTGGCAGCGGTCCGAGCCTTGCCACCCGGAATTCCCGTGGCCGAAGGCATCCGTACCGCCTTGAAGGCATTGGCAAAATCGTGACGAATGTCCCGGCGGCGCGCCACCTCTGTGGCGTCGCAGCAACAGCGGGAAAGCCACACAGGCCAAATTAGCAACTCGGGCGCCGTTCAGACGCCGGCAAGGATTAGTCTGCTGCCGCGCAAGTCGCGCTCATTAAATGTGAGGTTAAGAAAGGAGAAGTTGACATGACCAAGACTAAAAAGGTCGTCGCGGGTGTCCTCGGCGCCATCGCATTGGCCGTTGCTCCCGCAGTAGCTATGGCGCAGTCCCCCTGGTACGCGGGCGTCCACATCGGGCAGGCCGACGTTGACGAAGCCGACGACGAGGACACTGCCTTCAGGATTCTCGGCGGGTACCAGATCAACCAGAACTTTGCTGCCGAGCTGGCCTATACGGATTTTGGCAAGGTTGATGACGGTTTCGGAGGCAAGGTCAAAGGTAACGCGATCGAGCTGGTGGGAGTGGGATCCTGGCCGGTTGCTGACCGGTTCTCCGTCTACGGCAAGCTCGGCCTGTCACGCGGCGAGTTCAAGGCTGGCGGCCTGAGCGATGACAGTATCGAAGTCACGTATGGCGTCGGCGTACGCTATGACGTCACTCCGCAGATCGGCGTCCGCGGCGAGTGGCAGAACTACCCCGACGTGGGCGACGGGGCGAGCGACGTTTCCGTCCTGAGCGTCGGCGTGGTCTTCAAGTTCTGACCGACTGATCCTGCAGGACGAAACGGGGCGGCCTCGGCCGCCCTTTTTCTTTGCGGGTCAGGACGGGGGCGCGAGGCTGGCGAGCGGGTCCCGGACGTGGCGGTCGAGGAACTCGGCCAGGCGCTTGCGCACCGTTTTGTCCCTGACCGCCTGGATGTGCCCCGCGTTCGGGATCACCCAGAGCTCCTTGGGCTGGGCGGCGCGCTCGAAGAGCCGCCGCGAGTGGGACAGCGGCACGGTGGAATCGCGCTCGCCGTGGATGAAGAGCAGCGGGATCGGGCTCACCGCCTGCACCGACGCAACCGGCGAAAACGCGTTCTCGATCGTCAGCTGAGGCAGCAGCCACTGCAGCGGCCAGGTGAGGAAGAAGCTCGCCAGCTTCTCCCGGGCGATCAGGTGGTAGTCGGAAAACGAGCTGTCCACGACGATGGCACGCACGTTCGCCCGTAAGTTCGTGTGCGCGACGTAATGGATGGCGAGCGCGCCGCCGAGGCTCTGGCCGAAGATGATGATGCGGCCCGGGTCGACGTCTGGCCGCTCCAGCAGCAGGCGCATCCCGGCGTCGATATCGAGCTGCACGCCTTCCAGCGTCGGCTTTCCCTGGGAGCCGCCGTAGCCGCGGTAATCCATGGCCAGCACGTTGTATCCCGCCGCGGGCATCCACGCCACGTTGGCGAAGTGCGTGCTGATGTTCTCCGCGTTGCCGTGCAGGTAGAGCACGGTCGCCTTGGGCGCGCCGCGCGCGGGGAGGAACCAGGCGAACAACGCCGTTCCGTCCTGCGCCTCGAACTCCACCGGCTGGTACTCCAGCCCGAACTGGCCCGGCGTGCTCACGATGTAGCTGTGGGGCTGGAAGAACGCGTGCGTGCAGCCGGTGAGCCAGAGCGTCAGAAAAAGCGCCGGGAAGATGCGCACGTCAGTGGTAGAAAAGAATGGACAGCGTCGCGGCATTGAACGATCGCCCGGCCTCGCGGTTGCGCGCGAGCTCCAGGCGCAGCGCGAGGTCGCGCCCCAGGCTGAAGCGCTGCTCCAGGCCGACGCCTGCCGGGGTGTCGTGCTCGCCGAGGAAGTAGCGCAGCGAGCGCGCGTAGGCGTGCATGCGCCAGCGCGGGCTCACGTCGACGAGCGCTCCGAGCCGGGGCCCGGCGCCGAGCGAGTAGTCGTGCTCGAGGCTCGAGTGAAAGCGGGTGCCGGCATCGAGCAGCGCGTAAAGAAGGGTGCGCTTTCCGGCTGTCGCCCATGCGCCGCCCGCTCCGCCGTCGACCGCGGCGACGAGCGGCCTGCCGCCGTCGCGCACGAACGAGCGCCGCCAGCCGGCGGCGATCTTCCATGACCAGGACTGGAAGAAGTCGTCGCGGGGCGTCAGCGAAACGATGTCGATGGGCGTGAAGCTTTCGATCTGCGTGCTGGCGCCCTCGTAGCCGCGCAGCGCGAAGCTGAAGAACTCGATCTGGGCTCCCGGCACGTAGCCGTCCTCGGGATCGAGGATGTCATGGTAGGTCGGCCGCAGGCCCAGCTCGAGGAAGTCGCGTCCCGCGTGGCGGCCGGCCCCCAGGGTGGTGCGCGAAGAGGCGTGTCCCTGGTCGGGCCGCGCGCCGTGATGGGCCATGGAAGGCGTCTGCGCCGGTGCATCGAGCCGGCTGCGAGCGACCAGCAGCTCGCGGGCAAGCGCGCCCGGGTCGGGGACGTCCTCCTTGCCGATGGCGCGGCGGTAGTTCACGTACTCGTGGCTCGTCTCGAGCACTGCGGCGGCGCGCTCCGCGGGCAGCTCGCTCAGCTTCGCATCCGTGGTGCTCAGGCGGCGCAGGCTCAGCTCCTTGGCAAGGTTGCGTTCCTGCCCGGACATGTGCTCCAGGCGCCGGCCGATGAGGGTGGCGCTCGCCGGCCGGTATACGGCCTTCGCCGCCAGCCCCGGATGGCCGGTGACCGCGCGCACCGTGTCCGAAGGCAGCGCCCACCAGCGAAACGGCGCGGCGAGATCCAGCTCGGGCCGCGCCACTTGCAGCAGGCGCAGGAGATGGTACGAGCAGTTCTCGTCGAAGAAGTAGTACTCGAAATAGGCCGGAAGGAGCTCCCAGGCGTGCCTGAGGACGCGCTCGACCTCTTCCTGCGTGAAGTTCAGCTCATATTCCCAGAGGTCGCGGTTCTCCAGGTCGCTGTACTCGCGCACCTTGAGGTAGTAGGGCAGGATCGAGTAGGTGCCGGGATAGCCCCCGAGCAGGCCCTTGACCGCGAATATCAGCCCGTTGGTCTCGTCCGTGTTCGCCGCGAAGTTGATGGCGTAGGCGAGCAGCCGGGTTCGCTCGTCCTGGTCCCGGGCATCGACCCTGAGCAGAGTGTGCCCGTACATCGACGAGGGGTTGTTGAGGTAGGCAGAGGCGAAGACGAGGGTCAGTCCCTTGGCGTTAAGCGCGGCGCGCCACTCCTCGAAGCGCCTGCATTGGCGAAGCGCAAGCCGACGGCGGTCGAAGCCGAGCTGCTCGTCGAGCCAGGCGCGGCGCGCGATGAAGGCGCATTGCGGGTTCTGGCGCTGGCGCGTTTCTTCGGTGTCCGAGGTGAAGCTGGCAAGCGTCGCCTCGAGCTCCGCCTGGGGGTTGATCTTGCCGTCGGGCGCGTTGAAGAAATCCGGGCTGTCGACCAGGCTGTGCACCCCCGGCGAAGCGAGATTGGGCACGTAATGCAGCAGCTTGCGCCACTCCGGGCGCTCGGCGAGGCGCAGCTCGCGCGAGCGGGCGGCGAGCTCCTCCAGGTACTGTCGATCGGCGGTGGCGAGCGCTTCGTGGTGCGGCAGGAGCAGCGCCGCGATGACCAGACACCATGACACGCGCATCGGCCGATGGTAGGACAAAAAAACCCCGCGGCTCGCGCCGCGGGGTTTCTTCGTGACTTCCGGTCTGTGGCTAGATCAGAGCGCCGCGGTGTAGCGCGCGAGCCGGGCGTCGGAGGTCATCACGTCGCGCAGCGCGACGACGACCTGCTGCGTATCGACTTCGTCGCTCGGGAAGATGCGCGCCATGTTGTCCTTGGCGATGCGGTTGAACAGCGCACGGTCCTGCGCCTCGAGGCCGAGCAGGTGGGCAAGGGAGTCGAGCGTCTCGCCGCTTCCGACCGCCATGTCGCGGGCCAGCTGCTGCTTGTTGCCGTCGATGAACAGCGCCGTTTTCCAGTTCGAGCTGACCGCCCCGTCCTGCGTGCAGCCCGACGTGCCGCTGGTGACGCCGAAGGTCTGGTTGCCGAACGTGCCGTTGGTCGTCACCGCGAGCACCTGCGGCGCGATGCCGCGCTGCCCTTCGAATACCTTGGAGCCCCAGCCGCAGGTACCGACGTTGTTTTCGCCCGCCGCCATCGCGGCCATGGGAACCGCTGCCAGCACGGTCACAAAGATTTTTTTCATGTGCGCTTCCCCTAAAGGTTGATCGGGTTTGCCGCTTCCTGGCGTTCCCGCGAATGCCGGGAACCCGAACGAATTCTATGGCTGCACATGAGCGTCGAACGCGTCGGCAGTGGATCATGCGCTCCAAGATGCGAGTGCCGTTGCTATTTCACAACATGCTGTCGCCGCAGTGTGAACTATGTCCGCAGCGCAGTGAATCCGCGCCGAGCTCCGTTGTAGTGTTGGACCCGGTCTCCACAATCAGGGGAAAGCAATGAACAAGAGCAAAGCGGGATGGGTGGTTCTCGGTTTCGCCGCCGCCGCATTTGCGGGGCAGGCGGCGGCGCAGGACGAGGGTTACTACCTCGGCGCTTCGGTCGGGGAATCGCAGTTCCGCAAGAGCTGCAGCGGGATCACCGCAGCCTGCGACGACAAGGATCTGGGGTGGCGCGTGTTTGGCGGCTACCACTTCAACCGGATTTTCTCGGTGGAGGTCGGTTACGCCAATCTCGGCGAGGCAACCACCCCGGTGGACCTGCGTGAAGTCAAGGCCCTGGATGTGTCGGCGATCGGCGGCTATCACTTCACGCCGGAGTTCGCCCTTCTCGCCCGCGTCGGCATGTATCGGGGGCAGACCACTCTCAGCACGGTGCTGGGTACCGCGGGTGACCATAACACCGGGTTCACGTACGGCTTGGGCATCCGCTACGCGTTCACGCGCGGGCTCGCCCTGCGCGCGGAGTGGCAGCAGTACGAGAGCATCGGTGGAGCGGCTACCGGCAAGGACAACATCGGCGCCGTGAGCGCCGGGGTCGTCGTCAGCTTCTGAGACCGCGGCGCCC
>Ga0214472_10003296_pt1 | contig 17121 bp, 20 predicted proteins | sample RVTome_6_FD_207662 | JGI IMG/M metagenome (GOLD analysis project Ga0214472, IMG submission 207662) | Soil microbial communities from uranium-contaminated site in the Upper Colorado River Basin, Wyoming, United States - RVT140D175 | ecosystem: Environmental > Terrestrial > Soil > Contaminated >... | reverse complement strand
GACCGTCCTGGGCCAGCGAATGTCGCCGACGTGCCGTCGAGTCTCTCGCTCATCTGAGTTCGGTGCAACATGGCCCTGGAGAATCCTGAATCGTGGGTGCAACGTTTCGGGGGTGCAATGCGTCGTGAAGGTATGAGTGCGACCACCACGGCCTGCCGATGAGGCAGGGCGTGCCCGATCCCGTTGAGCAGGTCTCGGCTGAGCCCTTGCGGCGTGATTTCGAATCCACCTACCGCCAGGAGCATCTCCGGCTGGTCCGTCTTGCCCACCTGATCACGGGTTCCAACGGTGTCGCCGAGGAGCTGGTCCACGATGTGTTCATCGGGGCGTACCAGCGGTGGCATCGGATCGATGACCCCGTGGGCTACCTCTACCGGGCGGTGGTCAACCGGTCTCGGTCCCTACTCCGTCGTCGTCGGCTCGAGTCGAGGCATCAGGAGACCCACCTCAGGGTGGTGCTGCCTCCGGAGATCGACGAGGTGTGGGAGGCCCTGGCCCGGATTCCGTCGCGGCGGCGCACCGTGCTGGTGCTGAGGTACTACGCCGATCTGAGCATCGCGCAGATTGCCGAGCTGATGAAGATCCGGCCGGGGACGGTGAGGTCCCTGATTTTCCGAGGACACCAGTCGCTGAAGAGGGAGCTCGGCAGTGACTGAGCATGAGCGGCGCCTCCGGAAGACGCTCGATCACGTGGCCGAGAGGACCCGGGCGGAGAGCCGGCTTGACGGGTTCCCGTCGAGTCACCGGCGCAGGAGATCCGCGCCGGTCATCGCAGCCGCGGCGTTCCTCCTGGCGCTCGGGTTCGGCCTCCCGATCGCGCTCCGTTCCCCCGGTCGGTCGTTGGGACCGGTCGGTCAGGGGCCCGGCCCGTCCTCCCAGGAGCCGGTGTCGACATCGCCGGGTGGGGGGAAGACCACCGACGGGACCAGCGGTGAGACCCCGGGAGACGGTGGCGGGAAGACCGCCGACACGACCAGTGGTGAGACTCCGGAGGATGTGATCGTCGGACTGGTTGAGGTGGAGGTCGAGGTCTCGAATGCGGTGGCGCCGTTCGATCATGATTCCAATGTCGACGGACTGTTGCTCGAGTTCAGTCTCTCCAGACTGCGGACCCAGCTGATCTCGGACTGCCGGGTTGCCGAGGGATTCCCACCGGTTTCGATCTCGCCATTGCCCGACCGGGACGATCCGATCCTGATGGCCAACCTGGCGTTTCCCCACATCGAGGCCCTGGCCGAGGGCGGCTTTCCCAACCTTCCTGGCACACCGGGGTCACCCGAGGATTCTCGGCCGCGTTCGGAGGCCGAAACCGCCGCCTCGCGACAATGCGCCGAAGACATCGACGCCTCCGACCGCGACGTCATCGTGGCCTATGAGCTGTACGCCTCGATGCGTGGTGAGTGGGAGGTGGTCCTCGCCGAGATCGACGCCACCGCCGAGATCCGGTCACTCGCTGTCGGCTTCTCCTCGTGCCTCGTTGCCGAGGGCGTTCCCACCACGAACGCCCGTTCCGAGGGCTCGTTCCTCGGCTACGTCGACTCCTTGCTGGCGGCGACGGGTGCCGACGAGAGCGCCTGGCCGGAGATCCGTGAGCGGATGGGCAAGCTGTATGTGGAGTGCGGCCGAGAGTTGTTCGAGGCTCGGGAGCGGCTGCGGGCCGGCGAGCGCCGGGAGGCCTTCCTGACCGAGCACCAGGAGGCGATCCGTGAGCTGTCGGAGCTCCTCTACGGCGTCGAGTCGTCGACCCTGTGAAGCTCATCGCGATCGTGGTGGCCGGCCGGCTGTGGCGGGCCTCACGGTCTTGACTCCGATACGGGCCGTCGCGGCTATTGGGCCGACACGAACGTCCCCGAGCCTTTTGCACGGCCATAGTGCTGTGGGGTGGCGATGCTGAATCTGCGACACGGCACCCGCGCCGTCGGGAGGTTGGTTGCAGTCGCATTGGTCGTGTCTTCTTGTGGCGGATCGGGGGGTGCGACTTCTGCGACCACGGTCCCGGTCGAGACCACCGCGGCGACGACCCTGCCCTCAGCCACAACGACCCTGGCTGCGGCGAGCACGACCCTCCTGGTGGATCGTTGGGAGGGAGATCTGGCGGGGTGCATGGTGGGAGCCTGGGTGCTGGACGTCGAGGCATTCGAACGGGACTTCCAGGAAGCCGTGGACCCCCGGCGTAATGACATCCTGGTCGACCTGGTATCGGGCGCGGGCGGTCTCGAGTTCGATCCGATTCGGGGCTTAAGCCTCTCCTACGACGACCTGACCTTCACGGTACGGGAACCGGTGGGAGGGCCGGCGAGGTTCGTCCACAACGAAATGGTGGTGACCGGCGAGGTGGCCGCGGCCTACCGTCTTGACGGGGTCCTGCTGGCTCTGAGCGATTTCGAGGGTCCAGGTTTGGTCATTCGTCAGTGGACACGCCTGGGTGATGAGGAGCCGCAGGAGAATCGGTATTTGTGGATCCATCCGCTCACCCTGGCGATGAGTCCCGATCTGATGCCTACTTGGTATCCAGGCGCGGTGACCCTGGACTGTGACGAGCATCGACTCGTCGTCTCTGCGGGGTTCGACACCCCCAACGTGGATGTTCCACCGCCAACATCCTGGCTGCGCCAGGAGAGGGATGATTAGGAGAAGCATCCCATCTACGCCGATGGAGCGGTGGCGCGCCTCTGGAGCCTGGGGCGGTGTCCCCGCGCGGAGCTTGGGGGTTTGATTGCCATCGCCGTCGTGGCGCGGCATGTTGCGGGCTGGCCCTAGAGATTCCTGATCGTGGGTGCAACGTTCCGGGCGTGCAATGCGTCGTGAAGGTATGAGTGCGACCACTGCGGCCCTGCGGATGAGGCAGGGCGTGCCCGATCCCGCGGAGCCGTTTTGCCGTGATCCGCTGGTTGCCGGTTTCTCCGCCGGCTGTGACCGCCTCACCGTGGAGACCCTGTTTGATCCCCTGTCGGTCGACGCCCCCCGCGCCGTGTGGCTGCGGAGTGACGGGGACGGCCGATGACGCGGGAACGCCCGTCCGGTCGTCGTCCGAGCCGGGGGGCAGGATCGCCACGGGGGTGGGGTCTCACGGCCAGAACCGTGGTGGTTGCGATCGTGGTGGCCGGCCTGGTGGTGGCGGCGTGCTCGGACCCGCCGTCGTCGGGGCAGGAGGGTGGTGGGGAAATCTTAACGACCGGCGCGCCAGTCACGACCGATGGCTCGAGTGACACGACTGCCGTTGAGGGCGGGGACGTGGTGGTGGCCAGCCTGGTGGGGGTGGAGGTGGAGGTGTCGAATGCGGTTGCGCCATTCGATCATCACTCGGTCGTGGACAACCTGTTGTTGGAGTTTGGCCTGAGCAGAGTCCGTGTCGGACTGAAAAGCGATTGCCTGGCAGCGGAGGGGTTTCCTCCAATCCAGTTGTCGCCGCTGCCGGATCGGGACGACCCGATCCTGATGGTCAACCGGCAGTTTCCCTACATCGAGGCTCTGGCCCGGTACGGCTTCCCCACGCTTCCGGGCACACCGTCGTCCCCCGACGATTTCCGAGAGCGTTCCGAGGCGGAAACCGCCGCCTCGCGGCAATGCGCCGAGGAGGTCGATCGAATCGGGCACGACGCGATCACGGCCTATGAGCTGTATGCCTCGGTGCGGGGGCCTTGGGAGTCGGTGCTCGACGAGATCGACGCCACCGATGAGATTCGGGGGCTGGTCGATGCGTTTGGGTCGTGTCTGCGGGATGAGGGCATTCCCGCAGACGCCACGGCCTCCGAAGGCGCTTTTCTTGGCCATGTCCAATCGCTGCTCATGGCAACCGGAGTCGATGAGAGCTCCTGGCCGGAGATCAACGAGCGGATGGGGAAGCTGTATGCGGAGTGTGGCCGGGAGCTGTTCGAGGCTCGGGAGCGGTTGCGGAGCGGGGAGCGGCGCGAGGCGTTCCTGCGAGAGCATGAGGTGGCGATCCGTGAGCTATCGGAACTCCTCTACGACGGCGGGTCGTCACCTTGAAGAGGCTCCTGCCCGCGGTACTCATGACGGTCGCGGTGGCCTGTGGCGGCTCGCCGGGCACCGAGCCCACCACGGTCTCGGCGGCGACCACCACCACCACAGCGGCGGGAACGACCACCACCACCTCTGCGGCTACGACCACCACCGAAGCCCCCGGCTTGGAGGGTGAGGAGCTGCTGGCATGCATGGTCGGCGGTCGGACGCTGGATACCGACGCTTTCGAGGCCGAAGTGCAGACGATTCTGGATCCCGACAGAGACTACCACTTGGTCACGGTGGCCTCCGGGGGAGGCGATCTCAGGGTGACCAGCGACTCCACCCTCACCGTCGTCTTCGACAGCTTCACAGTCACGGACCTGCCGGTGCCCGAGGATGACGACCCACCGTCACCGGGGGTGATCATCGAGTCGAGATACGTCGCCTCTGGCGAGGCAACCGCAGTGTTCGAACTCGACGGCACCGTGCTATCGATAATCGAGACCTCGGGTCCGGGATTGGACTTCCGAGGTTGGTACCTCGAACAGGGCGTCTCGGCGCTCCAGGAGTCGTCATCGACCACTCTCCATCCGGGGGCGATGGTCTTCGGGGTCGAAACCGCTCCCCCGCGGGCTCCGACCGATGTCACCGTCGCCTGTGACGCGGAGCGCCTTACTGTTGAGACCCTGTTTGACCCTCTGTGGTTCGACGCCCCCCGCGCGGTGTGGCTGCGGAGTGACGGGGACGGCCGATGACGCGGGACCGCCTGTCCGGTCGTCGTCCGAGTCCGGGGAAAGCCGGATCGCCACGGGAGCGGGGTCTCACGGCCAGAACCGTGGTGGTTGTGATCGCGCTGGCCGGCCTGCTGGTGGCGGCGTGCTCGGACCCGCCGTCGTCGGGTCCGGAGAATGGTGGGGATGTCGTCACTACCAGGTTGTCCGTCACGACCGCGACCGATGGCCTGAGTGATACGACCCCCACTGCGGCGTCGGCCGTGGTCGTCGGCTTGGTGGGGGTGGAGGTCGAGGTCTCGAACGCGGTGGCGCCGTTTGATCATCAGTCCTGGGTGGACAGTCTGTTGCTCGAATTCAGCCTGGCGAGGGTGAGGAACCAGCAGGTGTTCGATTGCCTCGCCGGCGAGGGATTCACGCTGCCACAGGCTGCGCCGCTGCCCGATCGGGATGACCCCGTGCTGTGGTCCAACGCGATGTTCCCCAATATCGAGGTCCTGGCCCGCGATGGGTTTCCGGTCCTCCCCGGGACGCCGGGATCGCTCGATGACTCTCGCGAGCGGTCCGAGGAAGAAGCCGCGGCTGCGCGGCGGTGTGTCGCGGAGGTCGATGGGAACGACAGCGAGGCCATCGTGGCCTATGACCTTTATGCCTCGGTGCGGGGACCTTGGGAGACGGTGCTCGACGAGATCGACGCCACCGACGAGATCATGTCCCTGGTCGGTGAGTTCGGTGCGTGCTTGCGAGACGAGGGCATTCCTGCGGAGTTCACGGCCTCGGTCAGCACCTATCTGGGCTATGTCCAGAGCCTCAAGATGGCAGTCGAAGGCGAACTGACCCAGGTGGCAGAGATCAACGAGCGGATGGGCAAGCTTTATGTGGGGTGTGGTCGGGAGCTGTTCGAGGCTCGGGAGCGGCTGCGGGGCGGGGAGCGCCGGGAGGCGTTCCTGAGGGAGCACGAGGTGGCGATCCGCGAGCTGTCGGACCTCCTCTATGGCGGCGGGTCGTCGCCTTGAAAAGGCTCCTGCCCGCGGTACTGATGACGGTCGTGGTGGCCTGTGGTGGCTCGCCGGGCGCTGAGCCCACCACGGTCACGGAGACAACCACCACCACAACAACGGCGGCCACCACCACCACCACCACCACCGAAGCCCCCGGCTCGGAGGGCGAGGAGCTGCTGGCGTGCCTGGTTGGCAGCTGGACTCTGGACACGGACGCCTTCGAGGCCAGGTTGCAGACTCATTTGGATCCGGAAGCCGACGACATCTTCGTCGACGTGACTTCGGGGGTGGGCGCGCTCGTGGTCAGGGCCGACCGAACATTCAGTCTCTCATACGACAACTTGACCATCCGCCTTGGCTTCCCCGCGACTTTTAGGGGTACCCCGGTTGTTCAGGAGGAGGCCGTCGTCGTCTCGGGCCGGGTGGCTGCCGACTTCGAGATTCAGGGAGACGAGTTTCTGCCGGGCGAGGTCGAGGATCCGGTGTTGATCATCGGGCAGGAGATTCCTCCGGAGGGTGACTTCCGTGAGCTGCCGCCGGCGTTCCGATATGTATCGCTGCGGATGGGCACGCGGGCTAACTACCCGTATCACGTCGAGAAGATAACGATCGACTGCAGCCCGGATCGCCTGGTGGTCAACGACGAGGTTCGGATCGATCCGCTCACCGGCGACGGACCGTCCACGATCTGGCTGCGGAACGAGGAGGGCTGAGCCATGAGGCCGAAGCGGATCATCTTGTGGTTGGCTGTTCTCCTAATCGCCGTAGGTGTGCCCACCACCCTGTGGGTGTTGTCGTCTACGGGGGTGTCGCCGGAGCAGCGGATCGCCGACGCCGAACCGCCGGCGCCGCCGACGGTGGATGTGGCGGTCGAGGAGCGGGTGTTGCGGGACGTGGTGGTGTTCCGGGGGGTGGTGGCTTCCGTGGACCGGCACCCGGTGTCGGCCCCGGATTTGGGTGATCTTCTGGCGGTGGTGGTCGATCTGCCGGTGGGGGTGGGCGAGCCGGTGGTTTCGGGTCAGGTGGTGGCGGTGGTGTCGGATCGTCCGGTGATCGTGGTGGCGATGCCGGTGCCGCTATATCGGGCGTTGACCCGTGGCGTGGTGGGTGAGGATGTATCCCGGTTCCAGCGGGCGCTGATCGAATTGGGTCATGAGGTGGAGGTCGATGGCCTGTTCGGCCGGGCGACCCAGGCGGCGACCAAGAGCCTGTATGAGGATCTTGGGTTCACGGCGGCGACGGAGGGTGAGGGGTTCGCCGCCCAGGTGATGGTGCCTCTGGGTGAGATCGTGGGGGTGGCGTCGTTTCCGGCGGTGGTGGCGTCGGTGAACGCCACGGTGGGGTCGGTGACCGACGGTCCGCTGCTGTTTGTCACGACCTCGGAGCTGGTGGTCGACGCCACCGTGGAGACCTCGCTGGCGCCGCTGTTGGCAGCGGGGACCCGGGCGACTGCGGAGGGGGATTGGGAGCTGGAGGTGCTGTCGAACACGGGTCGTGACGAGACCGGCCGGGCCGTGGTGCGGTTGGGGGCGGTGGAGGCTTTGCCGGCGGAGATGCTGGGTCGTGATCTGCGGATCGAGGCCGAGCTGGCGGCCACCGAGGGGCCGGTGCTGGCGGTCCCGGTGACGGCGATCCGTTCGGGGGTCGACGGTGAGCTGATACGAGTGGTCGGGCTCGACGGCGGGGTGAGAGTCGTCGGGGTGACGACCGGGATCAGTGTCGGCGGTTGGGTCGAGATCGTCTCCGCCGACGAGGAGCTGAGCCCGGGGACATTGGTGCGGGTGGGATGAGTTCCCCGTCCGAGACGGTGGTCTGGTGCCGCGGCGTCGCTCGGACCTATGGGGGTGAGGTGCCGGTGGAGGCGCTCGCTCCGGCGAGCTTTTCGATCGTCCGGGGGGAGCAGGTGGTGGTGTGCGGCCCGTCGGGGTCGGGGAAGTCGACGTTGCTCAACCTGCTCGGCCTGCTCGACGCTCCCAGCGTCGGGTCGTACGAGTTGCTGGGGGAGGACACCTCGGCCTTGGGTGAGACGGACCGGGCGGGGTTGCGGGCCGAGGCCATCGGGTTCGTGTTCCAGTCGTTTCATTTGCTCGCGGGGCGGAGCTCGGTGGAGAACGTCGCCACCGGGCTGCTCTATCGGGGGGTGGGACGCCGTCGGCGGGTGACGCGGGCCCGTGAGGTGCTGGATCGGGTCGGGTTGGCGGATCGGGCCGACACCGAGGTGTCCCGACTCTCGGGGGGGGAACGCCAGCGGGTCGCCATCGCCCGCGCCCTGGTCCACGACCCCGAGCTGCTGCTGGCCGACGAACCCACCGGCAACCTGGACTCGGAGACCAGCCGGCGGGTGCTCGGGTTGCTCGACGAGCTCAACGCCGAGGGATACACCCAGATCATCGTCACCCACAACGAGACCATCGCCGCCCGTTCCCCCCGCCGTCTCGATCTGCTCGACGGCCGGCTCACCGACTCGGCGGCTCCTTCATGAGTGCAGCCCGGCGCCGCCGGTCACGACTTCGGATCACCGACTCGCTCGGAGAGTCCTGGCTCGAGGTGACCCGCCGACCGGGCCGGGCGATCATGACCGGGCTGGGTGTCGCCCTGAGCGCGGCGGCGATCGTCACCACCCTCACCCTCGCCGCCACCATCCGCTTCCAGGTCTCGGACCAGTTCGACGCCCGTCGGGCCACCCAGGTCGAGCTCCGCACCCGCACCGACGGCGCCGGCTCCCAGGGCGCCCAGGTGTTCCCCCCGCCGCCACAAGCCGTCGCACGGGTCGAAGGGTTGAGCGGCGTCGAAGGAGTCGCGGTGATCCGCGAGACCTTCGAGGATCAACGGGTCGCCATCAACCAGGTGGCCGACCCCACCGCCGCCTCCCCCCGGATGCGGGTATACGGGCTCAACGCCGCCGGATTCGACGCCCTCGAGGCCCGGGTCACCGGGCCAGGCTGGGACCAGTGGCACGACGACACTGCCCAGCGGGTGGCCGTACTCTCCCGGGCCACCGCCGCCGCCATCGGCGCCGGCGACATCGCCGTCGGAGACCGGCTCTTCATCGCCGGGCTCGGCTTCACCGTGTCCGGAATCCTCGAGGAGGCGCCACGGCTGCCCGCCCTCACCAACGGGCTCCTCGTGCCCATCAGCACCGTCGCCCTATTCGACCTCGACACCGACCGGGACCGGCTCGTCGTGGTCACGGCACCCGGCGCCGCCCGCCAGGTGGCCGCAGTGCTGTCGCGAGCGGTCACCCCGAATAGCCCCGACACCTGGACCGCATACGCTCCCGAAGACGAATCCACCCTCCGCCGCACCGTCGACGACCAGCTCCAGGCGCTCTCCCTGGGCCTCGGCGCCGCGGTCCTCGTCCTCGGGGTGGTCTCCATCGGCAACGCCACCCTGACATCGGTGATGCAGCGGATCCACGAGATCGGGTTGCGCCGCGCCCTGGGGGCACGCCCCCGGCACATCGCCGCCCACATCCTCCTCGACGCCGCCGTCATCGGCACCATCGGCGGGATAATCGGCGCCACCCTCGGCCTCACCGCCACCCTGGCGGTCACCGCCACCCAGGGCTGGGTACCCGTCATCGACCCCCGCATCCCGGTCGCCACCATCGCCGGAGGCATCCTCGCCGGTGTCGTGGCCGGGGTATACCCCGCCCGGGTCGGCAGCCGCCTCCAACCCACCGAAGCGCTGCGGCGCGAGTGAATCACCGAGGCCTATGGCCAGGAACCGCCGCCGGGCAGCAGGACGGACGCCCCATCGAGCCCACGGTGGTGGGGACTACGTATGCTTCTGGCAGCGGTGTCTGGGCCAGTTGATGGAACGCGGACCGCGACGGGTGCCCTAGGTGTCGCCGTCGCCCTGCTGTTGATCCTCGCCGCCTGCGGAACGGACTCGACCCGATCGACGTCCCTTACTTCTCCGGTGACCATCCCGGGAACGACATCGCCGTCGGCTACCTCGGTGTCAACCGTGCCCTCGCTTCCGGCTGTTCCCGACTACCGGGGCCGGCTGGGGCGATTCGCCGACCTGGTGCTGGGCAGTGGGATCGTCCCCTACGGCAGCCCCGAGCATGTGCAGTACCTCGCCGACTGTGTCGAATCCGCCGGCTTCGACGTTCGGCTGGAAGATGGGGGACTGGCGGCGCGTCCCGGGCCCGGGCAGGAGCCGTTCTATCGGAAGGCGCTCGCTTCCTGCGAACAGTCGGCCGTCGATAGCGGCCTCGTGAAGGAACTGGTTCCCCCTGACGACGAGTACCTGGCCGCCTGGTGGGAGGCCTTCATGCTGACCCATGAATGCCTGGTGGAGGCCGGCTATCCGGTGTCGGTCCCCCCGTCACAGGATGCCTACGTCGAATCAGACGGTCAGAACTGGCATCCCTACGAGATGCTTCCCCCTGCGGTCATTCCCGAGGTGGAGCAAATCTGCCCGCAGGATCTCCTCGTGCTCTTCGAGATGCTGGCAGCCGATCCCGGGGCGTGAGGCTGATGGGTGGGTGGTCTGCTTCAGACCCTGCCGGCATGTCGGTCTCGATGTGATACTTCTCGAATGGTGAGGCCCGGATCTTTGACCCTTGTGCCATTGGCCCTGGTCGTGGTCATGGCCTCCTGCTCTGGGCGAGCCACGGACCGGCCGGCGCAGGCTTCGACGACGACCTGGTACTCGATCGCCGAGAAGGCTGAGCTCATCGTGGCGTGCATCCAGGAACGCGGGTTCCAAGCCGAGGTGTACGAGATTGGCGTGTTGCTGCACTACGGCGGCCAGCAGGAAGCTGCAGAGAGAGCCCACGCCGAGTGTTCCGAGGAGATCGATGCCCGGTACCCGGATCCGCCCAGGCTTTCAGACCGGGAGATGTATGACGCCCTCCTGGAAGCGGCCGAGTGCCTGCGGGCCGAGGGCATCGCGGTTTCGGATCCACCGACATTCGAGGCATGGGTCGACTCTCGGAATCCACCGATGTCCGAGGTCGTGGTCAACCCCCCGTGGAGCCCTCATGCGGAGATCCCCGTGGATGCGGACTTCTGGGCACTTCATCGGAAGTGTCCGCAGCCGGGTCTGGGGTTGACACCGGAGGGCGGAGAAGCGCCATGAACGTCGGTGCGCGGTATGTCGAGAGCACGGGTCCAATGCCCTTTATCCGTAACGGATGGTCGGCGAGATCAGGCAAAGGATCGGCTGCCCGATTGGTGGTCGCGGTCGGTCTGGTGGTGGCGCTGGGCGCATGCGGCGGCACCGCGGGCGACTCGGGGACCCGACGGCACACGGGTGACTACCTGCCGTATGCCGATCGCATCGACCTGGTCGTCGAATGCCTAGGCGAGCGGGGATTCGAGGCATCTTCCTACGAGGGCTTTGGGGTCGCGATACCGGACGACGCCCAGGCCGAGCTCGCGCAGCGGGCGGAAGGCGAGTGTTGGGACGAAGTGGAGGAGCTCTTCCCATCACCAACCCCGCTCTCGCTCGAGGAGGGCTACTACTACAAGCTGGATATAGCCGAGTGTTTGCGGGATCTCGGGTACGACATTCCACCCGCGCCGACCCTCGAGACGTATCTCGACCAGGCAGCAGCACAGAGCGACCTGTGGGATCCATACTCGGTCGTGGCGCAACGTCGTGATGTGGACCTCTGGGAGCTGCAGCGCGACAGCTGTCCTCCGGACTGGTGGGCTCGATGATCAGGGGAGCCGCGAGACAGGCGATAAGCAAAGCAGTCGGTCGCCCAGGATCCACGACACCTCGTGACCTGCCTTGGCGAGGCGGTTCCCGCAATGGCCGGCCGGGCCGGGACGGTCTCGAGCCCGTAAGCGCCGTTCACGTTCGACGCTTGCTGAGATGCTGGGTGCCCGGGACCGCGGCGAGTCGCGCGGGATTACGGGGACTTGCTACCCGATGAGGCTCACCAATCGGGCGGGGTGCGGGGGCAGCTCTGTTTGATCTGGTCGTACATGTCTTTGCCCATGCCCCCGGGTCCCACGTACACATGGGCGAACGGATCCCACCACTCGTGGTAGATGATGCAGCTGACGCACGTCGGGTAGGTGTCGAGGAACACCTCCTTGGAGGGTGGCTCGGGCACGTTGAGCCCGAACGACTCCAGGCAGGGCACCATCGCCACGAGATGGTCGTACAGCTTCTCGACGTCCTCGATGGTCAGCGGTTCGGGATCGGCGATGTTGAGCCCGGCACGGCAGGCGTCGAGCACGGCCGAAGCGGTGGCGTTCTGATCGAGTGGCACATTCTTGAAGTCGACGCCCTCCCCGTCGGGGGTGCGTACGAGCGGCATCCCCTGGTCCCGGGCACATTGGAGAAGCAGGACCAGTTCCAGTTCCCGGTCGACGTCCCGATTGCGGATCCCCGTGAAATCCCCGTACCCGGTGATCGGAGCCATGGTCGTCGTCGTGGACGAAGCGGGCGCCGTGGTGACCGACAGGGTGGTGACCGGCTCTGCGGAGGTGGTTTCGACGACGGTCCCGGCGGTTCCCGATAGGGCGCTGGGTTCGGTCGTCGTGTCGGGCTGCGCCGACGTAGAGCCGCAGGCAGCGAGTAGGCCCGCCACGACTCCGAGTGCCAGGGCTCCGAGGATTCTCATCTGCCAACCGATGGTACGCCGCGCTCAGCGATCGACCTGGGGGCGATCGGCCTCACCCACCTCGCTGAGACTGGCCAGATGGTGGCTCTCTTCTTCACCGTACCCACTCACTTCATCGTTTCGGCAAGCCTCAGCAATGAAGAAACAGACGGAGCCTCGTCCCGACACGGGGAAGCGGAGGTACGGTGAGCTATGCCTTCTGATGGGGCAACTGAGCCGCGATCTGATGGTGGGTCGGCGCGGCGCCCGACGGTCCAAGCACTGGCTGTACTCCTGCTCTTGGTCGCGTCGGCGTGTCGGCCCGGCGACGACTCCGAGGCCTCAGCGACCTCCGAGCCATCCTCGTCGTCTATGGCGGGGGCGACGACCGTCCCCTCGGACGGGTCGCCGACTTCGACCACGACCACATCTCCTCGGGGCCCTTCGGGGCCGATCACCGGCTATGGGGACTTCTCCGACCAAGAGTACGGTCTCATCGATGGGTTTCTGGTGGCTCGGCTGGTCGTTCAGTGTGTTCAGGATCATGGTTTTCCGGTGAGGCTGGTGCCGCCTGGGGATGGATGGTCCGCCATGGATGTGCCGCCGGATCAGAACGCGCTGGCGTCTCGCTACGCCGACGCCTGTGTAGCCGGCCTCAACATCCCGCCTCATCAGGAAGCCAGCGTCGAGCAGCGGGAGCTGTTCTACGAGTACTACCTGGTGTTGCGGGAGTGCCTGATCGCCGAGGGCTTCGACGTCTCCGAGTCGCCCTCAAAGGACTATTTCGTGGAGAACTACCTCACCGATCCCTGGAGCCCCTTCTTGGGCATTCGGCTTGTGGGACCGGGGTGGGAGACGATCCAATACACCTGCCCGCAGACTCCCGCCGGTGGCTGGGGCGCCTGGCAGCCTGGAGACCCGGTCAGGCCACTTCCACCGCTTCCCGACGACGGGTAGTACGCGTGACAGGTGAATGGATTCGGCCCCGCCTGATCCGTTGGTGGCAGCGGGTCCGGGTTGGCTGAATTCGTTGGGTGCTGGAGGGTCTGATAGTCCCGATCACGTGGCTGTGCTCCTAACCTCCCACGATGGGGCTCGACCCACGATGAAGGGTGGCTTGCCGTGAGAAGCGTCCGGGTGGTGGCGGGCCTGCTCGTTCTTGTCGCGGTGGGGGCGGCGGGGTTCTGGGCGGGCCGGGTGGTGTTGGTTCCGCCCGAGGATCCGTTGGAGGCGGGGGCGGAGCCGGTGACCTATACGGTGGCGGAGGGCCGGGTGGGTCGTTCGCTGCAGTTCGCCGCGGTTGCCGAATGGGAGCTGCGTCCATTGGCGTGGAACGCCGCTTTCGGGGTGGTGACCTCGGTGGAGGTGTCGTCGGGCGACGAGGTCGTGGTGGGCGAGACGCTGTATTCGGTGAATCTGCGGCCGGTGGTGGTCGCGGTGGGCGTGGTGCCGGCGTTCCGTGATCTGGCTCAGAACGCCACCGGGGCCGATGTCGCCCAGTTGCAGACGCTGCTCACCGAGTTGGGCTTCTACACGGGTGAGGTCGATGGGGTGTTCCGGACCTCGACCCGGACTGCGGTGCGGGCGTGGCAGGAGTCGTTGGGGGTGCCCGTCGATGGGGTGGTGCGGCGCGGGGATGTGATCTTCGTGCCGGAGTTGCCGGTGCGGGTGGCGTTCTCCTCCGAATTGACGGTGGGGGCCTCGTTGTCGGGTGGGGAGCGGTTGGTGCTGACGGTGCCGTCGGATCCGGTGTTTCGGGTGCCGTTGTCGGTGGAGCAGCGGACCCTGGTACCGCTGTCATCGACCGTGTTCGTCACGTATATCGATGGGGTTTGGGAGGGACGGGTGGATCGGGCGGTGGAGACCCCCGAGTTCGGCAGGCTGGATCTGATCCTGACCGCCCTCGACGGAGGGACGCTCTGCGGCGGCGAGTGCGCCCGGTGGGTCGATCTGGAGCAGCCGACCGATTTCCTCGTCGAGATCGTGGTGATCCCCGAGACGGTGGGGCCGGCGGTGCCGGTGGCGGCGATCCAGATCGATGCCGGCAATCAGCCGTTCGTCACGACCCCAGCCGGTGAGCGCATCGACCTGGTGATCGTCGAGTCGGCCCAGGGGATCGCGGTGGTCGAGGGCATCGAGGTGGGCACTGTGATCCTGGTCCGGGTGACCCCGCCGCCGGGCGGGCCATGATCGAGGTTTCCGGTTTGTCGTTCGGGTATCGGCGGGGCGAGCCGATCATCGACGGGCTCGACTGGGTGTTCCCTTCGGGCCGTGTCTCGGGCATCACGGGGCGGTCGGGGAGCGGGAAGTCGACTTTGCTCTACCTGCTGGGCCTGCTGCTCTCGCCCTGGTTGGGCCGGATCGCCTTCGAGGGCAGGGACCTGGGCGACGGCTCGGACCGGGTGCGGTCGCGGGTTCGGGCGGAGCGGATCGGGTTCGTCTTCCAGGACGCCGCGTTGGATTCGACCCGCAGCGTGCTCGACAACATCATCGAAGGCTCCCTGTATACCGGGATGCGGCGCCGGGCGGCGGTGACGCGGGCCGGTGAGCTGATGGCCCGCTTCGATGTGGGTCTTCGAGCAACCCACAAACCTGGGGAGGTCTCCGGAGGGCAGGCGCAGCGGGTCGCCCTCTGCCGGGCCCTGCTCAACGAGCCGCGGGTGGTCCTCGCCGACGAACCCACCGGCAACCTCGACACCGACACCGCCCGGATCGTGATCGATTCGCTGGTCGGGCTCGCCCACGTTGAGGGGGCGACGGTGATCATCGCCTCGCACGACCCGAACATCGCCGCCGCCTGCGACGAGGTGCTGGCGCTATGAGACTGCTCGCCGAGGCGGCACGGGTGGCCCGGGCCCAGCCGGTCGCCTCGACGATCACGGTGCTCATCGTCGCTGCGGTGTGCGGGGTGATCCTGTCGACCACCGGCCAGACCATCCAGGCCGAGAACGCGGTGTTGTCGCGCATCGACGATGCGGGCACCCGGTCGATCGTGGTGACCGACACCGAGGGCCGGGCCGGGATGGACCCCGATTCGGTGCGCCGCATCGAAGGCCTCTCGGGGCTCGAGTGGGTGGTCGGGCTGGGCCCTGCATCCGACGTCAGGGCCGCCGGGATCGCCGGGGGTGAGCCGGTGGCGATCAGGCCCATCTACGGGGCGATCCCGCCCCTCGTCGCGGTCTCCGAATGGGATCGCGCCGCGGGCACCGCCCTCGTCGGGCCGGGGGCACACTCGATCCTCGGTCTCCGGGTCCCCGCCGGGGGAGTCGAGTCCTCCGACGGCTCCTCCTACGCCGTGGTGGGGTGGTTCGATGCCCCCGACCCCCTGTCGCATCTGAACCGGTCGCTCTTCGCCGCCCCCGACCCGGCGGTATCCCGGCCGGTAGTACGGACCATCCACGTGCTCGCCCAACGGCCCGACCAGGTCGCCGCCCTCGCCGATGCGGTGGTGGCGGTGGTCGGGCCCGCCGACCCTTCCTCCCTCGGGGTCCAGACCTCCGAATCGCTCGCCCAGATACGAGCCGCTGTCGCCGGCGAGCTCGGCACCTACGGGCGGAGACTCGTCCTCATGGTCCTCGGAGCCGGCCTGGCGCTGGTGGTGCTCAACATGTATGGGGCGGTCACCACCCGCCGCCGGGACTTCGGCCGCCGCCGCGCCCTCGGAGCCAGCCGCGGCACCATCATCGCCCTGGTCACCATGCAAACCGCCATCACCGGACTCCTCGGCGCCGCCCTCGGCACCGCCATCGGCGCCGCGGTGGTGTGGCGGCTCACCGACCAGCCCCCCGATGTGCCCTTCGCCGTCGCAGTCGCCCTGCTCGCCATCATCGCCACCATCGCCGCCGCCCTACCCCCCGCCGTAGTTGCAGCACACCGCGACCCGGTCAAGGTGCTACGGGTGCCCTGACCCTTGTCCCGACCCGGGTGCGGCGCCCGGAATTGGTCGTACGATTCGATGGCATTCCCATCGAGCGAGCCGAACCGTGTCCCTAATGAGTCCGAGGCCGGTGATCCTTGCCTCCGTCCTGGCCTTCCTCCTGGCTGCGTGCACGACAGGTCGGGGTTCGTCCGACCAGGCCTCGCCCGAGCCCGAAGATACGACGGTGAGTTCCCCCACGTCGATCGGTGATGCCGGTGGGTATGTCTTCGATGCCGGAGACGTTGCCGGCGCCTATCCGGCGCCTGAAGACCCGCCGTACGACCACTTCAGCCTGGAACACATGGAGTGGCTGTCGTTCTGTCTGGCCGAGTTCGGTTTCGCTACGACCGTCGTCAATCAACCCGGGCAGCGGCCGACGCTCCACGCCTCAGATTTCGACCAGGCCCTGCGCGATCGCTGGATGCAGGTCAATGAGATGTGCACCGATGAAGCCGTGAACCGCGGGTGGGTCCAGCCGATTCCCACGACCCCGGACCAACTCCGGGAGGAGTACCGCCGTCTCCTCGCAGTCAACGATTGCCTGGCCGCACTCGGATACGGCACCGATGCACCATCGGAGGAGAGGTACCTGGAGGAGCGGGACTGGAACGTGTACGCCAACACCCCCACCGGCGCCCAGTTGGTCGTTGCCCCAATCGCGGGCGCCGATCTGCCGGCGAACGTCCGGCAGCAACTCGAGATCCAGCAGGCCTGCCCGATTTGGATGCCCAGCGGGTGAGGGCGTGACCCCTTCCCGGAGCGGCAGGCGCGACTCGTTATCGGCCGTCCGCGGGTTCCTGCCGGCCCTGGTTGGCCTGGCGGTGTTGGCGGCGTGCGGCCCAGGCGGTGGCGACGGGGAGACGCCATACGACCTCGAGCGTCTCTATTACGAGGCGGCGATTGATCGAACGGCCTTCGTTGCGGAGTGCCTCACTGAGC
>Ga0214472_10003294_pt1 | contig 17123 bp, 12 predicted proteins | sample RVTome_6_FD_207662 | JGI IMG/M metagenome (GOLD analysis project Ga0214472, IMG submission 207662) | Soil microbial communities from uranium-contaminated site in the Upper Colorado River Basin, Wyoming, United States - RVT140D175 | ecosystem: Environmental > Terrestrial > Soil > Contaminated >... | reverse complement strand
ACCGCCGGGCCGAGCACCCAGACAATATGTCCGTGGTCGCGATCATGACGCAAAACATGGTAGAGGTCATCATAGCAGCGCGAGAAAGGCGTCTCGCGTGTCCCTCGCGTACGGAAGGAGAACTTGTCGACGGCAGCATCTGCCAGTGGCGTAAAGCCGTCGATGTGTACGTAAATCCCCTCTTCTCCGTTTTCTGTTCGGCCAATGACCACCGGATCGCCTTTGCGAACCCGTCGAGCTTCCACCACGTCAATGGTTTCACCCTTGAGTACCATAACCGCATCCATGCGGCTCTCGGGAGCAAGCAACCAGTGATTGTCGCCGAAGTGGAGGTATTCGGGATGATTGGAGGTCCCGTGAAAGTTCTTCGGTACGACACCATCAGCTGGTGCCGCTTCGACAGTCACGGCAGGAGACTTGGCCAGGCGCGGAATTGTGAAATCCGGGGGGGTGTAAACGGGGATAACGAACATGACAAAAGACTCCTGTTTATAAAAACGGCTAGCAGTCTGTCGGACTATACGGGCCGAAGCGAAAATCTGGATGTTTGAGAACAGATTTTAGCTCATTTGCAGGGTCATAGCCGTAGCTATGGACCAAAAAGGAGCTGAAATATGGGCCAAACAGCCGGATTTGCAGCCGGCTCATGGGTAGTCCGACAGGCTGCTAGATCCTTCACATCATGTCAAGCTCGGCAAGGATGTCAAGCAATCTCCATTTTATTAATCCACGGAGAATCAGATACGTTCAGCCTCTTTCGACAACTTTCTTGACAGCAAAGTAGTTGGCCCACAGAACCAGGACCAGGACCAGGATACCGACAGCTCCCAAGGGGCTCTTCATCTCGGCACTAAGCATGTCCATGATAAAAATGCCGAGGTAGCACATGGCAATAAATTTACTCGCCACGGTCGACCATGCGTCACGACTGCTCCAGGCAACGCTCAGAATGGCGATATTGGCGAGTCCGTAGGCGGTGGTGACATAGGCAAAAATCATAAGGCCTCTGGACTCAATGCCTGCCATGATAATACTCATGCCATAGAAGATGAACAGGAAAGAAGTCAGGACACTAAGGACGATCAGGCCGAGCAAAAAAAGGGTATCTTGCGTCTTCATGGAAATGCCTTGAGGTAGGAGGTGGACGGTTTATCCGCAACAAAAACTTTCATAGTTATACAATCATCGATATCAAAAGTGCATCGATTTTATTTATTCACCTCACCCCTCACACTTTCAGCCTCCAGCCTCCAGCCTCCAGCCTCATGTATTTTGTCCAGCCTCCAGCCTCAAGCCTTATGTTTTTTGTCCAAATCGAAATCGCTATCGGGATCGAAATCGTTCTTGCTGTTGAAGTGACATTTCTTTTCGATTCCGATTTCGATTTCGATTTGGATTGTCCAGCCTCCAGCCTCCAGCCTCGCTTCCATCTACTTGCGTGTCGCCAGGTAAATCCCCGCACCGATCAGCATTATCCCCAAGCCGTGATACCAATGAAAAATTTCATCAAGAAAAGCAACCGCCATCAGACTGCCGAAAACCGGCATCAGGTGGATAAAGAGCCCGGCACGGTTGGCGCCGACCAGTTCGACGCCACGGTTGTAACAGAGGTAGGAAATAATCGAGGGGAAGACCATGACATAACCTATGACCATCAAATTTGCCGGATTGAGTTCAAATGCTGCGACTGTCTGCGTTTCCCAAAGATAAAAGGGAAGGATTATCAGGGAACCGAGCCAGAAAATGGTGGCAATAAAGGCCAGGGGATGGACCAGCGGACGCTTGCGCAACATCACCGTGTAACCGGCATAGCAAACGATTGCCGCGAAAACCAGCAGATCACCGCGATTGACGGACAAAGACAGTAATATGTCGGCATCGCCCCTGGCAATGATCAACACAGCACCACAGAGCGACACCAGAATGCCCGCACTCTGAAATTTTGTGACTTTTTCGCTGAAGAGAAGAAATGACAGCAACACGATCAGCACCGGCATCAGTGACTGAAGGAGAAAGGCGTTGATCGCTTCTGTATATTGCAGGCCACTATAGGCCAAAGTGTTGAAAGCAGCGATCCCCAGGGTTGCGAGCAGCAGAATCGACCGCCAGTTCTGCAAGAGCACCTGATGATCACGGCGCATATGAGGCAGTGATGGCACGGTCACCAGCAGTGCCGCTCCCACCCAACGCCAGAATGACAGAGCCACAGGCGGGATTTCATTGTGGAAGGCGCGGCCGAGGATGAAGTTGCCGGACCAGAAGAGTGCGGCCAGGGTCAGCAGCAGATAAGGACGATCCTTGAATTTTCTCATGATCTAAGAGCGGTTGCCGGGATTCATCAAACCATGGAAACGGTTGGCAATCTCCCCCTCCCCTGAGCATGAGCATTCCGGTATCAATAACGTGGTCGCCATAGTCAGACGAAATCCCGCTGGCTTCAAAATCAATAACAATGGTCTTCGAACAGCCGAGGTAGCAGCAGGTTCATTACTCCCATAGGGGAGTTATAAAGGGGAGTGTACGCTTTGGCAAGAAATAAGCGTCCTGAACCGGGCACAGCAAAAAAGTGCAGGTAGAAAGCCTTTCTATGGATTCTCGCCGGAACCAGTAGCTTTACCCAGATTTACCCTTGACAATAGTCTCACTTACATATAAATGTCCAAAGATGTCCAATGCGGATGAAAACCATTAAAAGCGGTGGAGTACTGATGAATCTTTCAGTAAAAGATGCAGCGAAGTTACTTACAGTTTCGGAAAAAACCATATACCGGTGGATCAAGCAGAACGTCGTGCCGGTTTACAAGGTTCACGAAATTTACCGCTTCAACCGGGCCGAGCTTCTTGAATGGGCGACCTCGCGGCGAATGGGGGTGGCTGCTGATGCTTTCAGCGAACCGGAGTCAGTCACCGAGACACTGCCGACCCTGTACGATGCGCTCGAAGCCGGCGGTGTTTTCTATCGGATTGAGGGAAAGACCCGCGAAGAGGTGCTGGTCGATGCGGTCGGCCATGCACGCCTGCCTGATGCAGTCGACCGTGCTCACCTGGCACAAGTACTGATCAGTCGTGAGCAACTCGCCTCAACCGCTCTCGGCGAGGGTATTGCCATTCCCCATCCACGCAGTCCGGGACTGTTGAATTTAACCAGACCAAAGGTGTCACTCTGTTTTCTGGAAGAACCGGTCGATTTTTTTGCTCTTGATGGCCGTCTGGTGGACATCCTGCTGTTGATTATCGCTCCGAACCTGCGCGCCCACCTGCACTTGTTGTCCCGCTTGGGATTTGTGCTTCGGGATCGCAAATTCCGCAAGGCACTGAATGATAGTGAGAGCCGGGAAAATATTTTTGCCGCATTAGCCACTGCCGAAGAGAAAATCAAGGTTTGACATGTATCATGAGCGTTGCTTTCTCCGCATGCTAAAGTCAGAGTTGAGTCGATGAACTTGTTGCTCTCGGCATTGCTGATTTTATTCGGTGGCAGCCTGACTGCGCTGCTGGCTCGCAGATCCGCCATGGCAACTCTGGTGGGAACCTTGTCGGTTCTGGTTGCTGCGCCGATGGCCGGTTACGTTGCTCTGAAAGTTTTGCTCAGCGGTCAGCCCCTCTCTTTCAGCGCACCCTGGGCGGTTCCCGGTGGAGAGTTCTCGCTGCTGCTGGATCCTCTGGCAGCCTTTTTCGTGCTGCCTATTTCAATACTCTCGCTGTTCTGTGCGCTCTATGCCGGACCCTACATGGCACATGCAGGGCGCTCCCGTTCGCTGGCCCCCCACTGGTTTTATTTCAACATCATGTCAGCTGCCATGTTGCTGGTGGTGATAGCGGCCAACACCTTGCTGTTTCTGGCTGCGTGGGAAATCATGACCATCTCTTCTTTCTTCCTTGTCGCCTGGGACCATCACCGCGAAGACGTGCGCAAGGCTGCCTGGCTTTACCTGTTGGTAGCCCACATCGGCATGACGTTGCTGCTGCTCATGTTTATCCTCGCCGGCAGCTATTGTGGTGGTTTCAATTTCAATAATTTCGATGCTCTTGCCCAGCTGCCGGTTGGTAGCGCCTCATTGATTTACCTGCTGGCCTTGTTCGGTTTTGGGGTCAAGGCCGGCCTTTTCCCTGTCCATATCTGGCTGCCGGATGCCCACCCGGCAGCACCCAGCCATGTTTCGGCATTGATGTCCGGAGTCCTGATCAAAACAGGGATCTACGGTATTCTGCGTATTTTGAGTCTGCTGCCGCCAGCTCCTGCCTGGTGGGGCTGGCTGATGGCTTTACTCGGAGCAGGCGGTGCCCTGTACGGAATTTCCCTGGCGGCACAGCAGCGCGATATCAAGCGCTGCCTGGCCTATTCAACAGTAGAGAACATCGGCATCATCTTGCTTGGCCTCGGCTTTGGCATGGTCGCGGCAGCCCAGGGGCACCCGTCAATCGCTCTGCTCGCCTTCGCCGGGGGGCTGTTGCATCTTTGGAATCACGCTCTGTTCAAAGGGGTGATGTTTCTCGGTGCCGGTGCACTGGTGCACGCCACCGGCACTCGCGATATGAACCGCATGGGCGGACTGTTGCGCCGCATGCCTCTTGTCGGACTGCTCTGGATCGGCGGCAGCCTGGCTATCAGCGCTTTGCCGCCACTTAACGGGCTGATCAGTGAATGGTTGATCTACCTCAGCCTGGCCCAGGCTGGTACGTCCCTGGACGGCTTTGCTGCTTTGGTCCCCCTGTTACTGTTCGGCCTGCTTGGCATGGTCGGTGCCCTGGCTCTGGTCACCTTCTCCCGACTGATCGGCATCTGCTTACTCGGCGAACCTCGCGATCCGGCCGCCGCCAGCCCCCATAAAGTGGCCCCGGCCATGCTGATCAGCATGGGATCTTTGCTCGCCGGTTGCCTGATCATCGGAATTTTCCCGCAAGGGGTATTGCGACTGATGTCGACAGCGCTTTCCCAGGTGGCCCGGTTGCCTGTTGGTGCAGAACCTGGTCGAGCCGTTGCCCCTCTGGGCCTGGGCGCCCTGCTGCTGGTGGCTTTGCTGATAATACTTGGTGGATTGTTTGTATGGCTGCGCCAATTTCGTCTGCAGATGCAGGCGTCCACCTGGGGTTGTGGCTATCCTTTGCCAACGGCGCGCATGGCCTACACCGGAGAAAGCTATGCTGAGTTCGTCTCGCATCACTTGCTGCCAAAGATCATGCGCCCCAAAGTGAGTGGCGGCAAGGTTAGCGGGTTTTTCCCCCTCGCCAGCAAACTGGCTCAATCATCTACCGACCTTGTACTGATGCGTTTTTTGCAGCCTCTGTTCGTGGCTCTCGCTGATCGATGTCAGCGTCTGCGCTGGTTGCAGCAGGGCCAGTTGCCAGTCTACCTGGTTTATATCTTTGTCACCAGCGCGGTGCTGATGGTCTGGAGTCTCTGGGCCGGTGGACACGGGGGAAAGTGAGATGATCTGGCTTTTATCAGGGATCGTGTTGACCTCGTTTGCCGGTGTTCCCGGGCTTTTCTTCAGCAGGGAAGGCTCTGGAAGAGAACGTCTCGCCTGCACATTGACGCTGGCCGGTACTTTTAGCGGCCTGATCGCCGTGGCAATGGTCCTCAGCTCCGCTGGCGAAATACGGCTTGATCTCCCCTGGTCATTACCCGGCGGCGCTCTGGCGCTGCGTCTTGACCCGCTGGCAGCGGTTTTTCTGCTGCCGCTCTTTCTGGTGGTAGCGGCCGGCTCCGTCTACGGTCTCCGTTACTGGCCGCAGCGCGAAAACCCTGGCAACGGTCGTAAATTGCGACTGTTTTACGGTCTGATCAGCGGCGCAATAATGCTGGTCCTCACGGCCCGCAACGGCATGCTGTTCCTGATGGCGTGGGAAGTGATGGCCCTCGCAGGTTTTTTCCTGATCACCACCGAGGAGCATAAGGAAGAGGCCCGCCGCGCCGGCTACATTTACCTGATTGCTACCCATACCGGCACCCTGGCCTTATTCGCTCTGTTTGCCCTGCTCGACCATACGTCCGGATCCCTGATGTTTCCGGACGCAGGGACCCTGACAGCTGCGGGCAGCGGCTTGATGTTCCTCCTCGGACTGTTCGGTTTCGGCATGAAGGCCGGGCTGATGCCGCTGCACATCTGGCTGCCCGGTGCCCATGCTGCCGCCCCCAGCCATGCGTCGGCACTATTGTCCGGAGTCATGATCAAATCCGGTATCTATGGTCTGGTACGATTTACTTCCTTTTTTGCCGAAATCCCTGCCTGGTGGGGGTGGACCCTCCTGCTTCTGGGCGCCATTTCAGGGATTCTCGGTGTGGCATTAGCGATCGCCCAACACGACATCAAGCGGCTGTTGGCTTACCACAGCGTCGAGAATATCGGCATCATCGCGCTGGGTTTAGGTCTGGCCCTGCTCGGCCGGAGTTACGACCAGCCGGTTCTGGTGATACTCGGTCTGTCCGGCTGCCTGCTGCACGTCGTCAACCACGGCTTGTTCAAGTCGCTGCTCTTTTTGAGCGCCGGCTCGGTAATCCATGCTGCCGGTACCCGTGATATCGATCAGTTAGGCGGCCTGCTCAAACGTCAGCCATGGACCGGTGCCCTGTTCCTTGGTGCTGCCGTGGCGATCAGCGGATTGCCACCCTTCAATGGCTTTATCAGTGAATGGTTGATCTATCTCGGGGCGCTCCAGCCCTTGAAACATCAGAATTCAATTCTCGGCATGGCAGTACTGACCGTCCCGGCCCTGGCACTGATTGGCGGGTTGGCGTTGGCCTGTTTTGTCAAGGTTTTCGGTATCGTCTTTCTGGGCGAAGCGCGCAGCGAAGCTGCAGTCCAAGCCCATGAAGCACCGCTGTCAATGCTTGTTCCCATGGCACTGCTGCTGGTCGCCTGTGCCTGGATCGGCCTGTTGCCTACGACCCTGGTGCCGTTGCTGCGCGGGGCTGTCGAAAATTGGGCCGGGACCGACGGCGGCACTATGCTGGGCGGTAGTTTCGCCCCCCTGGGCTGGGTCAGCCTGATCGGCTGGTTGTTGCTGGCGCTCCTTGCTGCTGTTGGTCTCTGGTTAAGTCGCATTAGCCGCAAGGTTCCACGTGCGATCGGCACCTGGGGCTGCGGCTTCCAGTTTCCTGCCCCGCGCATGCAGTACACGGCAAGTTCATTTGCCGACTTCCTGGTGCGACTTTTTCATTTTGGACTTTGGAGTGAACGTCATGGTGGACAAGTGACCGGCCTGCTCCCGGGCGTGACGCGATTTTCCAGTCACACTCCCGACACTGTCCTTGACCGGATGCTGTTCCCGATTTTCCTTGGTGCAGCCTGGTTATGCCGTCTGCTGCGTGCTTGCATTCACAATGGAGTAATTGCCGTCTACCTGCTCTACATCGCCCTGACCGTTATTGTTCTGCTGGCGTTATTCATTCTTTGAAAGGGGAGCTTGTCATGATTATCTGGCTGTTTCTGCATCTGGCCCTTTTACTATTATTTGCTCCCATGCTTAATGGCATTATCATCAAAACCAAAGCACTTTTCGGCGGGCGTGTCGGGGCTCCATTGCTTCAATCCTACTACGATCTGGCCCGTCTCTGGCGCAAAGGATTCGTTTTCAGCCGCACCACAACCTGGGTCTTTCTCGCAGGACCGGTCGTCGGCCTGGCGGTCCCCCTAGTGGCATCCCTGCTTATCCCCTTCGGGGCGTTACCGGCGCCGATTTCATTTGAAGGGGACCTGATTCTGTTCGTCTACCTCTTTGCCCTGTCCCGTTTTTTTACCGTGGCATCGGCTCTCGACACCGGTTCGAGCTTTGAGGGGATGGGAGCCGCGCGCGAAGTGACCTTCTCCTGTCTGGCCGAACCGACCCTGCTGTTTGTATTGCTGGTACTGGCGCGCCTCTCCGACGGTCTCTCGCTGGACACGCTGCTCGGTTCACACCTGTTGACTGCCTGGCACAGCGATGCCGGCGCATCCCTCGGCTTGATTCTGGTCTGCCTGTTCCTGGTGCTGCTGGTGGAAAACTCACGTATCCCCTTTGATGACCCCAACACTCATCTGGAGTTGACCATGATCCATGAGGTCATGGTTCTTGATCACAGTGGCCCTGCTCTCGGCATGATTCTTTACGGAGCCGCGCTCAAGATGATGGTGATGGGGGCTCTCCTGGTGCGTTTGGCCATCCCCTGGCAAACGGGCTGGTGGCTTAGCGATGCGCTGCTGTTTCTGGCAGGCCTGGCTGGCCTCGCCGTGCTTATCGGTGTTGTCGAGTCGATCATGGCGAGGTTGCGTCTGCCGCGTGTGCCGCAAGTGCTGGTCGGCACTATGCTGTTGTCGATCTTCGCTTTGGTATTGGTGTTGCGATGAATAACTAGTTTCCTGACGGAAACTTCATTGAAACGTTTTGAACTTATGAATGGGGGATTGTTCGGTTCTATAACCCAAACAAAGGTTTAACTCGGAGACACAGAGGACGCAGAGTAAAAAAACATTTTGAGGGTAAAATGACTGACACCTTGGTCATTCTTCTCCGCGTCTCTGCGTCTCTGCGTTAAATATTGAACTGACCTTTGTTTGGGTTATAGGTCCGTAATTGTTGGTTATGTAGCCAGAAGGTCTCTGATGTTAATGCTGCTGGAGAAAAAACCATGATGGAATTGATCAATCCTTTGCTGCTCGCGGTGATCCTGATCAACTTTTACACGCTCGGTAGCGCGCGACTGGTGGCCTGTATCCGTGTGGTTGCGATACAGGGAGCCCTGTTGGCCCTGTTGCCCCTTCTCAGCCATGGGATGACCTTCCACGCCATGTTACTGGCGGCCGAAGCCTTCTGTTTCAAGGGGGTTGTGATTCCCTGGCTGCTGCTGCGGGCTATTCGCAGGGTGCGCATCCGGCGTGAGATGGAGCCTATCGTCGGCTTTGTGCCGACCCTGATCCTTGGTGTGCTGACCACAGTCGGCGCCTTTTTGTTTGCCGATTTGCTGCCATTAGCCCCTGAACATCATGACGGGATGTTCGTACCTACAGCCCTGGCGACCATGTTCAGCGGCTTTCTGTTGCTGATCACCCGACGTAAGGCGATCACCCAGATTCTCGGCTACCTGATGTTGGAAAATGGCATTTTCATCTTCGCCGTGCTGCTTTCAGCCGCTATGCCAGTCATGGTCGAGGCCGGAATTCTGCTCGACCTGTTGGTCGGCGTCTTCGTTATGGGCATTGTCGTCAACCAGATCAGCCGGGAATTTTCAACCATTAACACTGAGCGCCTGACTGCACTGAAGGAATAGACCATGTTGTTACTGCTGATTCTGTTTCCGCTGGCCGTGGCCCTGCTGGCTTTGCTGCTTCCCTGGTACCAGGCACGTTCCTGGCTGCTGCCGGTTAGCGGAGGGCTGCATCTCTGTATTGCCGGAATCAGCGTTGCCGGATCAGATTACACGTCCAGCCCCTGGATCGGCCTCGACGCCCTCTCCAGCCTGGTTTTGATCGTCACCAGCCTGCTCTATGCCGGCTGCGCCTTTTACGCTGTCGGCTATCTCAACCTGCGCCGGGATCGTGGCAACGAGACCATCGTCCCCTGCCTGCTGGTCTTTCTCTCGGCAATGACTCTGGCAATTTCGGCCCGCCACCTCGGCCTGCTGTGGATGGCGGTCGAAACGACGACCCTCGCCAGCGCGCCGCTGATCTACTACAACCGCAATCGATTATCAATAGAGGCGACCTGGAAATACCTGTTGCTCTGCTCGGTCGGTATCGCTTTGGCTTTGCTCGGTATCCTGTTTATCGCCTACGCCGCTCTGGTTGGAGGCGATATGCCGATCAGCCTGCAACTGGACACTCTGCTCGACAACGCCGCCCAGCTCTCCCGGCCCTGGCTGCATGCCGGTTTTGTCTTTCTGCTGGTCGGCTTTGGCACCAAGATGGGACTGGCGCCACTGCACTCCTGGAAGCCTGATGCTTATGGCGAGGCTCCGGGGATGGTCGGGGCACTTCTCGCCGGTGGCCTCACCAGCGTCGCTTTTCTCGCTATCCTGCGTGCCGTGCAGCTCATGACCGCAGCCGGAGATGGCGCCATGGCCCGCCAGGCACTGCTTGGCATGGGACTGCTGTCATTATTGCTCGCAGCGATTTTCATGGTGCGTCAGCCAGACATCAAACGGCTGCTGGCTTATTCCTCAGTCGAGCACATGGGAATCCTCGCCATAGGGGTTGGTATCGGTGGGCTGGCAACCTTCGGCGCCATGCTGCACCTGGTCAACAACGCCCTGACCAAAGGCTGCCTGTTCCTGTCTGCGGGCAACATCCAGCGTGCCTATGACAGCAAACGGCTCTCCAGGGTGCATGGGGCGCTCGCCACCTTGCCGATTTCCGGCGGTGTGTTTCTGGCCGGGTTCCTGGCGATTACCGGTTCCCCTCCTTTTGGTCTCTTCATGAGCGAGTTTACCATTCTACGCGGCATTTTCGGCAATGGTCAGTTCTGGATCGGCCTGCTGATGATCCTGCTGCTGGCAATGGTTTTTATCGGCATGGGAGCGACGGTACTCACCGCCACCCAAGGAGAACCGGTTAAACTTGAGTCTGCTTACAAGGACAGTTTTCTACTGGTCATCTCACCGCTGATTTTTCTGCTGATGGTTCTGCTGCTCGGTGTCTATCTTCCCGAGCCATTGCAGAGGGCTCTGCGCGAGGCAGCAGCCCTGCTGGAGGTGCAGCCATGAACAGCTCGAAACCACGCCGTTTCCGCAACGGCTTTGTCGTTCCTCTGGCAGAACTTCCGCAACTCGATTACGCCATATTCAGCGAGTCTTTGCTGGCAGAAGTGGCGGCCGATGCCCGGATAGCCAGTTATTTCGGTCGTCCACTGGCAGACGGCCTGGAAATTTATGCAATCCTTGCCCACGACTGGAATGGGAAATTGAGCCTGTTGCGCACTCAGGTAAATGGATCTTTTCCGTCGTTGACACCGATGTGTCCGCAACTGCACCTGTTTGAGCGCGAGTTGTCTGAACAGTATGGAGTGCGCCCTGACAAGCACCCCTGGTTGAAGCCGGTGCGTTTCCACAAGACCTGGATCGACGCCGCCGACATCTGGGGGCGGCCGCATGGGAAGCATCCGGTTCCCGGTGATATGGAGTTCTATCGGGTCGATGGCGAGGAAGTCCACGAAGTTGCGGTCGGACCGGTTCACGCCGGCGTCATTGAACCGGGACACTTTCGTTTTCAGTGCCACGGCGAGGAGGTTATGCACCTGGAGATATCCCTCGGCTACCAGCATCGTGGCATCGAGCAGATGCTGATCGGCGGTCCCCACCCGTCGACTATCTATTTGCTTGAAACCTCTGCCGGAGATACCACGGTCGGCCACGCAACCGCCTATAGCCAGCTTCTGGAGAGTCTTGCCGGGTGCGAAGCACCGCTGCGGGCCCAGGCCATTCGTGCCCTCGCCCTGGAACTGGAACGCTTGGCCAACCATGTCGGAGATATTGGTGCGCTTGCCGGCGATATTGGTTTTTTGCCAACAGCCTCTTTCTGCGGCCGCCTGCGCGGCGATTATCTGAACCTGACCGCAGAGCTTTGCGGTAGCCGCTTCGGCCGTGGCCTGGTGCGACCGGGTGGAGTCGGTTTTGACCTTGATGGAACTTTTCCGCAGACCTTTGTCGAGCGGCTCAAGATCTTGAAACGGGAGACCCGTGGCGCCATTGATCTCTGTTTCGATGCGCCTTCGGTGCTGGCACGCTTCGAAGGAACGGGGCTGGTCCGAACTGATGATGCCGAGGCGCTGGGGATGGTCGGGGTGGCGGCGAGAGGCTGCGGGCTGGTGCGTGACGCCCGCCTCCATCACCCATTCGGGATCTGGGAGGGGGGCTTCGACACCCCGATAATCGAACTCGATGGCGATGTCTTCGCCCGCGGCAATGTGCGCAGGCGTGAAATCAATGCTTCACTCGAGCTGATCAATCAGCTCCTCAGGGGCCTGCCACAGGGACCGATCTCCCAACCACTTGGTCCGCTCGCCGCTGACAGCCTGGCGGTTTCCCTCTGTGAAGGTTGGCGCGGCGAAGTGGTGCATGCGGCGATTACCGACGCGTCCGGTCGGATCGATCGGTACAAAATTGTCGATCCTTCGTTCCATAACTGGAGCGGCTTGTCAATGGCCATGCGTGGCCAACAGATTTCTGACTTTCCGCTGTGCAATAAAAGTTTCAATCTCTCGTATTGCGGCTTTGACCTTTAGGAGGCTCTTATGCTGACGATTATCCGTGAACGCCTGCGCCAGGGGCACCGCACCGGCAAGTACCCAAAAGTTGAACCGATCCTGCCGGAACGCTTTCGCGGTCTGCCGCAGCTTGCGCAGAATCTTACTCCGCAGAGATGTGCAGACGCCGTGGCCAGCTGCCCTTTTGCAGCTCTCAGCAGCAACGGCGGAAAGTTGCGGCTTGATCTTGGCCGCTGCCTGTTCTGTGCCGACTGTCCTGCGGCTGCCGATCATGCTGCGTTGGCCTTCAGCAACGACTACCGCCTGGCGACAAGCCGGCGAGAAGACATGCTTCTCGACGATAATGTCTATAACGTTGCCGAAAGGCTTAACAAGAGCATGCGCAAGCTCTTCGGCCGCTCGCTGAAGTTGCGTCAGGTGTCTGCCGGCGGCTGCAACGCCTGCGAAGCGGATCTGAATGTTCTGAGTACCCTGGTCTTCGATCTTGCCCGCTTTGGCATCCAGTTCGTTGCGTCACCACGCCATGCCGACGGCATCATGGTCACAGGTCCGGTCACCGAAAACATGAAGAGCGCTCTGCTCGACACCTACGCCGCCATTCCCGAGCCGAAGCTGGTCATTGCCTCCGGTGCCTGTGCGATCGCAGGCGGACCTTACTGCGACAGTCCTGAAGCTCATCAGGGGATTGGCGATCTGCTGCCGGTCGATCTGTACATCCCGGGCTGCCCTCCTCATCCTTATACGGCCCTGGATGGGCTGCTGCGGATGCTCGGCAGGATTGGCTAGTTTTCGTCCGGAAACGGCCCTTTTCCGCAATCTCTGCGTCAATCTGCGGATTTGATTGTGCGGCGTAAAGAACTACGCCTCCGCTCAAATCCTTGATTTCCTTGACCTTGCAAAAAATTGCTCGTTTCCAGATCGAAAACTGTGCCTGTATTGTCCGGAGTTTCCGGATAGACACTAAAGGACTGCTCAGGCTGGTGACTCCAGCCAAGCTGCTGCTGTCTTGCCACACTGATCAACCGGCAGGAATGTTTATGTCGAATTCAAGGGGGGGGTGCGCATGAACGGCGATGAACATACTTCTTTGACTTTTCAGGTTCATAGAGCCTGACTTCTGCAGGCAGATCCTTACCTGAGAAAATACCCGGCCACCTGCCACTGATCATTACTGTCAAGCATCAAGGTAATTGTTTCTATCACGCGTTCCCTGAGTTCGAACCTGGAAATGAAGGTCATCACCACGTACTTGCCCGCAGGCACTCCAGTTGCAGAATCCGTATAGGAGATGTCCTGATGAATCCGTTCAACGATCGGCCCCAGAAAAGAGCGGATTTTCGCGATCTGTTCGTTCCAGGCTTTCTGTGTCAGCATCATCTTGAGATGTTCCGAGGTAGTCTCCCAACTCTTCGCGTACTCTTCGGTATCGACCAGAAAAAGAAACTCGGCAGCCGCAATCACTGACTTCTCTGTAACCTCTTGCGTGGGAGTCTTGTTCAGAACAGGAACAATAATCAGCAGAAGACTTGTGAAGATCAGGAACAGGTGAATGCGCGTATTTCGTGAAAGAAGCTGGACTTTTTCCATGGCGCCCTCCTGTCACAATCAAGAGGAAGAAGCATCACGTTTATGTTTTAATTCTAATCCCATCAAAGCCATAGCGCAACGCGTGGGCTTGTTTTTTTTTGAAAAAATGTACTCCCCAAAAAACCGCCTCACGCAGAAAGTGCTTCATGGCAGTAAAGTCAGGACCCTGCATTAACAGGTACGCGACCCGCGTTTAAAACAATTCCCCCTGCGTCCAGGATGGCTGCACGTTACTGTTATTGCCGCGATCGATAATCTTGCGGGCTGCCAACCAGAGTTCCCTGGTTAGTTCGATATCGTATCGGGAGTCGTGCAGACGGTTATCGTCGACTTTTATACCACTGTGTCGAGCCACCGTGGCCAGCTTGAAGTTGGAGAGTTCTGCACGCACCGGTTGAAGGATTTGCGCCCAGACCAGCATGACATCGAGGCACGGATACCAGAACCAGCTGCCAAAGTAACGGTCGCCGTTCTTCTCCCAGAAGCGGCGCATGAACGGCATGTCGAAGCTGTGAGCATTGTAACCGACAAACTGGAACTTGTCGGCCTTGTCAAACTTGCTAACATATTTACCGAGCATAGCAGTCATACGGTCAAAGATCTCTTTCGGGTCTTCAAAGTACTGCCCGGGTACGGCAAGGTGATCAGGATGATCTGGCGGCAAAAACTGCCTGCGATTCATCCCGGTGACTTCAAGGGCAGCAATTTCAATCTCGTCCTGCGGATAAGGCCGTACGAAGTAGTCGAAGTATTCCCTGACTTCATCACCGACCTGCACACATCCGGAAATCTGGGTTAGCCCGTTACGCTCAGGATTGACACCGGTTGTCTCAACATCAATAAAAAGTAATTTCTGTTCGGAATTCGGCATAATGTCTTTCGTTGTTATAAAAGGATCGTTATGAAGAGGCGTTACGAAGGAGCCGCAAAGCACCCTGTTCCCCCAATGTGTTTGATATTAACGGAGAAGACTGTTTAAGGGCAAACATCAATCAACATTTTATGGCAGAATGGCAGCAATGCGACCTGACACTTTACAACTCCCGGTAGAAGCAATCATGCCAGAGCTTAAGCGCGCTCTGGCTACAGCTCGTACCGTGGTATTGCAGGCCCCTCCCGGTTCAGGCAAGACCACCCGTGTGCCCTTGGCCCTGCTCGGCACTTCCTGGCTGGCGGACCGTCGCATTCTAATGCTCGAGCCACGCCGCCTGGCGGCGACCAATGCAGCACGTTACATGGCGTCTTTGCACAATGAGCCAGTCGGCAGGACGATTGGCTACGCGATTCGATATGAACGCAAGATCGGTCCAGGCACACGACTCGAAGTCATCACCGAAGGCTTGCTGACACGGCGTCTGCAGAGCAATCCGGAACTCTCCGGAATCGGCCTGGTGATTTTCGACGAATTTCACGAACGCAGCCTGCAGGCCGACCTCGCATTGGCGCTCTGTCGTGATATCCAGCAAGAGCTGCGTACTGATCTGCGCATCCTTGTCATGTCAGCCACCCTGGATGCCGAACCGCTGGCCTGCATGCTCGGCAATTGTCCGATTATAACCACTAGTGGACGTTCCTTTCCGGTCACTATCGACCACCTTGCTGACGCCGACCAATTTCGGATCGCCGATGCAATGGCCCGGGGAATCCGTCACGCCCTCAAGGAAACCAGAGGCGACATCCTCGCTTTTTTCCCCGGCAGCGGAGAAATCCACAGCTGCTGTAATCTGCTTCAGGACCTTTCCCCGGGAATCGCCCTGCGTCCACTATATGGAGGCCTTGCCATTGCAGCACAGGAAGCCGCGATCCTGCCCGGCATCCAGCAGCGGGTTGTGCTGGCCACCAATGTTGCCGAGACCAGCCTTACGATCGAAGGGATCGAGACCGTGGTCGACAGCGGCTGGGAACGTCGGCCTCGCTTTGATGCGGCCCGTGGTATGACCCGACTGGAGATGCTGCGCATCTCCCGGGCCAGCGCCGAACAGCGTGCCGGTCGGGCCGGTCGTCTGGGGCCGGGACGCTGTTATCGGCTCTGGACGGAAGGGACCCAGGGCTCCCTGCTCCCTTTTGCTCCACCCGAAATCCGTCAGGCCGACCTGGCACCGCTTGCCTTCGAACTCTCCCAGTGGGGCATACATGATGCGGCCAGCCTGAGCTGGCTGGATCTGCCTCCGGACGGGCACATGACTGCCGCACGCCGATTGCTGGCCGACCTCGGGGCCATAGGCGCAAACGGGGTACTGACCTCCCTGGGGCATGAGATGGCCGAATATCCCGCACATCCACGCTTGGCCCGCCTGCTGGTGGCGGCGATCAAGGATGACTGCCCGGGGCTTGGCAGCGACCTGGTCGCCCTGCTCACCGAGCGTGATCTTCTGGCAGGCGACCGGCAGACTGCCCGTGCCACGGGGCCAAGTGACCTGCTCGACCGGCTCGATATTCTGCGCCGTGAGCAGACGCCACGCACCGGGCCGGTCCGGCGTGCAGCCAGCTTCTGGCGTAAGCTGACCAGAGCCGGTGATGAGCCGGTCCCGGATGCAGAGGCTGTTGGCCGTCTGCTGGCCTGCGCCTACCCTGACCGCATCGGAAAGCAACGCAAACCGGAAAGTCAACGCTACCTGCTGAGCAACGGTCAAGGGGTCGCGATCGCAGCAAGTTCGGTAGTCCGTGACGCAGAATGGCTGGTGGCGGTCGAAACCGTGGGCCGCAAAGCTGCTGAAGACGAAATCCGCCTGGCTAGCAGGCTTTCCCGGGCTACGGTCGAGGAATTGTTTGGCGGCGACCTGGAATGGCGACGTGAAGCAGGCTGGGATGATGGGTCGACACGGGTGATTGCCAGGGAGGTCCGCCGAATAGGCGCTGTCGTCCTGCAGGAACGCCCCGTCGTCACGACAGTGAACGATACCCTCCCCGCTCTGCTCGACCTGATTCGACACCAGGGGCTGGCAATCCTCCCCTGGACACGTGAGTCGCGGCAGCTGCAGGCCCGTGCCGCCTTCCTGCACCGGCAACTGGCAGAACAGGGCTGGCAGGATTGGTCGGACAAGGCACTCATCAACGACCTGGAAGAGTGGCTGTCTCACTGGCTGACTACGGTGAAGAACCGCAATGATTTGAATCGCATCGACCTGACTGCGGCTTTCAAGGCTCGACTCGGCTGGCAGCGATACAATCAGCTTGATCGTCTGGCCCCGGAAAGGCTTGAGGTGCCAAGCGGTTCACGCATCAAACTCGACTATAGCGTACAAGAGTGTCCGGTGCTGTCCGTCAAGTTGCAGGAGATGTTCGGCCTCGCTGACACCCCGCGTCTGGCTGACGGCCGTGTCCCGGTTCTGATCCATCTGCTCTCTCCGGCCGGCAGA
>Ga0214472_10003293_pt1 | contig 17125 bp, 14 predicted proteins | sample RVTome_6_FD_207662 | JGI IMG/M metagenome (GOLD analysis project Ga0214472, IMG submission 207662) | Soil microbial communities from uranium-contaminated site in the Upper Colorado River Basin, Wyoming, United States - RVT140D175 | ecosystem: Environmental > Terrestrial > Soil > Contaminated >... | reverse complement strand
GCTGGAGCCGGCACCGGCCGTACAACCGAAGCAGTGGGGTCCGGTGACGATGCGGCGGGATGCGAGCGATTGGGGCGTGGCGTCAAAGATCGTCTGGGGAGCGCTCGTGGCCGTGCCCAGATCGAGCATCTGGTTGAAGTCGCAGTCGTAGAGCCTGCCGTCCCAGCCCACTGACAGCGTCGACCGGCACATCAACCCCTCGACCGCCGCGGGATTGAACGAGGCGATCAACCGATCCAGGTAGGCTTGCAGGTTCCCCGAATCGCTCAGGAACTGCAGGAACCGGCTGATCGGCATGTTCGTAATCGTGTAGAGCCGGTTGAAGCTCACGCCGAAGCGTCGCTGCAGTTCCCGTTTCCAGTCGGCTTCGAGCGCCGCCTGCGGCCCCGGGAGAAACGCGCCGACCGGGTTCGTGACCAGGTGCAGCAGCAGCCCTGACCCGTCGGCGCCGTAGCCCAGTTCGTTGAATCGCCGGAGCGCCGCGATCGAATCGGCGAACACGCCGTCGCCTCGCTGCGCGTTCGTCTGCCGCTCGGAAAACGAGGGGAGCGACGCGATGACTTCGACGCGATGCTCGGCGAGGAACTCCGGCAGGTCGGCGTAATTCGGCAGCCGCGTGATCGTCAGATTGCACCGGTCCATCACGTGCCGGCCGGCGGCGCGGGCGCGGCGCACGATGTCGCGAAAGAGCGGGTGCAGCTCCGGCGCGCCCCCGGTGATGTCGACGGTCGGAATGTCGCTCGACTCGAGGAAGCGCAGGCACGCGTCGACGACGTCCGGCGTCATCACCTCGGTGCGGTCGGGTCCGGCGTCGACGTGGCAGTGGTGACAGGCCTGGTTGCACCGCTTGCCGACGTTGATCTGCAGAATCTGGATTGCGGTCGTGCGGAGCGGATCGTGCCCGGCGGATGCCGCCGCATCCTCGAACGATCGCGCGAGCGGCAGCGCCGCGAGCGTGGCGCGCTGCGTTGCGGTGTCCGCGAGGGGGTGCCGGCTGTTGGCGAGTGTAAGTAAAGCCACGAACGCTGCCAGTTCCCGAATGCCAGTTCCCGAATGCCAGTAGAGCGCAGGCTTGAGCCTGCGCTCTACATCGACAGTTTATCGACGTGGCTGCGCATCTGCACGCCATGGACGAGCGACGCCCCGCCGCGAATGGCTGCCGCCACGTGGACCGCCTCCGTCATCTGCTCGGGTGTCGACCCCTTCTCCAGGCAGGTCGTCGTGTAGGCGTCGATGCAGTACGGGCACTGCACCGCGTGGGCGACGCCGAGCGCGATGAGCGCCTTCTCCCGCTCCGTCAGCGCGCCTTCCTTGAAGACGGCGTTGTACCACTCGAGGAACTTTCGCCACAGCTCCGGCGCCTCCTCGCCCATCTCGGCGAAGCGGGCGAGGTCCTTCGGGTGGTAGTAGGTGTCCATGCTCACAGTCCCAGCGCCTGCTCGACGCTCATCACGGTGACCGGCCCGAGGTCGAGCGCGCGGATGCCCGCCTCGATCACCTTGCGGTCGCCGACGACCACGACCGCGAAACGCGGCGGCTGAATGTAGGTCTTCGCCACCTTCTGCGCTGCGTCGGCCGTGACCGCCTGCACGTTGGCGATGTAGCGCTCGAAATAGTCGTCCGGCAGCTGGTAGACGATCAGCTCCTCGAGCTGTCGCGAGAGATCGGCCGACGACTCGAACTCGGCGGGGAAGCCGAGCGCGATGTAGTTCTTCGCCTTGGCCAGCTCGTCCGCGCCGATCGGTTCGGCCGTAATCCTCGTCAGCTCGTTGAAGAACTCACGCACCGATTCGGCGGTCTTGTCGGTCTGGACGCCGGCCGCCGCGACGAACGGTCCGGCAGACAACCGCATGTCGAACGACGAGCCCGCGCCGTACGCATAGCCGTGCTCTTCCCGCAGGTTCTGGTTCAACCGCGAGGTGAACGATCCGCCCAGGATCGTGTTCAGGACGATCAACGGGAAGTAGTCCGGCGTCGATCGCGGCACGCCAACCCACCCGATGCGGATCTGCGACTGCTCGGCCTCGGGCTTGTCGACGATGTAGATGCCGCCGCGAGCGACCTGCGGCGCGGCGGGGACGGGCGTGCGGCGCGCCGGCGCGGCAGACGCCTTCCAGCCGCCGAACTGCTCTTCCAGTTCCGGCAGCACGGCATCGGGCTTGATGTCGCCGACCACGACCAGGACGGCGTTCGCAGGCTGGTAGTAGGCGGCGTGGAACGAGGTGAGATCGCCGATCGACAGCGTTTTCATGCTGCCTTCGGTGCCGACCGCGCCTGTGCCGTACCGGTGCATGGCGCCGAAGACGATTCTCGAGAACGCCATCGGCGCGATCGACGCCGGGTCGTCACGCGCCTGCAGGAGCGCAGTCAGGCGCTCCTGCCGGAGGCGCTCCAGCTCCATCGCCGGGAACGTCGGGCGCAGCGTCACGTCCGCCAGCAGCGGCAGGGCGTCGCGCAGGCGCTCCACCGGCACGTTCAGGCGCACCGCGGACGAATCGAAGGCGCTCGTCGTCGTCAGGCCCGCGCCGAGGAATTCCACCGCGTCGGCGATCTCGAGCGCGGAGCGTGATCCGGCGCCTTCGTCCAGCATCGCCGCCGTCAGGCTGGCGGTGCCGAACTGTCCTGCGGGATCGTCACCGGCCCCTGCCCGCACGACCACGTTCACCTGGACGATCGGCACCTCGTGAGACTCGACGAGCCACACCGCCAGGCCGTTCGACAGCGCGCGCTTCTGAATCGCGGGCAGATCGAGCTGCGGCGTCGGCGCGAGCGCCGGCGGTTTCGTGCGATCGGGGAGAGTCTGTGCCCAGACCGGAACACCGAGCACGGCACACAAAAACAAAACACGAAGGACACGAAGATCCCGAAGGACACGAACACCATGAACAGGAATTCGTATTCGTGATCTTCGTATTCGTCGTGGCCTTCGTGTTTGCAATCGTGTCGCGATCATTTCTGCGCCTCCGGTTCCACGATCAGTTCGACGCGTCGATCGGGTGGCAGCCAGCGCAGCACCGCCGCCTGCACGTCGTCTGGCGCGATCGAGGTATAGCGCGCGAGGTCCTCGGCAAAATAGTCAGGGCCCGCGCCGGCGAAAGAGTAGGCGTTCAGCTGGTTGGCCTTGCCGCCGAACCCGCCCACGCGTTCCATACCGCGGTAGAACGCCGCCTCGATCTGGTTCCTGACGCGCTGCACTTCGCGCGCCTCCGGCGCGGTGCGCCGCAGCCTCTCGAGTTCCTCGTCGATGATCTTCTGAATCTCCGCGACCGTGTGGCCGGGCCGCGCGGTCGCAACGATCTGGAACGAGCTGCCCAGCGCGCCAGGCGCCTGGAACGCGGAGACGTCCTGTGCGATCTGCGTCTCGTACACGAGCCGCGAGTACAACCGCGAGTTCTTGCCTTCCGACAGGATCGAGGCCGCCACGTCGAGTGCGGCGGTACCCGGCGCGTACGCGCGCGGCGTCAGCCACGCGAGATAGAGCCGCGGCAGCCTGATCTGGTCGGTGATCGTCTGCCGCGTCACCTCCGTCAGGATCGCGGCCGGCGGGGCGACAGGCGCCACCGTGGGGCCGCGCGGAATCTCGCCAAACCACTTCTCCACCAGCGCGCGTGTGCGGTTGAGGTCGAGGTCGCCCGCGATGACGAGGCTGGCATTGTTCGGGGCGTAATACGTCTTGAAGAAGTCGACGACGTCTTCGTGGCTGGCGGCGGTCAGGTCCTCCATGTAGCCGATCGTCGGCCAGCTGTAGGGATGGCCCGGGGGCCAGAGCATCTTGTCGATCTCGATCGACGCCATCCCGTACGGGCGGTTCTCGTAGCGTTGCCGGCGTTCGTTCTTGACGACGTCCCGCTGGCCGTCGACCCGTTCGGGCGACATCGTGTCGAGCAGGTATCCCATCCGGTCCGACTCGAGGAACAGCGCCAGCTCCAGCGCGTTGGCCGGCAGATCGATGAAGTAGTTGGTGCGATCGAGATCCGTCGATCCGTTGTTCGAGGCGCCGGCGGCCTCGAGCAGGATGTCGAACTGTCCTTCGTCGACGTTTATCGAGCCCTCGAACATCAAGTGCTCGAAGAGATGCGCGAAGCCCGTGCGGCCGGGGCGCTCGTTGGCAGAACCGACGTGGTACCACATGTTCACCGACACGACGGGCACTGTCGTGTCGCGATGCAGGATCACGGTCAATCCGTTGGCGAGCGTGAACTGGGCATACGGAACGCTCAGCAGCGGCGCGGGCGTCTGCGCCCGCATTGGAAGCGCACAGAGGCTGAACAACAGCAGCGCGGCGGCGACTCTCATGATGGGTGGAGCCTCCTTTGCACATCCTACCGTGGGGAAGCCTGAACAAGGAGGGTATCGATGGGGTTGCGTGACAAATACAACCATGCCGTCCAGACGGCGAAGCAGTTGCGAATGGACGGATCGGCCGAGGAGCGCGAGGGCACGCTGTACTTCAACGGCACCGTGAATTCGGAGGACGAGAAGAACCACATCTGGAACGCGTTGAAGACCGTCCCCGACTGGCAGAAGGAGGTCGTCGCCGACATCAAGGTGCGTCCGGTGGCGTCGAAGGACCCGACGCCGACCAGGACGGCCGCGCCGGGCGCCGCGACCACCACGACCACCACGACCTACACGGTGCAGCCGGACGATACGCTCAGCGCCATCGCGAAGAAGTTCCTCGGCAACGCGAACGACTACATGGAGATCTTCAACGCCAACCGCGACCAGCTCACCGATCCCGACAACATCAAGCCCGGGCAGGTGCTCAAGATACCGCAGCATGCCCACAAGTAGGGACAGGCGGCGTCGCCGGGCCTGAGCGACGTCGAAGGCCCTGAGCCGGAATCTCCCTCCTTGACGCATTACGGGGCAGGGGGAGAGATGACGAACACACCGCTGGCCGCCGCCTTCGTGGCGGCGGCCCTTTCCGTCGCCGGCACTGCGTCCGCGCAGGAACGTCCGGCGATCTCATTAACGCCTGCCGATCCCGCGGATCCGCCTGGACGACGGTCAGCGCGTCGTCGCGACATTGATAGAGGCCGACGCAGACGGCGTGCTGGTGCAGCCGAGGACGCGCGTTCCGGTTCCGGTGCAGCGCATCGCCTCCGACCGGATTGCGTCGCTGGAACGGGATGACGCGCGCGGAATCGGCGCGGGCAAAGCCGTCGCCATCGGCGTCGCAAGCGGAGTGGGCGCCTTTCTCGGCGCGCTCTTAATCCTGATCGCCACTCTCGACTGAAGGTACAATCTCCAGTTCCTGATGGAGACACCACTCGTCGCCGTCATCATGGGCTCATCGTCGGACTGGGAGACGATGAGGCACGCGGTCGAGATGCTGGACCGCTTCGGCGTGCCTCACGAGCGGCACGTCATCTCCGCCCACCGCACGCCCATCCAGGCGGCTGAGTTCGCGAGCGGCGCTGAAGCCCGTGGGATCGAAGTGATCATTGCCGGGGCGGGCGGCGCGGCGCACCTGGCGGGTGTCATCGCCGCCTATACGATCGTGCCGGTCCTCGGTGTACCAATGCAAAGCGCCGCACTGCAGGGCCTGGACTCGCTGCTGTCGATCGTGCAGATGCCCGGCGGGGTTCCCGTCGGTACCCTCGCCATTGGAAAGGCCGGCGCGACAAACGCCGGCCTGCTCGCCGTCTCGATCCTCTCCAACTCGCGGCCTGACCTGCGGGCCAGGCTTCGCGCGTTCCGGGAGGAGCAGACGGAGAAGGTCCGCCGGGAACAGCTGCCGTGAAGCCGCCTTCGCCGCAGCGCGGCTACGGCGCCCAGGCGCGCGTGATTGCGCCGGGCGCCGCGCTGGGCGTGCTTGGGGGCAGTCAGCTCGGGCGGATGTTCGCGATCGCGGCGCGGCGGATGGGATACCGGGTCCACGCGTTTTCCCCCGATGACGATTCGCCGGCGGGCCAGGTGGCCGACCTCGAAGTCACGGCGTCGTATGAAGACCTCGACGCGCTGCGCGCGTTCTCGCGCGGCGTGGAAGTGGTGACCTTCGAGTTCGAGAATGTGCCGATCGAAGCGATAGACGCCGTGGAGGCGTTCGCGCCCGTCCGGCCCTCGGGTGTGGCGCTGCACACCGCGCAGCAGCGCGCCCGCGAAAAGACGTTCCTCGCCGACCGCGGCGTGCCGACCGCGCCCTTCGCGGCCGCGGCGACGCTCGACGAGCTCTGGGATGCGGTGGCGCGCGTGGGGACGCCCGCCGTGATCAAGACCGCGGCGTTCGGCTACGACGGCAAGGGACAGCACAAGGTGGCGACGCCCGCCGACGTCGAGCACGTCTGGACCGCCATCGGACACCAGGCAGCGGTGGTGGAGAAGTTCATCAACCTGCAGGCGGAGATCTCGATCGTGGCCGCGCGCGGCGTCGACGGCGAGGTCGCGGCGTTTCCGGCCTTCGAGAACCGGTATCGCAATCACATCCTCGACCTGACGACGGTGCCGGCGGCGATTCCGGCGCCGCTGGCGAAGCAGGCGGCCGAGATCGCCCGGACGATTCTCGAGGAGCTGCAGTACGTCGGTGTGCTGTGCGTGGAGTTCTTCGTCAGCACTGACGGAGAGCTGCTCGTGAACGAGCTCGCGCCCCGGCCGCACAACTCCGGACACCTGACCTTCGATGCGGCGGTGACCAGCCAGTTCGAGCAGCAGGTGCGCGCGGTCTGCGGCCTGCCGCTGGGATCGGCCGACATTCCGCGCCCCGCGGCGATGGCGAACCTGCTGGGCGACCTCTGGGTGGACGGCGAGCCGAACTGGGCGGCGGCCTGCCGGTTCACCGACGTGAAGCTGCACCTGTACGGGAAGAACAATCCGCGCCCCGGCCGCAAGATGGGCCACCTGACGGCGGCCGGGCGCACCGTTCAGGACGCGCAGGACCACGTCATCGCGGCACGCGACGCGCTCTTGATCTGAGTCGTTCGGGCCGTTCGGATCGTTCGAGCCGTTCGCCGTTCGCTCGTTCTCGTTCGAACGATCCGAACGATCCGAACGACCCGAACGTTCCGAACGTTCCGAACGATCGTTAGGGGGTCAGCGTAAGCGTGTAAGCCGTCGGCCCCGGCAGGAAGGGCGTTGGTTCGCCGTTGACCCACGCGGTGTGCGAGTTCGCGTAGAACGGCGACAGCGGGTGGCCGCTCTGACCCGTAGGCATGTGCATGATGCCGTCCGCCTCGCGGCCGGGCGAGACGACCATGCGCTCCGACGCCGCAATCGCCCCCCAATGGACGCGAGGCGTATAGAGATCGCCCGGCAGATCGATCCGGGGCATGTCGAGCCAGCGGCCGATCAGCGGGATGCCGGCCGACAGCGGATGGCGGTACTCGACGTCGTTGTACTCGGACCAGGTCCGATCGCGCAGGCTGCCGCTGCGATCCCGCATCGCTTGTTCAATCGTGGCATCGACGGATTCCAGCAGCAGATCATTCCAGGTCGCATAGCGCGGGTCGAGCAGGTGCAGGGGCTGCGCCGTGACGAGCGTAAAGATGGCGGCGTCGCGGCGGCGCACTGTCGTGTAGTCGAATGACGGGTCCGCCTCGTAGCATTCCGACAGCACGAACGCCATCACGCGCTCGGAGACGATGTCGCGAAACGCCCGAGTCAGCCGGTAGCCGACGGAATCGGGAGTCGCGGCGCCGGACCACCCCTGGGCCAGCAGTTCCCGGAAGAGCGCCCGGTCGCCGCTGCCCTCCCGACGAGCGCCAGCGGGGCGCCGGTTGATCGCTGCGTCCGTGAGCGTTCGGAGCAGAAAATCATGCCAGCGCGAGAGAAATTCGGCGCTGGTATCGAGCTGGATGGCGAGCAGGTCGCGCGCGGTAAAGCGCTCGCGCGCGAACAGACGGTCGCGAATGATGTAGGCCCGCGACCCGATCTCGTAGCTGCCGTCGCCAAGCTTCCCGAGCATGTCTCCGCCGACCACGCGCGCGTTGGCGGTCCAGAGGCGTCCATCGGCGGGGTCGAGGATTCTCGGATACTCGGCATCGGCGAGCCACCCGTTCCATCCCCTCGTTCCGTCAGACCAGGAGGCGGGCAGCTCTCCATCAATACCGACGCGCCGCGGGATCGCGCCGTACACGGTCCACCCGATGCGTCCGGAGCGATCGGCCACGACCATGTTCTGCCCCGGCGTGCCGAGCCCGTTCGCCTCGTCAAACGCCTCTTCGATGGTCCGGGCCGATTCGAGCGGCGTCACCGAGGCGGCGAGCTGCTCGGCGGCGTGCGCGACCCAGCGGTACGCGCGGGCGTGTCCGCGAGGATCAGGCCCGAGCAGCGGCCCCCACTCGGTCCACAGCACCACCTGATGCTCGTCGGCTTGCCCCGCCACCGGAATCACCTCGTCGTGCCGTTCGAATTCGCGCCAGCCATGTCGTGACACGTATCCGCCCGGCCTGGCGGGATCGACATCGAGCAGGACGATGTCGCCCCAGTCGGCGTAGGTGTTGGTGAATCCCCACGCGATGTGCGTGTTGCTCCCGGCGACGACGGCGGGGACGCCTGGGAGCGTCACGCCGATCACGCGATTCGGCTCGGCGGGGTTCGAAGGATCGGGCCACTCGAGCGCCGCGCGGTACCAGATGTTCGGCACGCGAATGCTCAGGTGCATGTCGTTCGCAATGAGGGCGCCGCCATCAGCGGTCAGCCGGCCCGATACCGCAAAGTTGTTGCTGCCCACCGCCGCCGCTTCGCGCTCGCCCAACTCGACACGATTGGCGCCCGGCCGCGGGATGCTCGGCGGCTTGCCGGTTCGCCGCGACCTGAGATCGTAGACGTCGGGCCCCGGGACGGGCGGCCTGCTGAACGCCTCACCCACGACCGGCGCATCCCACTCCGACCCGCGAGGCGCCATGAACGCATACATGTCCGCCGGCAGCACCGCCGCCATCGTCGCGAGTGTGGCTTCGTACGAGCCGTCGGTGTCCTGCAGCGTGACGAACATCGAGAGCACGACGAGGAAACTATCGTCGACGCCCCACGGCGCGGGATCCTGGCGGAGCACGAGATATTCAAACGGGGGGGTTGTGAGCGCTTTCAGTCCTTCGTTGACACCGGCGGTATACGCCTCGAGGAGCGCACGATCGCGCGCGCTCATCAGCGACACGGCACGCTGCGCTTCAGCGCGGAATCGATGGATGCGGATCTCACGGTCGAGCGCAAGGGCGCGCGCCCCCACCAGGCCGGAGAGCTCGCCGGCGGCGCGCCGCCGGGCGAGGTCCATCTGGAAATAGCGATCCTGCGCGTGCAGAAAGCCGGTGGCGCGCGCCACGTCGATGCGCGAGGCGCCAAGGATCGTCGGAATGCCAAGCGCGTCCCGTGTCACCTGCACGGGCGACGAGAGGCCGGGCAGGTGCCGCGTGCCTTCGAGCTGGGCCAGGCTGCCGCGCAGCTGTCCGCGCGCCCACAGCGCGCCGAAGACCGCCGCGACCAGCAGGATGACAAGCGCCACGACCAAAACGCGCAGCAGCTGCCGCATCATGTCAGTATCGGTAGTGGAGACCTTCCGCCTTCGCGTAAAGCTTCGGCGGACCACGTGGACGGGTCTCCGGACCTCGATCTTAGCCGCAAGGTAGAATTTCCCTTCGTGCGTACACGATACGGCCTGTCGCCGTGGCTCGAGGCCGCATCGCGCGTGCCATCCTACCCGCGCTTCCGCGGCAACCGAAACGCCGACGTCGTGATCGTCGGCGCCGGCCTCACGGGGTGCGCGATCGCGTACGCCGCGGCGGCCGCGGGCTTCGGCACGCTTGTTCTGGAAGCGGCGAAGGTCGGGCAGGGCGCCACGAGCCGATCGGGCGGCCTGCTGTCGCCGGCACCGGGACCTTCGTTTCGCGACGTCGCCGCCGCTCACGGCGTGCGCGATGCGCGTCGCGTGTTCGACGCCTGGCGGCGGGGTGCCCTCGACGGCGCGGCCATGCTGCGCCGGCTGCGCATCAATTGCCAGTTGATGCCGCGCGACACGCTGGTCATCGCCCGGGGCGACGAGGAGCGCAACCTGCGCCGCGAGTTCGAGGCGCGGCGCGACGCGGGGCTCGACGTCTCGTGGCAGACCGCCAAACAGATCAGCGCGAGGATGAAGCTCGACCCGGCCGCCGGCATGAAGCTACGGGACGGCTCGACGCTCGATCCGTATAAGGCGTGCGTGGGCCTTGCGGCCGCGGCAGCCGGGGCGGGCGCGGACGTGTGTGAGCAATCGCCGGTACAGAAGGTGCGCTTCACCCGGAGGTACGCCGACGTCGTCACCGCCCAGGGCACGATCCGCACGCGCCACGTCGTCGTCGCCACCGGCAGCGCGACTGCCGAGTTCAAGCCGCTCCGCCGCCACTTCAAGCGGCGGGAATCCTATTTCGCGATAACGGAGCCGGTGCCGGCGGGCGTGCGCAGGCAGCTTGGCGATCCGCATGTCGTGCTGAGCGACGCCGGTAGGCCGCCATATCGGGTCCGGTGGGCGCCGGGCGATCGCCTGTTGATCGGCGGCGCCGACCAGGACGAGACCCCGCCCCGCACGCGCTCCGCCGTGCTGCTGCAGCGCACGGGCCAGTTGATGTACCAGCTGTTGACGATGTATCCGGCTATCTCCGGCCTGCAGCCTGAATTCGGGTGGGACGTGCCGTACGGCGTCCCGGCCGACGGCGTGATGTACATCGGCGCGCATCGCAACTATCCCTATCACCACTTCGCGGTTGGGGGGTCGGGCAGCCTCGCCGGCGCGTTCGTCGCGTCACGGATTCTGCTCCGTGAGTTCCAGGGTAAGGCCGAGAAGGCCGACGAGATCTTCGGTTGGAACAGATGATGGCGGCAGTCGAGGCCGTCGACATTCTTGCCTTCGGTCCTCATCCTGACGACATCGAGATCGGGATCGGCGCGACGATGGCCAAGCATGCGGCGCTTGGGCACCGGGTCGGTCTGTGCGACCTGACGGCGGGCGAGATGGGCAGCAACGGCACGGTCGAGGAGCGGCTCGCCGAAGCGGAAGCCGCGCGCGCCGTGCTGGGCGCGGCATGGCGGGTCAATCTTCGGATCCCGGACCGCGGCATTGGCAGCGATCCGTCTCACGTGAAGCGCGCAGCCGAATTGGTGAGACAGGCGCGGCCCCGCGTGGTGGTGATCCCGTATTGGTCAGACCGTCACCCGGATCACGTCGCGGCCAACCAGCTCCTGACGGACGCCGTTTTCAACGCAGCGCTGCGCCGCTATCCGGCTAAAGGGGACGCGTGGCGGCCGGAGACGAGCCTGTATTACTTCATCAACGATTCAGGCGCGGCGCCGTCGTTTGTCGTCGACGTCAGCGAGTACTACGACGTGAAGCGGCGGGCGCTGGCCTGCTATGCGAGCCAGTTCAACCCGAGCGCCGCCGACGCCGTCGCCACGAGGCTGACCACGTCGCTTTTCCCACAGCTGATCGAAAGCCGCGACGCGCAGTTCGGCGCGCAGGCCGGCTTTGCGTTTGCCGAAGGCTTTGTGTCGCGCCGCCCCCTCGTCAGGGCCGGCCTGCTGCCGGACGCGAAGGGCACGGGCCGATGAACATCGGGATCGTCTGTTACGCGTCGGTCGGGGGCAGCGGCATCGTCGCCACGGAACTGGGCAAAGCGCTGGCGCGCCGCGGCCACCAGGCGCACTTCATCAGCACCGAGACGCCGTTCCGGCTGGGTGAGTTCCAGGCGGGCCTGGCGTTTCACCAGGTGCTGACGCCGACATATCCGCTCTTTCGCGAGCCGCAGTACCTGCTGTCGCTGTCCAACAAGATCGTGCAGGTGGCGCGCGAGTTCAGCCTCGACATCATTCACGCGCACTACGCGGTTCCACACGCCACGGCGGCGTTCCTCTCGCGTCAGGTGCTCGCGTCGAGCGGGAAGGCGCCTCGCGTGGTGACGACGCTGCACGGCACGGACATCACGCTCGTCGGCAATGACCCGTCGTACTCGCAGATTGTCGCGTTCTCGATCGAGCAGTCCGATTGCGTCACGGCCGTGTCGGAGAGCCTGCGGGCGTCCACCCTGGCGGAACTTGGCGTCAGCCGCGACATCAGGGTCATCCCGAACTTCCTGGACTGCGCCATTCACCGCCGGCACGCGGCGCCGGAGCTGCGCAGGCGCTTCAGCGGCGGCAATCCCGACGTGAAGATCGTGACGCACGTGTCGAACTTCAGGCCCGTCAAGCGGATCGACGCGGTGCTCGCCATCTTCAACCGGATTCGCCAGGCGCTGCCGGCGCGCCTCCTGCTCGTGGGCGACGGGCCGGAGCTGGCGACGGCCTACCGGGTGGCGCGCGAGCTTGGCATCTCAGATTTGATCGACATTGTCGGTGCGCAGGAAGAAGTGGTGCCGCTCCTGTCGGTGAGCGACATCTTCCTGCTGCCGTCGGCGCTGGAAAGCTTCGGGCTGGCGGCGCTCGAGGCGATGGCGTGCGAGGTGCCGGTCGTCGCCTCGCGAGTGGGCGGACTGCCTGAGGTCATTGAGCACGGCGTCAGCGGTTTTCTGCATCCGCCGGACGCGATCGAGGAGATGGCGCAGACCGCGATCGATCTGCTGTCCGACCCTGTCCGCCACGAGCGCATGGCGAAAGCCGCCTGCCAGCGTGTGCGCGTCCACTTCTGCGCCGAGCGCGTCGTTCCGATGTACGAGGATTGCTACCGGGAGCTGGTGGATACCCGGTAATCAGTGGTCTGACCCTCGGTCTGACCCCCGGTCTGACCCTCGGTCTGACCCCCGGTCTGACCCCCGGTCTGACCCCAGGTCTGACCCTCGGTCTGACCCTCGGTCTGACCCTCGGTCTGACCCCTGGATACTAGGTAAACGGTGCCAGCTTCTTGAACGTCGCGAGCACCCAGCGGTAGCCATCCGGATCGGTGACGACCGCCACGCGATCGCCCCACGGCTTGTCTTCCGCCTCCTCCACGCCCGCGCCCGCCTTCCGCGCTTGCGATAACGCGCTGTCGACGTCATCGACGTACGTGTAGAGCCCCGCGGCGCCGCCGGTGGCCGTCGTGCCGTCGCCTTTTCGAACCAGCACGATGACCGCCGTCCCGTGGCGCATTTCGGCGTAGCGCGCCTGGCCTTCGACGTCGGGCAGGACGACGCCGCGCGAGAATCCGAACGCCCGCTCGAGGAAGTCCATCGACGCCGCAACGTTCGCCACGGCCAGGTAGCTGCTGATTGGCTCCATCCCGGGGGCGAGTCCGCTTTCACCGTGCCGGGGAGGGCGCGGCGGCACCGGCTGCGTGCCGCCGCGGCGGCGGCGCGCGGCAGGCCTCTTGCCGACGGATCCAGGCGTACGGCGGGGGGGCGTGCCTTTACGCGATTTCACGGGCGCCAATAGGATACCCGGAGACGTTTCGCCGATCAGAAATGTAAGTCGGCGTACGGAACCGGTTGGTTTCTGCGACACGAGAGAACTGTAGAATCAGGGACCCTCTCCGCTCCAAGCACCATGGCGCGCAGCAACCAGCAAGTCGAGCATCTGCTCCGACGGGCCGCATTCGGCCCCAACGCCGCGGATCTCGCCCGCTTCGGCGACGTCTCTGCCTCCGTCGTCTTCTCACACCTGCTCGACTACGATCGCATCGCCGACGACGTCGATTCGAAAATCGGCCAGCCCGCGTACGTGGGGACGACGTCGCCAAGACGCCCGTTCTCGCCCTACACCAACATCGAAGACGCCCGGCAGCGGTGGCTGTTCCGGATGGTGCATTCGCAGCGCCCGTTCGAAGAAAAGATGGCGCTCTTCTGGCACAACCACTTCGCCACCGCCTACAGCAAGATCGCGGGCGTCGTCGGCGCCGTGCAAGCCACGAAGATGATGGCGCTCAAGGCAGGTGAGCTTCCGGGGCCGCAGGGGCAGATCGAGCTGTTCCGCAGATTCGCGCTGGGCAACTTCCGCAACCTGCTGATCGAAGTGGCCAGGGATCCGGCGATGCTGGTCTGGCTCGACGGGCGGACGAACACCCGCGCGCGGCCGCAGGAGAATTTCGGCCGCGAGATCATGGAACTGTTCACGGTCGGCGTCGGCAACTACAACGAGCAGGACGTGTACGCCGCCGCCCGGGTGTTCACGGGGTGGAATCTGCGCACCGTCACGGCGGCCGGCGGCAGGAACGATCCCGCGACGTATTACGAGTTCGTCTTCAACGCGAACCAGCACGACACCGCGGCGAAGACCTTCACGTTCGGGATCTACGGCTCCGACCAGACGATTCCCGCGCGCACTGGTGCCGATGGAATGCAGGACGGCATCGATTTGATCTCCGCGCTCGCACGCCACCCCGAAACGGCGCGGCGCCTGGCGCGGAAGCTGTGGAATTTCTTCATCACCGATTTCGAAGCGCCAGACCCCGCGTTCGTCGAGGCGGTCGCCGGCGAGTATCTCCGCAGCAACACAGAGATGAAGCCGGTGGTGAGCGCGATCCTGCGATCGCGCTGGTTTGTCGACCCGCCGAGCTGGTACACGCGCTACTCCTGGCCGGTGGAGTTCGTCGTTCGCGCGATCCGCGAAGTCGGCTGGGAGGGGTTCTCAGTCGATACGGCCCGGACGCCGTTGACCAACATGGGCCAGACGCTGCTGGAACCGCCCGACGTCGCCGGGTGGGAGCTCGGACGCGGATGGTTTTCCACCGGCGCCATGCTGGCGCGCATGAACTTCGCCGCCACGCTGGCCGCCAATCAGAAATTCAATCTGGCGCGGGCGGCTGCGGCATATCGGGGTTCGCCTGAGAACCTGCTCGACTTTTTCCTCGAGCGGCTGTCCCCATCGCCGTTCGAGCACGCTCCTTACAGCGAGCTGATGGGCTACCTGAAGTCCGGCGGCGCATGGACCGGATCCGACGCGCAGCTCGACGCCAAGGCCGCGGGCCTGGCCAAGCTGATTGTCGGATCGGCCGAGTACCAATTCGTGTGATGGACACGCGCAGATGACGAAGGTGACGCGCCGGGAATTCATTCGCGACGGGGTCGCCGCCTTCACGGTGAGCTGTGCGGCGCCCGCCTTCCTGAGCGACATCGCGCTCGCCCAGGGCTCGCGCAGCCGCAACCTGGTCGTCGTCTATCTCAGTGGCGGCAACGACTCGCTGAGCACGGTCGTGCCGTACCGGGATCCCTTCTATGCGAGCCGGCGCCCGGCGATTGCGATTCCAGCGGGCCAGGTCCTGCAGATCGGCAGCGACAGCAGCGGCAAGACGCTCGGTCTGCATCCGCGCCTGACGGGACTCCACCAGATCTTCAACGAGGGCCGGCTCGCGATCGTGCAGCGCACCGGGTACGCCAACTCGAGCCGCTCGCACTTCCAGGGTACGGATATCTGGGGCACCGCCGACCCCTCGTCACCCACAAGCGTCGGCTGGCTTGGCCGTTATCTCGACACCCTGCCGCCGCCGGTCGATTCGCTGGCGGGGTGGAATGCGGCGCGCGACATGCCGCGCGCGCTGTCGGCGCGAACGGTGGCCGTCCCGACGATTCCAGACGCGCGCACCTACGCGCTGTCGAGCCCCAACGGCGCCGCGGAAGCGGTCCTGGAGCGCGGCGCCGCCACCCGTATGGCGTCGTACGCGCCGCCGGAGCGGCCGCACCTCTCGTTCGTGAACGGCTCGCTGCGCGGGGCGCTCGACACGCTCGACCGTGTCGCGTCGGTGAACAGCTATGCGCCGTCGCTGGCGTATCCGAACAACGGCTTCGCGCTGGCGCTGCGGACGGTGGCCGGATCGATCACCCGCGGGATCGGCACGCGAGTGTACTGGGTGCAGACCGGCGGCTTCGACACGCATTCCAACCAGGGGAACGCCGGCGGAGGCGCGTACGCGAACCTGATGGCCACCTACAGCGACGGCCTGCTCGCGTTCTACACCGACCTGAGGAACCAGGGGCTGCTCAACGACACGCTCGTCCTGCAGTTCTCCGAGTTCGGCCGCCGCATCAGCGAGAACGGAAGCCAGGGCACCGACCATGGCGCGGCCGGCACCATGATGGCCGTCGGCGGAATGGTGCGCGGAGGCATCTACGGCACCGCCGCCTCGCTCGATCCCAATCCCGCGAACCCGACGCTCGAGAACAACGGCGCCGACGTCAAGTACGAGACTGACTTCCGCGCCGTGTACTCACGCGTGCTCGACGGCTGGCTTGGCGCCGACTCGGTCTCGATCCTCGGCGGCAATTTCCGCAGCGGCGCTCCCGCCATCATCTAGACTTCATCTAGACTAGTCCTATGACAACGACGCGTTGGATGGCCATGGCCGCGGCCGTGGTTCTCCTGGCTGTACCTGCAGTTCCATCCGCACGGCAGGAATCGGACGAAGCGCGGCGCATCCGCGACGCGTCCTCGGTGTTCGGCGAGATCATGGCGGCCGACGATCGCGGAATTCCGCAGTCGATCCTCGGCAAGGCCGAGGGCATCGCCGTGTTTCCGAGCATGGTGCGCGGCGGCTTCATCGTGGGCGGCATGCGGGGCCGCGGCATCCTCAGCTCGAGGAACAGCGGCGTCTGGTCTCCCCCGGCATTCCTCACGCTGACCGGCGGCAGCTTCGGGCTGCAGATCGGCGGGCAGGCCGTGGACCTCGTGCTCGTCATCAACGATCGGCGCGGCCTCGAGAATCTCGTCTCGAATCAGTTCAAGCTGGGGGCGGATGTGGCGGTCGCTGCCGGCCCTGTCGGCCGCGACGCGCAGGCGGCCACAGACCTGCAGCTCCGTGCCCAGATTCTCAGCTACTCGCGATCCCGCGGGCTGTTCGCAGGGGTGACGGTCAACGGCAGCACGGTGCGGCAGGATCGCGACGCCAACCAGCGCTTCTACGGACAGCCGCTCGACACGAAGAACATCGTATTCGGGCCGGGGCCCGGCCGGCGTCCCGATCCGATACCCGGCTGGCTGGAGACGCTCGACCGCTACGCTCGCTGATCACGAGGGGTAGATCTCGCGAAGTGCCGCTTCGAGCAGTGGGTAACGGAACGCAAAGCCGAGTGAGTCCGCTTTCGACGGAAACACCCGCTGGCCGGTGACGAGCTCCCCGGCCATCTCGCCGACCACCACGCGAAGGGCAATCTCCGGGACCGGCAGCACTGCCGGTCTCCTCAGCACGCGTCCAAGCGTGCGCGCCAGGTCGCCGTTCCTGACGGGGTTCGGCGCCGTGACATTGAGCGGCCCCGCC
>Ga0214472_10003292_pt1 | contig 17127 bp, 16 predicted proteins | sample RVTome_6_FD_207662 | JGI IMG/M metagenome (GOLD analysis project Ga0214472, IMG submission 207662) | Soil microbial communities from uranium-contaminated site in the Upper Colorado River Basin, Wyoming, United States - RVT140D175 | ecosystem: Environmental > Terrestrial > Soil > Contaminated >... | reverse complement strand
GGGTTCTACAATGCCGGACGGTGACGATCGCGTGGCAATCTAGTCCCCCCTTCCGCCGGCTACCAGCCTTACTCTGCGCCGCGCTGGCGCTTGTCGCGTCCCCTTTGGCCGCGCAAAGCAGCGTCGTTTTTCAGCGCGCGGCACAATTCCACGCTACGGCCGGCGGCGTTCTCCTTGGCGAGATCAGCGCGGGGACCACACTCCGGGGAGGTCCCACCCAAGCATCCTGGCGAGAGGTAGTTCTCGAGGCCTGGATCTTCAGTGCATCCCTCTCGGTGGCGCAGGAAGGTGCGTTCTCCCACAGGGTGGACGTCACCGGGGGAGAGAACCTCCGATCGGCGCCGAATGGGCGGATCATTGCACGCGCCCTGAACCAGGTCTTCCTCACGCGACTGAGTGTGCAGGGCGGATGGTCCCGTGTCAGGCGTCAGGTGTGGGTTCCCCAGGCGAGTCTTGCGGCGGCCGCCCAGACGACCCGCGCCCCCGCAGCCGCACCCGCTGTGGTCACGATGCCTCCCCCCCCTCCCCCCCCGCCGCCTTCGCCGCTACCCGCCGAAATGGGGGTCGTGCGCGAGGGTGCGCAGCTGTCACTCGGGCCCGGCTCGGCTGAAGTCGGTCGTGCACCCGAGCCACTGCGGGTCGAGGTCCTGTCCCGCAGCGGGGGTTGGACCAAGGTCCGGGCAGACCTGTGGGTTCGCGAAGCGGATGTGGGTACGGCACCCCCGCCGGAAGGGATGCTGACTCTGGATCAGATCATCACCGACCCGGACAAGTACATCGGTGCCCGTGTGACCTGGCGGCTGCAGTACCTGGCGATCGATACCGCCGACGAGTTGCGTCCCGAGTTGCCGGCGGGTGAGCCGTATCTCCTGACTCGGGGGCCCCTGCCCGAGTCGGGGTTTGTATACGTGGCGGTGACCCGCGAGCAGGGCGAGCGGTTCCGGGCTATGCAATCCCTTCAGGAGTTCCAGGCACATGGGACGATCATCGCTCCTCGGACCCGCTATCTTCCGATACCGGTGATTCGGCTGGAGGGAACCCCGTGAACGAGCTACTCAAACAACGCATCATGCGCCGGCTCGATGATCTCACCGACGAGCGTGCGTATCAGGTGCTCGACTTCATCGAGTTTCTCGAAAGCCGGTACGCCGAGCGGTCGCGGGGGCGTGGTTTTCTCACCAAGATCACCGAGACCGCCGAGGACACCATGCGCGCTGCGGGGGTGCCGATCAAGGCCATCGCCGGGACCATGGGTATCGTGGATAGCGCCGGAAAGGTCATGAAGGGCGTCGCCTCTGCGGCGCAGGCCGTGGTGGACGAGGCGGTCAAGGCGGCTTCCGGGCCGGCCGCCCGGCCGCCGACTCCGAAGCGAAACGGCGAAGCGAAACCGACCGCCGACCCCGCTTGATTTCACCGGGGGTGCGGCCTAAGCTTTCTGGATGTTGCTCCTGACTCTACTCCGGTACCTACCTCCGTTCCCAGCCAAACCAGGCAGATCTCGAAGTTCAGCGTGGGCCCGATGAAGGAAATCCTTCCTGAGGCCGGCCTGACCTTCGACGACATCCTGTTGGTTCCCCGTCGCTCGACGTTGGAGCCGAGGGAGGTGGGGACGGCCTCCTGGTTCACGCGCGCTATCCCCTTGCAGATACCCCTGGTGTCGGCGGCGATGGATACGGTCACCGAGTCCGAAATGGCGATCGCCATGGCGCGGGCCGGTGGGCTCGGGGTGCTTCACAAGAACATGCCGATCGACCGGCAGGCGGCCGAAGTGGATCGCGTCAAACGCAGCGAGTCGGGAATGATCCTCGATCCGATCACCCTCGGGCCCGATCGACCGTTGCGCGAAGCCTCGGTCCTCATGAAACGGTTCCGGATCTCCGGGGTTCCGATAGTGGATGGTTCGGGTCGGCTGGTAGGAATCATCACCAATCGGGACCTCCAATTCGAACGCAACCTCGATCAGCCGATCCAGAACGCCATGACCCACGAAGGGCTCATCACGACACCGGTCGGCACGACGCTGGACGAAGCCGAACGGGTTCTGGCGGAACACCGGATCGAGAAGCTCCCGGTGGTCGATGGCGAAGGCGTGCTTCGAGGACTGATCACCGTCAAGGACATCTTCAAACGGAGACAGTTTCCCAACGCGAACAAGGACGGCCACGGGCGACTTCGCGTCGCCGCGGCCGTCGGGGCCGGTGGAGAGGCGTCCTCCCGAGCAGGAGCGTTGATCGGCGCCGGCTGTGACGTGATCGTGGTCGACTCGGCGCACGGGCACAGCGAAGGCGTGCTTCGCACCATCAGCACTATCCGCGAGACCTTCCCCGATGTTCAACTGGTTGGCGGCAATGTGGCCAGCGAAGAGGGCGCGGCGGAATTGGTCAGACGTGGGGTTGACGGTATCAAGGTCGGGATCGGCCCTGGCAGCATTTGCACCACGAGGGTGGTGACGGGTGTCGGTGTACCGCAAATCACGGCGATCCTGGATGCCGTCAGGGGCTCCGATGGCGTTCCTGTAATAGCGGACGGCGGCATCAAGTACTCTGGTGATATCGTCAAGGCCATCGCCGCGGGTGCCGCTTCAGTCATGATGGGATCGATGCTCGCCGGGACCGAAGAAAGTCCGGGGGAATCCATCCTCGCGGAAGGACGCCGGTACAAGATGATTCGTGGCATGGGGAGTCTCTCCGCCATGCAGGATGGGTCGGCCGACAGATATTTCCAGGATGGAGAGTTGGGTCCGGCGAAGATGGTCCCGGAGGGGATCGAGGGTCGCGTCCCTTACCGCGGGCCGGTGTCGGATGTTCTGTATCAGATGGTGGGCGGGCTCCGGAGTGGGCTCGGCTACTGCGGGGCCGCCGATCTCACGGCGCTCCAACGCGATGTTTCCTTCTTGCGCATCACCCCGGCAGGGCTCAGAGAATCTCATCCCCATGATGTGACCATCACCAGAGAAGCACCCAACTACAGCGCGTGACTCCGAACGCTCTTCTCCCATCTGCTACAGGAGCATCTCAGTGAACCGAGCGGCAGCTCCGCGCGAACAGTGGGGATCGCGTATCGGGCTCATTCTCGCGATGGCAGGGAACGCCGTCGGGTTGGGGAATTTCCTGCGGTTCCCCCGCCAGGCCGTCGAGAATGGCGGTGGGACGTTCATGATCCCGTACTTCATCGCGTTCATCCTGGTCGGCATCCCCCTGATGTGGGTCGAATGGGGCGTTGGTCGACATGGAGGGATGCGCGGTGAGGGGTCAACTCCCGGGATGTTCGAGACGCTGTGGAAGAACCCACTCGCAAAGTACCTCGGTGTGTGCGGTCTCTTCATGCCGGTCATCGTACTGATCTACTACAGTTTCATCGAATCGGAGACCTTGGCGTGGACGGTGTTCAGCATGCTCGGGTCGACCCAGAGTCTCGATCAAGCGGGGATGCGCGGGTTCCTCGATTCCTATCAGGATCCCCTGAACGGAGCGGTCCACGCCATCTGGGTACCCGTCGGCTTCTTCCTCGTCACCATCGCGGTCAATTTCTGGGTGGTCAGCAAGGGGCTCGTTGCGGGCATTGAGCGACTGGCCAAATTCGCCATGCCACTCCTCTTTCTGTTCGCGGTGATTCTCGTCGTGCGTGTCCTGACGCTCCCCGCCCATGGGGTTGTCGAAGCTGGTGTGACGACCACCTATTCGCCGTGGGACGGACTCAACTTCATGTACACCCCCGACTGGGGTGCTCTAGCCCAGCCAAAGGTTTGGTTGGCAGCGACGGGGCAGATCTTCTTCACCCTGTCGGTTGGGATGGGGACGCTGCAGGCCTACGCATCGTATCTGACGAAGCGGGATGACATCACCCTCTCCGGGATTGCCACGGCGGCGACCAACGAAGCGGCCGAGGTCGTGCTTGGCGGATCGCTGGCCATTCCCGCCGTGGTCACCTTCTTCGGTGTGACCGGTGCGGTAGCCATCGCCAAGGCTGGCAACTTCGACCTGGCGTTCATCGCCATGCCACTGGTGTTCAACCAGCTCCCTGGCGGTGCCACTATTGCCGGGCTCGCCGGCCTCATGTGGTTTGGCCTGTTGTTCTTTGCCGGGATTACCTCCTCGGTGGCCATGGCCACGCCGGCACTGGGTTTCATGGAGGAGAACTTCGGCTGGAGTAGAAAGAAGGGAGCCCTCGTACTTGGAGTCCTTGCCGCCCTTCTCGGTCTCCTCCACGTGCTCTACAACACCCGCGGGTTCCTCGACGAGTGGGATTATTGGGCCGGCACGTTCGGGCTCGTGATTCTGGCGCTACTGGAGACCGTGCTATTCGTCTGGGTGTTCGGACCAGAGAACATGTGGCGGGAACTGCACGAGGGAGCAACGATTCGGATCCCTCGGTTCTTCAAGTTCGTGCTGACCTATGTCACCCCGGTGTTCCTCCTGGTCATGCTGGTGTGGTGGACGGTGCAGGACGCCATTCCGATCCTGCTGCTCCACGACAAGCCGCAGTCGGAGCATATGGTGCGGTGGGCCTCACGCGCCGTGATGCTGGCGATTCTCCTCGGACAACTCTACCTGATCAAGCTTGCCTGGGCGCGGCGTGCGGCGCGAAAGGAGGCGGCATGACGACCGGTGCGATGGTATTCATGGCTCTGGCATGGGTGTTCGTGCTGGGGCTGCTGGGGTACACCTGGGCCAAGCTTCTCAGCGTGGACCCCGAGAAGGAACACCTGCCGCCGCCAGGGACTTCGCTGTGATCGCTCGCCGGCAACAGCGCAATCAAGTAGCCAGATGACCATCACCCTCACTGACGACAAGCGGAGGGCCGCCAAGGAGGTAGCGGACACCCTCCGTTCGGCGCGACACATCGTTCTCACGACCCACGTCAATCCCGATGGCGACGGTCTGGGGAGTGAGGTCGGGCTTGCCCAACTCCTCCGGGCCCAGGGGAAAACAGTGGTGGTCGCCAATCCAACGTCGACCCCCACTCGCTTCGATTTCCTCTTCCGCGACCTGCCTGATCTCGATCGGTCTTCGGAGGCGGTCCGGGCAATCAGGAAAGCCGATACGATTGTCGTTCTCGATATCGCCGATTCGACACGTCTTGGATCTTTGGGACCAGAGGTAACCTCCCATCAGGTGCCGGTGGTCTGCATCGATCATCATGCGAGTCCCGGGACGCTCCCGGCCGGCCCACGGTTTGTGGATCCTACTGTCGCCGCCACCGGCGAACTGATCTACGAGATCGCCGTGGCCAACGAGTGGCCTGTGACCACGACAGTCGCTCGCGCCCTTTACGTGGCGTTGATGACCGATACGGGGGGATTCCGGTTCAGCAATACGCATCCTCGAACTCTCCGAGTGGCTGCCGATCTCCTGGAGACAGGCATCGACCCCGAGTCGATCTACCTCGACGTCTATGCCACCGCCCCGGAAGGGCGACCTCGGCTCCTGGCCGCGACCCTGGAGACTCTGGTCGTCGAACCGGAGTACGGGCTGGCATGGGTCACCGTTCCTCCAGGAGCGATCGAGCGCTATGGTGTCACGCCGGACGACCTGGATGGGGTGGTGGAACATCCGCGTTCGATTGGCGGGGTCCGGCTGGCGATCCTTTTCCGCGAGCTGTCCCAAGGTAGAATCAAGGTGTCGCTGCGCTCCGTGGGGGATGTGAACGTGGCAACGTTTGCCCACGCACTTGGCGGTGGTGGTCACGCGAAAGCGGCAGGTGTTGCCGTCCGGGGGACCATGGCCGAGGTGCAATCCATGATTCTGACGGCAGCACGTGAGTACCTTACAGTAACGAACGGAAGTTGATTTCCATGATTTCTACTGTCTTCGACCGCATCGAACTCGCTCTTGACGATCTGCGGCCGTACATAGCGTCTCACCGGGGTTCGGTCGAAGTCGTCGATTTCGACGAAGACGAAGGGACCCTGTTGCTGCGGATGGGGGGCACCTGTCACGGCTGCTCGGCGGCCACGGTGACCTTGCGTCAGGGCATCGAGGTCCGACTGCGCCAAACGGTTCCCGAGGTCCGTCGCGTAGAGGCCTTGTGAGTTCCATCAAGTCCGGTGTCATGTCGGTGCTGGCCTCGATCCGGAATCCCCGGCTGGGGAACGACCTGCTATCGGCCGGCATGATTCGCGATCTCGCGGTGAGCCCGGAGGGTCAGGTGAACTTCACCTTTCTCCTCGGCAAGGAGGATCCCGCGGCCTTGGTGCGTGAGGCGCGAAAGGCTCTTGGGGCCATCGATGGTGTGACCTCGGTCAAGATCACTGTGGTGGATCCCGCCGGACCAGCGCGAGAATCCCACGCTCCCCCTGGCCCTTCGCCGACCCCCGGGGCCGCAGGGTCGGCGACGGTACCACCAAACTTCGATCATATCCGACGTGTGATTGCGGTGTCGTCCGGAAAAGGCGGGGTTGGCAAGTCGACCGTGGCGGCAAATGTCGCAATAGCTCTTGCCAAACAGGGGCATCGCGTGGGTCTGATGGATGCCGACGTCTATGGCCCCAACATCCCTCGCATGTTCGGGATGTTCGAACGTCCCACGGTGATCGCTGGGAAGATCCAACCCCACGAAGCTTTCGGTGTCAAGCTGATCTCGCTGGGGTTCCTGATCGATCGGGACGCGGCGGCGATCTGGCGCGGGCCGATCATCATGAAAGTGATCCGGCAGTTTCTGGGGGACGTCGAATGGGGAGAACTCGATCTGTTGATCGTCGACCTTCCCCCCGGGACCGGCGATGCACAGCTCTCTTTGGTACAGAGCATCACCGTTGCCGGAGCACTGATCGTGACCACCCCGCAGGAGATGGCTGTTGGTGACGCCCTCCGCGGTGCCCGGATGTTCGAGAGAGTGAACGTACCTGTGCTCGGTGTGATCGAGAACATGTCGGGTTTCGTCGACCCCGACACCGGAAAGCGCTGGGACCTGTTCGGGGCAGGTGGCGGGAAACGGCTCTCCGAGGAACTCGGCGTTCCGCTGCTGGGTGAAATCCCCCTTCAGCCGGAGCTGGCGAGCCTGGCGGACAAAGGAGAGCCAATCGTCATCGCAGATGCCGAAAGCCCGGCCGCCCTCGCGCTCCACTCTCTTGCCGACCGCGTGTACGAAGCCGCCAGCAGCGAGACGATCACCCTACCCATCCTGGATACCTAGCCGGGCAAACCTCCCGGACAGGTCTCGGACCTGTTACTCCCTTTCGGTCTCCTTCGACTTCTTGATTGCTTCCGCTCGGTCGGCGGCCGGGACCCCAAACTGGGGTGTTGCCCAGAGATACTCATCGGTCAGCGCTTCCGGGGGAACGATTCGGCCGGCAAATTCCGCGCGGACACCCCCGCGACTCAAGAGGCTGGCACCAAAGCCCACGGTCCCAAGCAGCCAGGTCGCAATCGTGGCGGCTCCGAGAATGATCCATCCGGCCACTGGTACCCAGCCAAAGACGACCCATACGAGCCAGATGCAAACCAGTCCCGCCAGTCCGGTGAGAACATATCGATAGCTGTTCGGGGACATCATCACGCCCATGGCCATGCGACGGCGCGAATGGGTCTCCCCCATCGAGTGCGTCACGGCAACGAGCCCCATGGAAATCGCCGCGAGTACGATGAGTGCGTAAGCGAGAATGGCGAACGGAATCAGTAAGACCCCGACGACGGTCAACGCCAGTCCGACCACGAGCATGCCGAATGTGGGAATGACCAAGATTTCCGCGAGCAACCCAACCACGAACGACCGCCCCAGGGAGTTCGCAACGGTGTCGGACACCACCTCGAGTGGCGGTCGAGCAAAGGTCACAATCCCGAACCCGGTCACGAGTAGGGTGAGGAAGACGCCCACCACGGCAGCGGCACGGACGGGGAGGGTGACCGGTCCGACCACGTTCGGCGGGAGGCCTGTCAAGCTGCGCGATGTCGCCTGCCCCGAAATGCCTGATCCCGGGTCGTGGACCTGTCCACCAAGTGCCAGAGCGTCACCATCGAGAGTCCCACCGGAATGCACTACGATGTTTCCGTCGAGGGTCACGACGTTCCCCGCCACTCGTCCGAAGATCTCCGCGTTCCCGCCAAACACGAGTAGATGACCCGCCACCGTCTCGCTGGTGCCGACGCTGAAGTCCCCCGACCATCCCTGCCCGCCCGGGATCGTGAGCCGCATTTGGCCTCCGGCTTCAGCCAGGCGACGGAGTTCGGTCTCGAGGCTCACCGGATCGGAGAGCACTGAAAGACTGATGGTCGGTCCGTCGGAACCCGCCTCCGGGATCAGGCGTGAGTTCGTGACGGTCCGAGGGGTTTCGCTGGGAGCTTGGCGCTGCTGATGAGGGACCGCACCAATGGTAGCAGCGGGGAAAACCGCCGCGAGAATGCCAAAGAGTGCTGGGAGCCCGGGGTTACCAGTTCGCATGGGGCACCGGCCGGGAAGGAAGAGCAACGAGCCGACGTAGCGCCACGAGACCGGAGACATACCCCAGAAGGAGTATCGTCGCCGTCATACCGAGTCTGCCGGGGGAGTCCAACGTATCCCGGATGACTCCGTACCATGGCTGGGCGGCAACCGACGCCGCCAACGCCTGCGTGCCATTCCAGAGTCGTCCCTCGAAGAGAGAAACAACCCGGCTGCCCCACAGAGACAAGAGGTCGCGATTCATCAGCGACCAGACCGTACTCGCCGCCATTCCACCGAACACCACACTCGCCACGCTGGCCGCGCGCATCAGCGATCGCCGGTCGCGGCGTACCCAGACCGGGAGTCGCAAGATGAAACGATCCAGGGCAACTGGTCGAATCGTGACCTGAGACATGACCCGATCGGCCAATCCCGCCGAAGGTTGGAATCGAGCTAGGGACCGAACTGCCGTCACGGCATACCTGTCGGCCTCTGCGGTCGATCGGCAGTCGTGGCACGCAAACAGGTGGGCCTGGAGTGCGTCGCCGGGAGCCCCTTCCAACAGGGCATCCAACTCGTCGGCGGTCAGGTGAGCATCATGCGGTCGTTTCATACGGGCTCCCATACGGTCCTCAGTTGCTGTGGGTTTCAGTGTTTGCGAAGGTGGCCGAGGGTGACCCTCAGCTCGTTGCGCGCGCGATGGATGTAGGTCTTCACGGTGCCTAAGGGGAGGTCCATGATCTCGGCGATTTCTTCGTAAGAACGCCCTTCTACGTGTCGTAACAGGATGCAACTCCGGTACTCAGGTCTCAGGTTCTGAATGGCCTCTTCGATGGTCCCACCGAGTTCTTTAGCCTCGAGGGCTTCCAAGGGAGACGCGCGCGACGATCCAAGTTGCAACGCGGTCGCCTCGACGGCTTCGGGTGTCATCGCATGGGGTGACCCTTCGATCGAGAGCGTGTCCAATTCCCTTCGTCGGAGGTGATCGATGGCGGTGTTGTTGGCGATCTTGAAGACCCACGAGGAGAACTTGAATTCGGGTCGGTACGAGGCGATCGACTTGAGGACTTTGACGAAGGTTTCCTGGGAGAGGTCCTCGGATAGTTCCCGGTCCCTGACCATCCGGTAGATCAGGGAGAAGACCGGCCGTTCGTATCGCCGGATCAGTTCCCGGTACGCATGCTCGCGGCCTGCTCGGGCGTGCCGGACGACTTCCTGATCCGTCAGATCTCTGAGGGCTTGAGGGGGGCTCGGCTCAGCCACGCACAACCCCTCGGGTTGCTTTGAGGATTTGAGGAGTCTTACATTCGCGCGCTATGTCCGCCACAGAACTGGAGTTACCGGCGACGGAGGGAGATGGGAAACGCGCGCGCGTCCGAGGCATGTTCGCGGCCATCGCTCCGCGTTATGACTTGTTGAATCATGTGCTCAGCCTCAATATCGATCGAGTATGGCGCCGCCGAGCCGTCGCACAACTGGGCTGGGAACGGGCCCCGGAAGGTACCTACCTCGACCTCTGTTCCGGCACGATGGATCTGGCAGTGGCCCTTTGCACGCGGCCCGGTTTTTGGGGACGAGTTGTCGGAGCCGACTTCGTCCACGAAATGCTGCTCCGCGGACGATCGAAGTCACGCCACATCATCCCGCTGACTGCCGATGCCTTGGACCTTCCGTTTCCCGACCGACGGTTCGATGGGGCGACCGTGGGGTTCGGGGTCCGAAATCTGGTCGATTTGGACCGTGGACTTCGGGAGGCAGCACGGATTCTCAAACCTGGCGCCAAACTGGTCGTCCTCGAGTTCAGCATCCCACCGAAGGGTCTGCTGCGGACGGCCTATATGACCTATTTCACACGAATCCTTCCCGCCATCGGACGTCTCGTCTCGAAACATAGGACGGCATACACCTACCTTCCAGAGTCGGTCCTCTCCTTCCCCTCGCCCCATGAACTCGCCCAGCGCATGCGTGACGCCGGATTTGAAGACGTGGAGTATCGCACCATGACCGGCGGGATCTGCGCTTGGCATTCGGGGGTACGTGCATGACCAAACCGTCCCCATGACGATTTCCCCCATGGCGGAGAGAGCGAAAGGTGCTGGCAGGGGTGACGGTCAACTCGTCGCCGGCGAATCACTCGTCGCGCGTTATGTGAACTTCGTGAAGTTGCCTCACACGCTCTTTGCGCTGCCCTTCGCGCTCCTGGGGTTGCTCGCCGCGTCATTCACGAGTTCCGTCGAGCCGAAGACGCTGGGTCTCGTCGTGCTGGCCTTCACCGCGGCTCGATGGGTCGCAATGGGGTTCAACCGGATCGTGGATCGCGACTACGATGCGCTCAATCCTCGGACTCGTCTTCGCGAGTTGCCCCAAGGAAGGTTGTCCCTGCCGCAGGCTTGGGGATCGGTGCTGCTGGCGGGTGCCGTTTTCATCGTCGCGTCACGTGCTCTGAATCCGCTCTGTGGCCTGCTGAGTCCTTTCGCTCTGGTCTGGGTGATGGCCTACAGTTTTTCGAAGCGGTTCACGTTCTGGCCTCACCTCTGGCTTGGGCTCAGTCTGGCGATCGCTCCGGTGGGCGGGTACTTAGCGATCGCGGGAACCTGGAGCACTCCCTGGTGGGTCCTGGTGGCGATCACCGTTGCCGTCGCTTCATGGGTGGCCGGATTCGATGTCTTCTACGCCCTGCCTGACAAGGCGTTCGACGAAGCAGCCGGATTGCGGAGCGCGGTGGTGCGGTTGGGTATCCCCCGGAGTATCCTGTTTGCCAAGCTTCTCCACGGGGTGACGATCCCCGCCCTCGTCGTGTTTGGGGTTGGGGTGGGCTTCGGGTTCTGGTTCTATGTCGGTCTCGCGGTCGCTGCAGGCATTCTCGTCTATGAGCACCAACTGGTTCGCGCCGATGACCTTTCTCGGCTCAACCAGGCCTTCTTCTCCATGAACGCCGTCATGTCGGTGGTGGTCTTTGTCTTTGCCCTTCTCGATCGGCTTGTGTGATGCCCCCGTTTTCAGGTCTCGGCGCCTTCATCTCCACGCTCGAGCAGGCCGGGGAATTGCATCGGATCAGCGCCGAGGTCGATCCCATCTACGAGGCGTCTGAAATCGCGCAACGCGTGGTGCGTGAGAATGGGCCCGCCCTCTTGTTCGAGCGACCCAAGGGGAGTGCCTTTCCGCTCGTGATGAATCTGTTCGGGTCTGCGAGGCGGATCGAAATCGCCTTTGGGAGGGAACCGGGTCGGATCGGCGAGGACCTCGTGGGAGCTGTCCAGGGGATGAACCCTCCTTCACTCGGGTCGCTATGGCGACAACGCGGTCTCCTCGGTCGTGCCCGTCACATGCGGACCAAGGTTGTGCGAAAGGCCCCGGTGCAGCAGGTCGTCGAGGCCCCGGATATCGAGCTGTTGCCCCACCTCAAGACGTGGCCTCGGGATGGTGGCCGGTTCGTCACCTTCGGGCCGACCCTGACCCATGATCCCAGCTCACATCGTCGAAACTATGGTCTGTATCGCCTCCAGGTCTTCGGCCCAACCGAGACCGGGATGCACTGGCAGAGCATGAAGGGTGGCCGCGGGCACTACGCTGAGGCCGAACGACAGCACCGGGCCCTTCCGGCAGCAGTGGTCCTCGGCGGGGACCCCATTCTCATGTTGGCGGCAGTGATGCCACTGCCAGAGGACGTTGACGAGATTGCCTTCGCCGGATTCTTGCGCGGCGCGCCCGTGCCCATGGTACGGGCCCGATCAATGGAGATGCTGGTGCCCGCGTCGGCCGAGTTCATTCTCGAGGGGGAAGTCCCTCCAGGGGAGCGACGAGTGGAGGGGCCGTTCGGCGATCACTTCGGGCATTACTCGGAGCAATCCGAGTTTCCAGTCTTTCACGTGCGAGGACTGACCCGTCGCGCGCATCCGGTCTATCCCGCGACCGTCGTGGGGCGGCCTCCGCAGGAGGACAAGTTCATCGGGATAGCAGTGGGCGAGGTGGTTGGACCGCTGATCCGTTTGGTGAATCCCAACATCGTGGATCTCTCGGCGCATCCCGCTGCGGGATTCCACAACCTGCTCGGGGTCTCGCTTAGGGAACGTCATCCCAAGGAAGTCCTCAAGACTGCGTTCAATCTGCTAGGGACTGGTCAACTCTCGCTCACAAAAGTTGCCATCATGGTGCGCGAAGGCATCGACCCTCGCTCATTCACACAACTCCTCCGGGAATTGTGGTATAGGTTCGAGCCAGAAAACAGAATGCTGCTTCTGCCGATCGCGCCCCTCGACACGCTCGACTATACCTCGTTCACGATGCACGTCGGGAGTAAACTCGTTCTCGATGCGACGGGTGAGAGTCTCACCTCCGATGCGCCGCCGTCGAGTGTGACAGATCCATCCACACTCGACCGCCGTGTGTCGGGCTACCGTCTGCTCGACGGGGGTTTTCTCGTCGTCCAGGTCCGGCAAGAGCCTCGCGCGGTGCTCGAAGCGCTGGTGAGTGCCGAGGCGCTCGGACCCATCCGTTTCGTGGTGGCTATCTCGGACGACATTACCATGGATGACGAGGAGAATCTCATCTGGGGCATCTTCACTCGGTTCGATCCTGCTCGAGACATGGTGTTCACCTCACAGGAGTTTCGCGGGGCCCGACCGATCTATCGAGGCCGAGTCGGCATCGATGCGACCTGGAAAGAGGGGTACCCACTGCCGCTCACCATGAACGAGGACATCGTGCGCCGGGTCGCCGATCGCTGGGGGGAGTACTTCTCATGACCACGCCCCCGGTCGTCTTTGGCATCACGGGCGCCTCTGGTGCTCCCTACGCCGTTCGGCTTCTCGAGATTCTGGCACGACACGCGGTCCCGGTCTGGCTCATCGTTTCGGACCACGGATGGCGCCTGCTCGCTCAGGAATGCGGGATCAGCGACCAGGACACCCTCGAGGCTCGAACGGGTGCGGGGGGTGGGTGGTCTTCGATCGAGGTCTTCAGCAACGGCGATCGCGGTGCACTCCCCGCCTCGGGATCACAGCCAACACGCGGGATGGTGGTTTGTCCCTGTTCCATGGGCACGGTCTCGGCCATTGCTCAGGGAGGCAGTCGGTCGTTGATCGAGCGGGCAGCCGACGTCACGCTCAAGGAACGGAGACGCCTCATTCTCGTGCCACGGGAAACCCCACTCTCCCTGATTCACCTGCGTAACCTCACGGCGGTTACCGAGGCCGGTGCGGTCGTAGTGCCCGCCGCACCGGGTTTCTACCACCGGCCGGATCGTGTGGACCAACTCGTCGACTTCATCGTGCAGCGTCTCCTCGACCAGCTGGGGCTCGAGATTTCCATGGCACCTCGCTGGGATGGGGAATGAGACTCGGGATCATTGCCGACACGCATGGATTTCTGCGCCCGGAGGTCTTCGATGCGTTCGCCGAAGTCGATCACATCCTCCACGCAGGTGACATCGGCTCGATCGCTCTCTTGACCGAACTCGAAGCCATCGCACCGGTGACTGCCGTCTGGGGGAACACCGACGGATTCGAACTTCGCCATCGCCTCCCCGAGGTGGCGCATCCGGAGTTTCTTGGGTTCGAGTTTGCTCTCCTTCATGGACATCAGTTCGGATCTCCAACGCCTGAGGCGGTGAACAGCGCGTACCCCGAGGCGGTCGTCCTCATTTATGGCCACACCCACCAGCCGCTCCTGACCGTGGTGGACGAAGTGGTCACGGTCATGAACCCGGGTGGAGCCGGGGCGCGCCGGTTCGAGCTGCCACCCTCCGTTGGGATTCTCGAACTGGAACCCGGAATCCCTCCCAGGGGCCGACTCGTCCCGCTGCTTGGCGTTGGGGAGGACTGACCCCCAGCCGGCTACCTTGTGGCGGCCACCGCCGCCGACCAATAGCTTGAGTGCGTCACCTTCCATAGGTCCATCGTCATGACGCTTCTCGCGAAGATCAGGGAGGTGCTCGCACCAACTCTCGTCGTCGAACGTGAGTTGGGACAGGGTGGAATGGGTGTTGTCTTTCTCGGACGTGATACCACACTCGATCGTGCCGTGGCGATCAAGGTACTTCGTCCCGAAGTCGCAACCGCGGTCGCCACGGAGAGGTTCCTCCTCGAAGCACGGGTCCTGGCGCGCCTCAAACATCCTAATGCGGTAAGGATCTACCAGGCAGGAACCAGCGACGGTCTGCTCTACTACGTCATGGACTTGGTCACGGGGGAGACTCTCGCGTCCAAGCTCACGCGCGGGCCGCTCGACCCCGACGAGACCGTGTCGATGGGGCGAGATCTCCTCGGCGTCCTGGAGGAGAGCCACCACCTGGGAATCATTCACCGGGATATCAAGCCGGCCAACATCTTTCTCTCGGATGGCAAAGCCCTGCTGGGTGATTTTGGGATCGCCCACGTCGACACCATGGTCAGCAGCGACGAGCAATTGACTGTCCAGGGGGAACTCCTTGGCACACCAGCCTACATGGCCCCCGAGCAGTTGGCCCGAGAACCAGCAGCTCGGAGTTCGGATCTCTATTCGCTGAGCCTGGTCCTGTACGAGAGCCTGACCGGCCGGAGATGGCCTCCACTGACCCACCCTGACCGGGGCGACTGGTCAGGCGTCCCCGCGCGCCTGGTCCCCATTCTCAAGCGGGGCCTGGCACTCTCTCCGGCCAATAGATGGCCGACCGCCTCTGCCTTTCAGCGCGCCTTGGGACAACGTCCATGGTCACTCCGTCGCACGATAGCCATGGGTGGTCTCGGTCTGGCGCTCGTGGCGGCGGCCATCGCTGCGAGATCGTTCCTGACGGGTTCGGAACCCACGGGAGGGCGAGCAGGAGCGACCCTCGCGATCGGAGATTTCGCGACTGCGATACCTGCCGATCGTCAGGTTGCGGCAGATCTGTCTGCCCTCCTGACAGCATCGCTCAGTGGTTTGACGGACATCCGGGTCCGTCACGACGGTTCGGCGGAACCAGGCGCAATCCAGGTGAGTGGAAATCTGAGTCGGGATGGCGAACGGATTCGAGTCACGAGCTATATCCGTTCCGGAGAGAGTCCCCAGGAACAACTCTTTGCCGGCACCAGCGAGAGTCTTGCTACCCTGATCGACTCCCTGGCCTATCGAATCCTCTCACATCTCTGGAGTCGGGATGATTGGTGGGTACCTAGCCAAGCGCTGCCCCGTAGCCCGGACGGCTTGAGCGAACTGGTGAGGGCCGAACTCTCCTACGCCGGCGGGCAGTATCAGGCCGCGGCCGCAGGCTACCTAAGTGCGTTCCGTGTCGATTCCACATGCGTTCTCTGCTGGTTCCGATACAACGATGTCCGTCGATGGCTCACCCGGGCGGCCAATGTCGAAGGTACCGCCCGAGTGCATGCCAACATCGATCGCTTCCCCCGACACTACCAGCTGATCACTGAGGCCGAAGAGGCCCCATTCCCCAAACGGATCGAACTCCTGAACACGCTGGTCAGCGACTACCCTGATTTTGCCGAAGGATGGCGCAGACTCGGCGGCGAGCTGCACAACCGAGGACCTCTCTACGGGCATCCCCGTTCCGAGGCCCGCCGCAGTCTAGAGACCGCGGTTCGGTTGAACCCCTCGTTCATCCCACCGTGGTATGATCTCGCAGTTCTGCTGGTCGCACAGGGGGATTCCGTTGCCGCCGATTCCGTGGCCGGGCATTTTATCGGCTTGCCCCTCGAACTCGAGTCGCAGGCCCGTGCCGTTCTGCTTCAGGTCGCATTCGGATTCCGGTTCGCCTCCGATCCGATGGACGGGCTGATTCCCTGGCATCAGGTGCGAGCCAATCCCATGATCGCCACCCTGTCCGAACTGCCGTCAGGGCCTCGCGTGGTTCAAGGCATGGGTGTGCCTTCGGCAGGCGTCGGCCTGGGTCGTGACTACGCCGTCATGGCCCCGAATAGCGCCCTCCATCTCTCGGGACTCGTGGCGCAGATCCTAGGTGATGCCGCCCAGGGGAACTTTGATCGGATGTTCCAGATCGCGGACTCACTGAATGCCACCTTCCCCGATGAGGTTGCGAGTTCGTTTGCAGGACGACTGCGAGCTATCCACTCCATCTTCCTCGATTCGCTCGAGAGCGGTCTCGATATGGAAGCTCTGATCGGGTTTGCCCCGAGTCCCCCCGATCCGCTGACGGGCGCCTGGCTTCTCGCACTACACCGTGTGGAGCTCGGACAGACGGTTGAGAATGAGATTCGCTTGGCACTCGCTGCCGAACCTGCCCCCGCCCCGCGGAGGCTGCTTGTGGCGGCCTGGGAGACCGCCGCCCAGGGTGAGATATCGCGTGCCATCGCCATGACAAACCCGTTGACGGCGGACACGCGATTACTCGAAGGTGACGCGTATGACGACCTGTTTCTGCGCTCGGCGGTCAAGCTCTCACGGGCCAGGTGGTTCGCCCGCCTGGGGAACATGGATTCCGCTCGACGTGAGTTGCGCTGGCATCAGCACTTTCATATGACGCACTATCCCACGGCGGGCCCGGAAGTGGCCGAGGTGGACTGGACTCTCGCCGCCCTCGCGAGTTGGACGATGGCGCGGCTCTTGGATCGACGTGACGCGGAGGTTTGCATCGCGTATCGGACGGTGGCTGAGAGATGGGCGTCGGGTGACCCGCCATACGCCGCCCGGGCAGCACTCGCGGAGCGCCGCCTGCGAGAGCTGTCGTGCGAGGCCATTCCATGATCAGCTGCCAGACACTGGGACCCATCGAGGTGACCTGTGATGGTCATCCCGCGCCACACGAAGTGCTCTGGCGAAAACACCTGGCGCTGC
>Ga0214472_10003291_pt1 | contig 17128 bp, 19 predicted proteins | sample RVTome_6_FD_207662 | JGI IMG/M metagenome (GOLD analysis project Ga0214472, IMG submission 207662) | Soil microbial communities from uranium-contaminated site in the Upper Colorado River Basin, Wyoming, United States - RVT140D175 | ecosystem: Environmental > Terrestrial > Soil > Contaminated >... | reverse complement strand
CCTGCTGGCGGTGATGTATCTGCGGGTGCGCGGAACTTTAACGGCCCGGAGCGAGGGCCTGCAAACGTCGGGCGAGCAGGCACCGGCCTGACGGCGTTTCCACACCTCGGCCAGTGGCCACCGCGTGTGGGAACGGTTTTCGGAATCGAAGGCTACGGGCCCGTCAGTTCCGCAACGATCTCCTCGGCGACCTCCAACACCGCCTCGGCGTAGCGGGAGTTGTGAACGCCGACGCTGCCGTCGGCCTCGACAAACTGGAAGTTGAACTTGGCGGTGGTGAGTCGGGCCTGATCTTCTTCACTGAGCGTCGCGGGGTCGATGTAGGCAGCGTTGGCAGCGTCGAAGTAGCCGGCCAGGGCTTCCAGCCGGGTGCCGATGTCCCCTTGTACCTCCGTCCGTCGCTGCTCGGCCTGTTCCGCGGTGCCGTGGCACATGAGACAGCCGTCGTACTGCTGGGCCTGGTGTTCCGGCGAGATGGCGGAGATATCCTCGTCGAAGGGGTTGAAGGTGTGCCCGGTGACGTTGGGGTTGCCGTCGTTGGGCTCCTCGACCTCGTGGCGTACGACGTGGCACTGGGCGCAGGCCGCGCCTCCGCTGGCAAAAAGCCCGGTGTGCGGTCCTTGCCGCTCCAGCGGATCGGCCGCGGCATCAAACGCGCCCATGCCGGTGATCATTTCGATTTGCGGATGGTGTGGCGTACTGCCCAGCGCCGCCTCGGCCTGCGTGTGGCACTCGCCGCAGACATCGGCAATGGGCTGACGAAGCTGGTGCGCCTGGGCGACGCCGCCGTGCGGAGCGTGGCACGTTGCGCACTCGATGGACAGAGCAGCGGTCTGAAGCGTGGGAAGCTCGACGGTGGGATCCTCGGCTTGTTTCTCGACAGCCCAACGGTAGTCCTGCGAGTGGCACTCCAGACACGAATCCTGGGCAAAGGGATTGGCCTGGAGCGTGGCCAGGGCCTCGGCGTGGTCGGAAAGCTGCCATTCGTCAAACGTCGGATGATGCGCATCGGTGTGGCATTCTCCGCACAGCGTGGCCGCAAGGTTGATCGTCGGGCGCAGTGACGCGTCGCCGGGATTGCGGGTGTGGTCGCCGGCCGGCCCGTGGCAATTCTCGCACTGCACTCCCAGAAGACCAGGTGAGGCGGCCTCGTCGACGAAACCGTCGGTCACGCCGAAGCCGACCGTGTGACACGGAAGACAAGCCGCGTTCTCATGCTGACCGATGGTGCGAAGCGACTCGAAGGCTTCGGCGTGGCTGGTCGCCGTCCAGTCGGCGTGGGCGTCATTATGGCAGGCCTGACAGGTGACCGCACCGGCGAACGCCTTCTGCGTCGTCCCACCGTTGCCATTGCCATTGCCGTTGCCGTTGGTGTTGGTGTTGTCGTTTTCATTGACGTTGCCGTTGTCGTTGCCATCGGGAGGCGCCACGGAAGGACAGCCCGCGAGGAGCGAGAGCGACAGGCCGGCTGCCAGTACGACCACCGCCAGAGCATACAACGGGCTCGAAAGTACGAATCGCTGTGACATGGGACTCTTCTCCGAAAGACGCCGTTCCAAGACTCCATTCTCGGCGGACTGGCCGCGCCCGGTGGGTGCATCTCGTCCGGGCCCGTACGTCCGGCATACCGCGGCGGGGCCGCGCGAGGCCGGCCGACGTGGGCCGAGTCCATCCGTGGCCTTCATATCGTCCGAAGCCCGCGGCGCCAAGTAGAAAATCGCCGGTACCCGATGCCGCGCAGTTTCTCAGTTTTGATACACGTCGGCGGGTGACCTTGGCCTGTCGCGCAAAGGGACCGGTTCGCAACTCTCGACGTGACCTCGCGTCTGGCCCTCATCGCTTCGAGAACGAGTGTCTGTTCGCCAGGGGGATTCAGTTGGCGGACGGTCCGTGGCGTGCCATGGCGCGCCCGTTTCGAGAGAAAAGAGCTAGTGCCCTCGACCAACAGGCAAGGCGGCGCGCTGAACACGTGAGCGTAACCAGTCCTCAACGCCGCGTATCGACGCCGGATCCTGGGACGAGGTTGTAAAGACTGGAACCTCGGGTCCAACGGAGCGAATCGTGGCCGTCGCTCGATCGACCCTGAAGTTCGTCGAAGACAGGAGATCGCTCTTGGTGAGCACGACGGCGCTGGCCACTTGGAACAGGTGCGGATACTTCGCGGGTTTGTCGTCGCCCTCGGCCACACTGAGGAGCACCAGGCGAACGTGCTCGCCGAGGTCGAAGTTGGCCGGACAGATCGGGTTGCCGACGTTCTCGATCAGGACCACGTCAAGCTCGTTCAACGGCAGAAGCTTGAGGCCCTCGGCAACCAGCGTTGCCGACAGGTGGCAGCCGCCCTCGGTGAGCAACTGGACTACCGGCACGCCCAGAGCGGCGATGCGTTCCGCGTCGTTCGTGGTCGCCACGTCGCCTTCGAGGACGGCGGGACGAAGACCACGTTTCAGTCGTGGAAGGAGACATTCCAGAAGCGCCGTCTTGCCGCAACCGGCGCCGCCCATCACGTTGACGCCGAGAACGCCGTGGCCTTCGAGCAGCTCACGATTGGCACCGGCGGCTCGATCGTTCTCTAGAAACAGGTGTTTGCGGAGGATCTCAATCTTCATCGTTCACTTCCAGTTCCATCGATGTCAGCTCCAGTTCGTCGCCGCCCGTCAGAACAACGTCGCTCGACCCGCACTGCGGACACTCGAACGCCCAGCCGGCAAGTGTTCGTCGCGTACCACAGCCGCGGCACTCGAGCGTCGTGCCGACATGGGTCACTTCCAGGACCGCATCGGCCAGCGGCGTTCCGACCCGCGCCAGGTCGAAGGCTGCCCGCAGCGACGACGCCGCCACCTGTCGCAAGGCCCCGATTCGACAGTGGATGCAGGTGATGCGTGCAGCGCCGTGTTCTTGAGCCGCTGCCTGTGCCTGTTCGATCAGGGCGCGGACGATCGCCAGCTCGTGCATGGACGCTGACCTCTCCATTCCACAATGTCCGCCTCGATGCGGGACGCGAGCTCCGCAATGCCGTCCTCCAAGGCCGGGCTGATGTCGACGCCTCGTTGGAAGGTCTCGCCAAACAGCACGTACACCCAGACTTCTCGCGGCAGCCAATGGAGTCGATCAGCCAGCTCCAGGCCCGCGGCCACCGACACCTGATGGGTATCCAATGGCGAGATGAGCTCGAGCGACCAGCGCTCGCGAGCATAGTTCAGACGCCGAAACGTGCCCGCTGGATGCCGGTCATCGGCGCGTGCGGCGTCCACCACGATGAGGAGGCCCGACGCCGAACAGTCCTGCGCGACCAGGGCGTTCAAGGGGTCTTCGTCGAGGCAGAATTCCACCTGCGCCATGTTGCGGTCGAGCAGACGCCGGGCGACGCGGAGACCTGCCTGATCGTCGCCCATCGTCCACCGCCCGCAGCCCACGATGCGAACGCAGCCGGAGTCCGCAAGCCTCCGGACTTCATCCTGCGAATCCCCGACAATCTGGCTGGGCATCATGGCTCGCTACTCCCACTGAACGTCCAGGAAGTGCGTCGCGCAGGAGATGCAGGGATCGTAGGCCCGAATCAGCATCTCCAGACGGTGGGTGATCTGCTCGCGGCTCAGGTCCGCCGTCAGCAGCGCCGGCAGCATGGCCCGCATGTCGGCTTCGAGATTGGCCAGGTTCTGTCCCGTGGGAATGACCAGGTTGGCGGCGACGATCGTGCCCTTCGCGTCAAGTTCGTATTCGTGAAAGAGCAGACCGCGAGGCACCTCGACCATGCCCACGCCCCGACCGAAATTCGCCGGGGTGACCAGCGGCTCGGAATGCAGGCCACGGGCGAGCAGCTTATCGATCAGGGCGATCGAGTCCTCGCAGACGTGTACGCACTCCACGAGCTGGGCCGTGTTGTTGTGGAATGGATTGGTCGCTACGGGTCGCAGGCCGAGGGCTTCGGCGGCCTGGCGGGCCGCGGGATGGAGCCGCGCGGCATTGACGTTGAAGCGCGCCAGGGCTCCCACCATGTAGGTGGGCGAGTTGGGCGAGCGAACGTGCTTGGAGGCCGAATGCCGGACGATGAACTCGATCACCCGGCGGCGATACTCGCTGGCCTCGGTAGGCTCGGGAGCGAGCGTACTCACCATGGGCCCGTCGTAGAGAGCATACTCGCTGTCGCACGATTGCAATGCGACGTACTCGGTCGTCCGTTCGAAGGAAGGAATCTCGAGCCCAGCGAACAGCTCCACGGTTCGCTGAAGGTCCTCGCGCGCCGTGTCGAGGCGTTTCCTGAGGTCAAGCAGGTGCGACGCCTCCGGCACGTGCGTGAACCCGCCCGCCTGGCTGGCAATGGGATGAATGTGCCGCCCGGCGATGGCTCCGCACACATCGTTGGCCAGCTTCTTGAGCCGCAGAGCCCGCTTGACCACGTCTGGATGCGTCGACGCCAGGGGAATCACCGACCCGACGCCGAAGAAATCGGGCACCGCCAGGAAGTAAAGGTGTAGCACGTGGCTCTGAAGGAGTTCGGCGTTCAAGAGGAGTCGCCGCAGGAGCCGCGTCTGCTCACTGACCTCCATTCCCGTCGCGGCCTCGATTGCCTTGACCGATGCGGTCGTGTGACCGACGCTGCAAATGCCGCAGATGCGGCAAGTAATGTGCGGCGCCTCGGACCACCGCCGGCCACGCAGTAACGACTCGAAAAACCGCGGGCTCTCGACGATCTGCAACTCCAGGCGGGTGATCTCCCCGTCGTCCACGCGCACACTCAAGTTACCGTGGCCTTCAACACGGGTCACGTGTTTGACGTCGATGGTCACCGTCTTCATGGTCTCGTTCCCCGGCCGTGGAGGCCCGTTACGGGGATAACCGATCGTAAGACGCCTGCCGCGGCGCTTCTCAGCGGACGCTCAGGGAAGCGTCCTTCCCTGGAAAGCTCCGTACAGCCGAAACTCGGCGAGGACGTCCTCGAGGGCCATGTCGTACTGCTCGCGGAGATTGACTCCCGCCGCCCGGAGCGCCTCGTCACCCAGCAGGCCGCGACATCCCTCGCACTTGGAACCAAAGGACGGACAGATCGCGTCGCAACCAGCGCGCGTCACCGGCCCGAGGCAGATCTGCCCGCTTTCGTACAGACAAAGGTTCTCTCTCCGCTTGCACTCCACGCACACGGCGTAGTCGGGGAGTCTGAATCGCCGGCCGGCCAGCGCGCACTTGAGAAATTGCAGGAATTCCTCCTTGCGCATCGGACAGCCAGGCAGTTCGTAATCCACCTGCACCACCGCCGACAACGGGCGGGCGGGCAATGTCGGAAACCAGTCCGCCCGCTCCCCATATACGTCCTGACGGTAGCGGCGCTCGTCCTGATAGTGCTTCAGCGTGTTGATTCCCCCCAGGCAGGCGCACGCCCCGATGGCCACCAGCGTCCGGCACTGGGCACGAAAGAGCTGAATCTCCTTCTCGTCCTCCGGCGTGGAGACCGCGCCATCGACGAAACCGATGTCAATGTCCCAGGCGCGCTCCGTCATTCCCTCGCGAAAGTTGACGATCTCGACGGCCTCCAGGATTTCGAGCAGCTCGTCCTCCAGTTCCAGGATGGCCAGCGAACAGCCCTCGCAGCTCGTCAGAGAGAAGATCGCGACGCGCGGCTTCACAGGATGGCCTCCCGCAGGGCCTTGAGCTCTCCGTAATGGAACACCGGTCCTTCAACGCAAACGTAGATGTGATTCGCCTGGCAGTGGCCGCACTTGCCGACTCCGCACTTCATCCGCCGTTCCAGGGAACAGAGGACGTTTTTCTGCGGGATGCCGCGGGCCAGGACTTCGAGTACCACGAACTTGAACATCACCGGCGGACCGACGATCACCACCGTCGTGGACGCTGGATCGAGTTCTGGAAGTTCCCGAAAGAGCGTGGTCACCACGCCCGTCCGGCCGCGCCATTGTTCATCGGGCCGATCGACGCTGGCCAGGAAGTGGACGTCCGGGTTCTGCCGCCACAGCAGAAGGTCGTTGGAAAAGAGCATCTCCTGAGGAGCGCGGGCTCCGTACAGCAGGTGAAAGGCGCCGAATCGCTGACGCTCATCCAGCACGTACTGGATGAGAGAACGGACCGGCGCCAGACCCAGGCCGCCGGCGACGATCAGCAGGTCCCGCCCGTGCAGTTCCCTTACCTCGAAGCCGTGCCCGAGCGGGCCGCGAATCCCCACCGTGTCACCGGGTCGCAAGCGGTGAATGTGGTCCGTAACGTCTCCCACGCGCCGGACGCACAACTGAAATACGTCCGGACGAGTCGGCGAGGAACACACCGAGATCGGGCACTCGCCGACGCCAAGGATGGAGACCTGAACGAACTGTCCAGGCTCGTGCCCCAGGGGACCACCATCCGGAAACCGGAGCGTGTACAGATTTTCCTGGGCGGTGAGCTTCTGAACCGCCACCACCTCCGCCGGCTCCGGCCGGTAGAGATCGCGCCCTCGTCGAAGGTCCGAAACCTCGAGTGAGGGCATCTCTAACCCTCCTCTGCCAATTGACGGTAGATTTCCACCGAGTTGATATGGGCGGTGCAGGCGCGGTCGCATCGGGCACAGCCCACGCAGCCGGGGAGCCCCTCGCGCTCGCGGATCCACTTGGCCTTGCGGTAAATGCGATGCCGAAGCCGCGAGGCTGCCTGAGGACGGAAGTTGTGCCCGCCGGCAACTTCGGCAAAGACGCGCAGTTGGCAGCCGTCCCACTCGCGGAAACGCTCTCCCTGCCGCGACGAGAGATCGACTTCGTCGACCATGTTGAAGCAATAACAGCTCGGGCAGCTCAGGTTGCAGCTTCCGCAGGAGTAGCAGCGCCTGGCCGTGGCTTCCCACAGCAGGGAGTCGTAGCTCCGTTCGAGCAGCTTGGGGAGCGTATCGACGTCGTATGGAATGCGGCGAGGGAACGCCCGCTGCTTGGCGGCGCGGTAACGCTCAAGGGCCCTTTCATGGGCCGCCAGAGGGCGGTCGCCGACCTGGGCCTCGAGCACCAGCGCCCGGCCGGCCGGCGTGCCAAAGACCACACCGTACATCAGCTTGTCGTCCGCAGCGCCATCTTGCAGTGGGAAGCACAAAAGGTCGAACCCCTCACCCGCTTCGTTGGCCTTCATGTCTGCACAGAACACGCCCGGCGTACAGGGTCGCGGGCAATCGATGCCGACGAGGAGCGTGTTGGCCCGCCGGCGCTGATATTGCGGGTCGACGTGGGTGCGCGAGAAGACGCGGTCCAGCAGGCGAATGGCGTTGAGGTCGCAGGGATGGACACCGATCAAGGCGGTGGGCGCCTCGTCCAGAACGTTCTGTGTTTCAAAGGAGCCGTCGGCGCGGTTGAATCGGAACAACACCTCTCGCGGGGGAAGCAGCACCGACTTGGGACCGTACACGCAATAGCTGAAGCCAAGGTCCAGCGACGAGGCTTCGCTCACGCGTTCGTAAAAATAGTGGTCACCGCGGCGCACCGGCCCCACGATCTGTCGCGAGCGGGCGAGATCGTCGACCAGCCTCAGCAGGCTTTCCCGGGAGATGACGCGATCGAGCATCCGATGTCCTCCCCGTCCTCCGCCCGCCCATCACCGCGTTTCCCTTCGAGCTCAACGTCCGGCTCGGAGGAGCCCGTTTTCTCCGCCGACGTGGGTGGCCCTGCCAGCGGTAGAAGAAGGACAAACTCGCTCCCTTCCCCTTCGCGGGAATGGACTTCGATGCGTCCCCCCGCCTGCTCCGCCACTTCGCGCACCACGCTCAATCCCAGGCCGGTTCCCGGGATGTTCGCCGCCAGCGCCGCGTTGCCCCGGTGGTACGGTTCGAAGATCTCCTCAAGGGATTCCGTAGCAATCCCCATGCCCGTATCCCGGACGGTGAGGCGAAGCAGCCCCTGTTGCGTTTCCGCCGCGAGCGTGACGGTCCCACCGGCGGGCGTGTACTTAACGGCATTATCCACCAGGTTGCCAACGCAGTCCTCGAAATCACGACGCTCGACGGCGATCAGGGCCTGCTCTACAAGGTCGAACCGCGTGGCCAGACACAGCTCTTTGGCTTCGGCCTGGGGGCGATAACGCGCCGCGATCGCTTCCAGGGCTTCGATGACCCGGGTGACGCTCGGGCGGTGACGGGTCGCGGACGACTGCTCGATGCGCGCCAGAGTGAGCAGCTCGCCGACCTGGACGATGGCTTCACGGCATCGCCCGATGATCCGCTGCACAATGTGCACCACCCCGTCGGCGCCCACCACGCCATCGCGGATCAGACCGGCCAGCATTTCGATGCCGGTCAACGGACTCTTGAGCTGGTGGGCCGCGGTGCGCAGGAATCGTAGGCGCTTGTCCTGCAGTTTTTCGATGGCTTCTCGACTCTGACGAAGTGCGTCGTTGGAGCGCAACAGCTCGGCTTCCTGTTCGTCGAGCCGCAACGATATCTGGAGCGTAAAGTAGAGCGTGCCCACGATGCCCGCGGCCAGGACGGCGATGCCGGTGAGAACGTACGTCCAGTTCGTGTGCAGCCCGTTAGCAGCCACGCCGCCAACGAACGGATAGGGCGGCCGGATCCACTCGACGCACTCGCCGATGCCCAGAGCAGCGTACAGAGCCAGCGCCCACGCGCCCTGGACCAAGGCGTTGAGCGGTTTGAGCAGCAGCGCCGCGATCAGCATGTGAAACAGATAGAACACGGCCATCGGATTCTCGACGCCGCCGCTGAACCGGAGAATCATGGTGAGCAGAAAGATGTCCACGGCCATCTGGGCGTTGACGAACACGACAACATCTCGAACCACGATACCCGAGGCGGATTCGGCGGAGGCGAACACGGACCGCAGACTGCGGCCCACCAGCGTCCAGCCCGCGTTGACCACGAAGATCGCGCCCACCACGACCCACAGGACCCACGGGCGCCCTTCTCCCCCGGGGCCCAGGCGCTCGAACAGCAACAGCAGGGTGGCGAGTGTGGCGAACACCCAGCGGAGGCGGATGAACCAGTGATGCTGAATGAGGGCAATCAACACCCGGACACGGAATCGTCCGTGTGGCAGCAGTTTCCAGTGTGGATCGGCCACTGCGTCCATATCGCTCTCGCCTCAGGTCTCGACGGAGGACGCTCTAGGCGCCGGATTTCTCGGTCCGCGCTTCGGTGAGCGCCTGCTCGACAGCCTCAAGCACCATGGCCGCGGTCAGAGGCTTGGGCAGGAAGCACGTTGCCGGCAGATAGTCGGTCCCCACTTCGCTGGCGTAATCGAGGCCCAGCGTCTCCCCGATCGAGGAGATCATGATGATGGGCACATGGGCGAGCGACTCGTCCTTCTGGAGTTCGTAGGCCACGTGCAAGCCTTCCGAAACCGTCGCCAGCATGATGTCCAGCAGGATCAGATCGGGAACGCGAGTCCGCGCCAGCTCTCGCCCTTCGGGCCCCGTGGCGCAGAGCGTCACTTTGTACCCCTTCGGTTCGAGCATCAGTCTGAGCGCTTCGCGAACGTCCGCGTCGTCGTCGACCACCAGGATGTGTTCGCCAGCCATGATCGTTCCTTTCAACTCTTCCGACCCCTTGGGGTCGGTCCTAGCAGATGCGTGGCAAGTCCTCGCCATAGGGACGGGCGACGATGCGCCGGCCGCCCACCCGGGTCATCAGCTCAACCAGCGGAGGCTGAGAGTCGGTCACGCGTCCTATTGCCGCGCTTCGCCTCCCATACGAGTGCTCGCGGAGGACGGAAAGGCAGCGTTCGACGTCGTCACCGTCGATCACCATCACGACCTTCCCTTCGTTCGCGACGTGCAGCAGATCCAGACCCAGAAGCTCGGCGGCAGCCCGTGTGGCCGGCCGGCACGGAATCTCGGACTCCTCGATCTCCACGCTCCATCCGCTGCGCTCCGCGACGTCCGCGAGCACCGCAGCGAGTCCGCCCCGCGTTGCGTCGCGCATGAACCGAACCCGGACACCGGCACCGAGCACCCGCTGAATCAGCCCATTCAGAGGGGCAGCATCGGACTCGAGGGTCGTATCGAACTCCAGTCCTTCGCGCACCGACAGGACGGCCAGGCCGTGGTCGCCGATCGTGCCGTTGATCACCACGGCGTCGCCCGGCCGGACGAACGCGAATCCCAGTTGGACGGAGTCGTCCAGGGCCGCAACCCCGGCGGTGTTGATGTACAGTCCGTCGCCGTTCTGACGCTCAACGACCTTCGTGTCGCCGGTCACTACGTCCACCGCCGCCTCTCCCGCGGCCACGGCAATCGAGTCCAACAGACGGTCCAGGCGATCCAGCTCGAAGCCCTCTTCGACGATCAGGCCGAGACTGAGACCCAGCGGGCGTCCGCCCATGACGGCCAGGTCGTTCACGGTCCCGCACACCGCGAGGCGGCCGATGCCGCCGCCGGGAAACTCCAGCGGCTGCACCACGTAGGAATCCGTCGTGAATACGAGACGCGCCGTCGGACTCTCCAGAACCGCGCCGTCGGTCAATTCGTTGAGCTTCGCGTTCCCCAGTCGGACGAGAACGTGATCGACGAGGAACCGGTTCATCAGCTCTCCGCCGCCGCCGTGGGCACGGACTATCCGCTCGACCGATCGTGCATGCGCCTGCACCCGCGTCATGATCGACTTCCCCTTGCGGGCTGGGCGCACATGCCAGGTTCCGTGAGCAGCTTCAGTCCAACGGGCCCCATCGGCTGCTTCGTACCGACTGGCCGGCGATGGACCGGCATGGCGGCGCGATACTTGTACCAGGCGCTGCACGTGCCCTCGCTGCTGACCATGCAGGGACCCACCGGGCGGAGCGGGGTGCAGCCCGCACCGAACAGCTCGCACTCTTCCGGCATCACCTTGCCCTGAATCACCTCGCCGCAGCGGCAGGCGGGTGAATCCACGTCTGCACCCAACTCGATCCCGAAACGTGGCAACGCGTCGAACCACTCGAACTCCGGACGCAGTTCGAGGCCGCTTTCGCGGATTACTCCCAGCGCCAGCCAGGGCGCGTCGCACACACGGAACACGCGATCCAGAAACGTCTGCGCCACGTGGTTGCCCGAAGCGGTCACGGCCACGGGATAGAGATTCTCGATTCGTGCCTCACCCACTTCGACCTGACGCACCAGCGCCGCGATGGCCCGCACGATGTCGTGCGGCTCGAAACCTGCGATCACGCATGGGATCGAAAAACGCTCCACGACCGGCGCATAGGCCCGCGAACCGGTGACGACGCTCACATGGCCGGGACACAAAAACCCGTCCAGTGGAACGCTGCCCCCTTCGAGCAGGGCCAGCATGGCCGGGACGACCAGCTTGTGCGCCGCCAGGATGAAGAAGTTCTCCACGCTCCGGCGCACGGCCTCCAGGACGACCGCGGCCGTGGCGGGCGCCGTGGTCTCAAAGCCCACCGCAAGGAACACGACCGGCCGCTGCGGATGGCGGACGGCCAGTTCCAACGCGGACCGCGCGGACCACACGACGCGCACGTCGGCGCCGGCGCCTCGCTGTTCCTCCAGGCTCCCGCACCGGCCGGGAACACGAACCATGTCGCCGTACGTCGCAATGACGACGCCCGAACGCCTCGCGAGTTCGATGGCCGCGTCGATGTGTCGTTGGGCCGTCACACAGACCGGACACCCTGGCCCGCTAACCAGCCGCAGGCCCTCCGGAAGAAGCGAACGCAGTCCGTGACGGAAGATCGACACCGTGTGCGTTCCGCAAACCTCCATGAGCTGCACGCGGCGTCCGATGCGCTCCACGGACTCGCTTACGTCGCTCACGAGGTCCGAAACGTCAGAAGCCACGGTGGCCCTCCACGTCGGCAGCAGAATCCCGACCCGAGGAATCGAGAAAGTCCCAGGTTTCCCGCGCCAGCCGTTCGTCCAGTTGGGAAATGGCAAACCCAGCGTGGACGAGCACCCAGTCGTTGGGCCGGGCGTCGGGTGTAAGAACGCAGGAGATCCGCGTGCGATTGCCCTGCACGTCGACAAGCGCCATCTCTCCGCTGATTTCGATGATCCGTCCTGGAACCGCGAGACACACCGACGCTCACTCCTGAGAGGGCTTCGCCTGGGAACTAAACGTTGCGGCCGCCACGATGGCCTGCCCCAAGGACAGGCCCGCATCGCCGCACGGCACCCGCCGATGAACGAGCGCCGAACATCCCAGCAGCCGCAGGCGATCAGCCATCAGCCCGCGCAGCAGCGGGTTTGCGAAACAACCACCGGAGAGCGCGACGTTCCGTGTACCCCATTCCCGCGCCGCATCCGCGGCCGCACCGGCGAACAAATCGGCGACCGTGCGATGGAACCGCATGGCGAGGGTCGCCGCCGGAACGTCGCTCCGCAGGTCGTCGAGGATTGCGCGAACCATGGGCCGCCAGTAAAGCCTCATCGATCCATCGGCGCGTCTTGCAGACTCGAATGGAAACGGCTCGACCCCCCGTCCACGTGGACCAGACACCGACTCTGCGAGCTGCTGGAGTCGGAGCGCCGCCTGACCGTCCCTCGTCTCGCCCGTCGCAAGCCCCAGAAGAAAAGACACGCCGTCAAAGAGCCGCCCCAGGCTGGAGGTCGGCGGCGAGTTCACGCCGCTCTCAAGTTGTCGGGCAACGAAGTCCTGCCTGCCGCGGTCCACGCCATCGAACGCAAGAAGCTCTCGAATGATCCGCCCCTCGCACCCCGCCTCCTTGAGCAGAGACATAGCCGTGCGCCAAGGGGCGAGGACGGCCGCGTCGCCGCCCGGAAGAGCGAAGTATTCGAGATGCGCCACGCGGGTGAACGAATCGGCTCGGCAGAGGAGCACTTCGCCACCCCAGATGGCACCATCCGTTCCGTAACCCGTGCCGTCGCAGACGATGGCCAGCACCGGCAGCGACGCTCCGGCATCCGCTGCACAGGACACGCCGTGGGCGTGATGGTGCTGTACAGCCACCGGCACGCCGTCGAGTCGCCGCGCGTAGCAAGACGAAATGAACGCCGGGTGAAGATCGTGGGCGATTGCCCAGGGCGTTTCCAAATCGCCCCGGAAACGCCTCGGCCGTCCGTGTTCACGCTCGATGGCTCGAACAAAGGCGCGAAAGTTGTCAGGCTCGGAGAGGTCGCCGTGTACTCCGCTCATCCGGGCGCACGATCCGCGTACCGTGCAGATCGTGTTCTTCAGGTCCGAGCCGAGGGCGAGCGTCAGACGACCGACAGGAACCCGCAGGCGCAGGGCAAGCCCGTTGCCCGGAGTCCCAACGGTGGTCAAGTTGCTTACCTGAATCGGTAGGCTGGCTCTCTGCGCCGCGTCGGTCCCATGCATGTCGCACCGCCTTCACCCCACGATGCTCGCAAGTGACATGCCAGACATGCGCGGAATCAGCGGGACGCCACGCACTGTGCGGAACATCCATACTCGTGCTCCGGACGTGAAGGGACAGGCTATAAAGTACTGTTACTACATAAGTTGGGTTGAGGTCGGCCAGCATCCCGATGCTTCGCCCGACGTGCCGGCTACTGATCGGCGTCGGGGCACGGCTTTCGGAAGGCGAGGTGCATCCGGTTGAGCCGCGCCTTGAACACGCCGGCTGCCACCGCCGGGTCTCCTTCCATGATCCGCCGGGCTTCCTCCAGGTTCCCGGCGCGGAAGACGACGATGCCCGGCGTGGGCATTTCCAGCGTGACGGCATGGTCACTGTTGGTCGGATAATAGGGCGGATCTTCGCAGGGGCCGGCGACCAGCACGATACCCTGCTCCGTCAGCCGGCGTATGTGGTCGACGTGGCCCGCGAGTGGCTCTCGTTCGGCCGCGATCGGCGGGCCATCGAAAAACCCCGGTCGGGCGGGTCGAAGAAAGTACACGAAGTACTCCTCCGCCTCTTTCGTCGCCCGATCGTCGGGCGGTGCACCGTCGGCCGAATGCGTCTCGGTGCCGACCTGTGCCGCCAGGTAAGCGTGGAGCGCGCGTAGCACGTTCGGCCAGGCACGATCGAAGTAGGCGTAGTACTTTTCCCAGTCGGGCCCCTCGCCGAATCCGACCTGCGCGAGCGTCAGTTCAACTTCGCGCGGACCGCGTTCGTGCAGTTCGATCACGACATGGGTCTTCGCACCGGAGCTCCGCAACGCGGGAATCGACGGCGGAGCGTTCCAGGTGAAGGACAGCATCTCCTGGGGCACATAGCTCAGCACCGTGCAGCCTTCCGAGCCGCGCATCCCTTCGGGGCTCTCCGGCAGGAAGTACCATTCGTACGGTCCGCCGACCCGCAGTTCGATCCTCGATTGCTTCGGACCAAACCAGCCGACCCCTTCAGACGTCGTCCAGGCCTGCCACACCGCCTGGCGCGTCGCGGGCAGCCGCACCCGCTTCCGCAAAACACGCAGTCCGTCGCGGATCTGCGAGGCGTCCATCACCGGCTCGGTTTCGCCGGCCGCACGAACGTGGGGAACTCCGCCGGCCAACCCGACAGCGGACATGGCAACCATCAGCCACAACCTTATCCTGATCATCGAATCATCTCCTGAGCCCTCCGCTCCGATCACCGTGACGCATGGAACCGTCCACGCGGTACGTTCGCCCCGGCAACGAAACGGAACGTCTCGCCGCCTACTAAGATTCCGAAGCCGACGCTCTTACAGATCGCCGTCCTTCTCGCGCGGCCGATTGCTCCGACAGCAGCGGGTTGGATCAGCCGCAGGCGTCGTTCCCGCACACCGCAGGGCATTCCCGAAGAACGATGGTGCCTCCCGTCTCCAGCAGCGATCGCAGCCCTTGCAAGATCGCCGGCCAGCCGGCCGAAACTTTCTCGTAGGTCTGCGTCGGGCCGGCGAACCGGTCGTGCGTGACGACCAGTTCGACCCCGCCGGTCGCGTCGTGCAACTCGTAGGTCACCCGCGTGGGTGCCTCGGCGAGGCTTACGAAAGCGAACGTATGGACCAGGCGCCGCGGAGGCTGAACCTCGAGCACTTCGCCGCGGATCTGCACTTCGCCCGACTCGGGATCCCGGTACCACATGCATCCGCCGGGTCGAAACTCGGCATCGAGCACCATGCCGAACATGGCCGGCTGGGCGACACCGCAGCGGGTAATCTCGTCCCACACCGCCTGTGCGGAACTTCGAATAGTCACGCGGAACACGTGCTCAAGGGTTGCCTTCATGACGTCCACCTTTCTGCTCCGCCCGATACTTGACGGCGGTCAGTTCGCCGGCCCACAGGGCACTGTAGTCCGTGGTCCATCGGTCATAGATGATGCGCAGGGGAATCACGTTGATGTACAGCTCACGCCTGCGACCCAGCTTGCGGGAGTGAACCAGGCCGGCCGTCACGAGCACCTCCAGGTGCTTCATCACGGCGATCCGGCTTATACGAAAACACCCCCAAACGTCGTTGACGCTGCATCCGGGCCGGTTCTTGACCACGTCGAGCATGCGCCGTCGCACCGGACTGCCCAGGGCCCGGAACACTGCGTCCATCGAAGCCGGTCGCGCCATAATACGTAACCATATTGTTACATATTGTCGGGGAAAGTCAAGGACGCCAAAGGCCGGGAAAGCACGGGGCAACAAGTCCTTACACGCTCGGCGGCGTTGAACGGAGTTCCGCGGTTCCGGCCGTGGCGCCGGCGTTATTCGTCGGAAGGTCGTTGCGGGCGGGACCCGGCCTTAAGGCCCCTTCGACTTCGACGCCGGGGCGGCAGCGCCGACTTCCGTGATGCGGATACCCTCCGGAGGATTGAAGATGAATCGCTCGGCCGGGATCAGCTCGTTGATTCGCAAGTCTTCGTAGCGGTACGTCGATAGGGCCACGTCGTCGGCACCCACGACCGACGTCCGAACCACGATGCCGCGGTCCCGCGATATGTGAATGACGATCTTCTGGAGTGTCTGAATGGCTTGCTTCGGGCGGGCCTCGATCACGTAGGCATCGGCCGAAGACGAGCCGTCGCCCGCGGCGAGCGACAGCGTGTAATACTTGGGCAGAGTCTCGAACACCCAGCGGGTATCCATCGCCGCGGCTTCGTCGGAAGGGGCTTTGACGGCCTCCTGCTGCTCCGCGGAGCGGATCAGGCGATAGTTGAACTCCCCGTCGTCGATGGTGGTGATGGTCGTGCCCTCGTTGATCGGCTCGCCCTCTTTCATGATGACGAACTGCCGTTGTGTGAGCTCCACCCGCACCTTGCGGCGCTCACCCTCGCGGACGTACTCGAATGTGCCGCGGGCGGCAAGGTTGGCCACCATGGCCTCGGGAACCTCGCCGCTGGTGACGGTGAGGCTGGCCGACAGGGAGCGGACCTGATCCCAACGCTTCAACAGGTCGGCCCGGACCGCCTCGAGCGTTTCACCCTCCGTGGCCCAGGTCGTCCCGCCCAGCAGGGTCAGCGCCAGGCCTATCCGGGCACACATCGGAAAGTGTTTAGCCATGTGCCCGATCTCTCTCGTTGAGCATCGCCATGTCCTCTCACACTCAACCCCAGCCCGCTCGCATTATGGCCCGCCCACGAAGGAATCTCAAACTCGGCACAACGATTATCATCTTTCCGCTGGAAAGTGTCGGCCAACCTGGATCGTCAGACTGTCCGGCCCGACCTGACTGAGTTACGCTTGTGCCGGGCCGTGACAGTACCGAATGCCGCACCCGGAAGACGAGGATGATGCCATGCGAGGACGAGCCACGTTTCTGGCGGGAAACATCACGCTGACACTCTTCGCGACCGTACACCTTCTGGCCGTCTACAACGCCAACTTCGGTCGGCCCCGAAGTGAGGCCGAGGCTCAGTTGCACGCCCAGGCGCGTTCGCTGGCGACCGATCTCGGGCCGTTTCACGCCACGGCGTGGGGAGCGATCCAGATTCTCAATGCCAGCTATTCGGCGTTGCTGGCCTACGTGGCGGTGCTCAACTTTGTGTCGTGGCGAACGCTTGCAGCGGCCGGCCGACTACGGGCATTCACCGCCGTGCAGGTCGCGTTTACCGCTGTACTTACGGTCATCACCGTCATCTACCAGTTTCCGCCGCCGATGGTCTTCGCGGGTCTGGCGTTGGTGCTCTTCCTCATCTCCTGGATTTGCCAGGGCCGGAACGCGGCGCAGAAAGTCTACTGAAAGGTCTTCACGGGCGCTTCGCCAGCGCCCGGTCGAAGCGAGATCGCGCATCGCCGACCAGCGGTCAAGGGCTCGGGCACGCGCCGATGGTCGCTCCGGTGGTCGA